>Ga0209121_10004548_pt1 | contig 12923 bp, 12 predicted proteins | sample Cruoilmetagenom3_FD_187292 | JGI IMG/M metagenome (GOLD analysis project Ga0209121, IMG submission 187292) | Oil polluted marine microbial communities from Coal Oil Point, Santa Barbara, California, USA - Sample 3 (SPAdes) (version 2) | ecosystem: Environmental > Aquatic > Marine > Oil seeps ... | reverse complement strand
GGGCGTTGGTCGTCCCTGTTCTGGTGATCTACGATCGCGATCCCAATACGAACTTTGAAATGCTGCCGGTGATGCTGCAAGAGGTTGACAATTGGCAGGCGGTACGGATATCACCGACCAAAGGACTGCCGCATTGGGAGCAGCCTGAACGGACCTTCAAGGTGATGGAAAATTTCTGGGAAGCGAACCAAGAGCACAAATGCGATTGAAATGCATCGCCTGTGATGCACTGGCTAGGCCGGTTTACTGGTGCGCTGCCCATTCTCCTCATATTGTTGATGTCAGCCTGAAACGTTTTGGCTGGCATGCTGTGCCCCATCAATTACGTCAGAAATTACAATCCGCTATCGATCAGGTTGAACAAGACAGCCGGTATGACGCCGTTGTCCTGGCTTATGGCTTATGTGGCACTGCCACGGCAGGCTTGAGAGCAGGGGCGCTACCGCTGATTATTCCACGCGCCCACGATTGTATTACCCTGTTTCTGGGATGTTGCGATCGGTATCAAAAAGAATTTGATGCCTGTCCCGGCACCTATTGGTATGTCCAGGATTATGTCGAACGTGGGGAAAGCGAGGACACCCCCCTGTCGATTGGTGCTTTTACGTCCTCAAGAGCCGATGCTGTCTATGTTGAGTATGTTGAGAAGTATGGCGTGGATAACGCAACTTACCTGGTTGATGTGATGCACGAGTGGCAGGAGCATTACGAACGTGCAGCATTTATTGACCTAGGTATCGGCGAACCGGGAACAGGCGCGGTTTTTGCCCGGCAAGAGGCGGAACAGCACGGATGGCGCTTTGAACGGCTGGCGGGGGATCTGGCATTGATCAAGTGATTGCTGGAAGGGGATTGGGGCAAGGACGATTTTCTAATCGTTCAGCCAGGACAGCAGGTTGAGATGGTTGGTGGGGAAGACGTGATCTGTGCAATTGGGGCGACATAGACCGGGGATTTTTATATCCAAACAGAGTACTGATGTAATCAACCTTTTGATGAACGGGGAGAAAATCTCAGCTTTAAATCAAGGCAATAGATTATTCACATAATTTACCCAGGATGGGTTCGAGCAGTGATAATCCGGTTTTGCCAGCCGCGCGACCCTTCAGCTTGCCATGTGTATCAAATAGGAAGTACGCCGGCCAGACCTGGTTATCAAAAGCTCGTTTAATTTTGTGCAGGTTATCAATCCCACAGGGTTCAACAATCCCATAACGTTGACACGCATTCCGTACTTTTTCAAGATCGGTGTCAGTTTTCATCCTGGGGCAGTGGATTGAAATTAACTGCAGCCCTTTCGGGACGAATTCGCTGCGCCATTTATTCACTTTTGGCATGTTGGTGTGGCAGATATGGCAACTGATCGCCCAGAAATACACCAGGAGAGGATGACCCTGGATTGCATCCGGATCGGGCTTGCTATTCAACCATTCCGCGGCACCGTCCAGGGGGGGGAGGGGTGTATGTAATCGCATTGGCATTGGCTTAACGCCCTCCCTTCAGGGTCAGAGCAGATCGTCGCCGGGTTCCCAGTCCGCGCCACACAGGCCGCCTGCCTGTAAAGCTTCCAGCACGCGCAGGACCTCATCCACACTTCTGCCGATCTCAAAATTGTGGATGACAGCATATTGCAGGGTGCCTTCCGGGTCAATGACGAACAAACCCCGCAGGGGGAAGCCTGTCTCAGCTACAAGTACGCCGTAAGCTTCAGCCACCTGACGGGTCGGGTCGGATGCCAGGGGGAAACGCGTGCTTGTGATGCCGTTCGCTTCTCGCGGAGTTTGCAGCCAGGCGCGGTGGGCAAAGACTGAGTCCGGGGAAACGCCAAGGATATCTGCGTTCAGGAACTGGAATTCTTCGTATCGATCAGAGAGCGCCAGGATTTCAGTCGGGCAAACCAAGCTGAAATCGTATGGATAAAAGAAGAGGATCAGCCATTGTCCCCTGTAATCAACCAGGGTCACCAGCTCGTCCAGGGCTTCCACATTTTTCGTACTCAGCATCTCAAAGTAAGGTGCGGGTTCCCCAACTTTTGCGTAATCTAAAAATTCCATGTTCCCTCCTCCAGGCTGCTGTAAATATTGTAAGCTCGCAGTTGCGTATTAGTTGGCGGGTTCGATGGATCGAACATCTCCCAATTGGTTAATAGCCAGGACCCATTGACTGCCTGGTTCTGCCATTACGAATAAATCGCTGTCAGTTGTTGAGAAAGTATAGGTTTCTCCATCACCGGAAAAGGTGATCTTATAATTTTCTTTATACTCCCCGAGACGCTGGTCGGTTGAGAGGATTGGATCGGGCCAAACCGGATTCAGGTTGGTACCGGATTCGACAGCTGTATCCACCTCCACCCATTCCATGGTCGTATAATCGCAATATTCCTCATACACTTCATAGGTGCAGTCCTGGACAACCTCTCCAATGCCAGTGCCGGTGTCCTCCACATAAACTTCACTGCAAACCTCGGTCGAATTGGGTTCGGGTTGTTCAGAAGTAAAGCGGTATTCCATTGAGCAAGATCCAGTTTCTGCTCCAGCCGGAATTTCATCCCACCAACCGCTGTCCGTCACGGCGGCGAATTCTTCAATAGTGATGCTGCGAGTCCACGAAGCATTCTGGACTGTGCCGGTCACATCTTCTGTTTTCGACAGCAGCAATGTTAAAATGATCGCGCCAACAATACAAGCCACAACTGCCACCCCAACAAAAATAAAAATTAATTTGTTGCGCTTTGGTTTGGGTGTGGATGCAGCTGCCGCCGGTACGACAGATGGCGCTGTTTTTCTTGATTTTGCTGGTTGTGCGGGTCGTGAAGTCTGTGCTGGTCGCGTTGTTTTCACCGAAGGTGCAACGCCCTGCTTTGTAACGCGCTGACCGGTTTGACGGGTTTTGCCGCCCATGCTCAGGTTTCCACCGCATTGAGTGCACGTCTTTGCTGTGGCGAGGTTGCGTGTGCCACAGAACGGGCAGTGGATATCCGGCCCCGCTTTGGCCATACGGATCAGGGCTTCATCTTTGATAATATTAAATTTTTCAATATCGACGCGCTGGAAGGCGACATCATCAGGTTGGGGCGCACCGCATGCTGTGCATGTCTTGATAGGACCAGGGTTTTGCGTTTCACAAGAGGGACATACCCAAATCAGGGGGATAAAACCAAGGGACTTGCGTGCCATATGACCTCCGGTTACCAGAGTTGATGTGCGGTTGACCTAATTATAAATAAAGAACGAGGGAAAGTCTACTGGTCTTATGATTTGATATGCCCCAGCCATTCAATGTTGAGGGTGTCAAGAGCGCCAAAGATGAACATCTGTTGGAAATAGACGACCATTTCTTCAATGGTATACGGCTGGTTTTCTTCGAGCCACCAGGTGATGAGTTCCGTGAGGGTGCCGGCAAACGACATGGCAAACACTTCAAGGGGGACCTTGCACTGCATGTTAGGGACACGCTGCAGGCGGTTGATGGTTTCATTCTTAATGATGTTAGTGATTCGCTGGGAGGCTTTTGCGCCGCCTTCACCCCGCAGCATAACTTTATACAGGTCGGCGTTATTTTGGGCATGGGCGAAAATGTGGTAGAGGATGCGCTTATCCAGGTTGATCTGCAGTTTCTGCAGGTCTGTTTCAGGCGTGCGAGTCAAAGTGAGCAGGTTTTCATGCTTCTCGAGAAAATCCTCGCAGATGTTATCAATTGCCTGCATGAGGAGTTCCTCTTTATCTTTAAAGTGCAAATAAAAAGTCGTTCTGCCCAGGTCGGCATGATCGGTAATGTCTTCAATGGTGACCGAATCATAGCCTTGCTTAAGGATGAGCTGGATCAGGGATTTTTGCAGGGCGCGGCGTGTTCGGGCGACGCGGCGGTCGACGGGTTGGTTTGTCATCGTGCTCCTCCAGAATGAACAATTGTGCAATTATGAACAGGGGCAAAAAATTGGTGCTTGACAATCCGATTGACTCACATAAAATAATGAACAGTATGTTTGAAAATGAACATCAAGTACATTTTACACCAGAAAAGACACAAATTCAACTCTTTTTTGAAAGCATATTCGATGGTAAACGAGCCATATCCAGACAGACAGCCGCTGATCAAAATCGAAAACCTTGTTAAAACATATCAGACCGGTACAGGTTCTCTGGATGCCCTCCGAGCGATAAATTTAACAATCTATACCGGTGACTATCTGGGTGTAATTGGAAAATCCGGAGCAGGAAAAACGACCCTGATCAATATGATCAGCGGTGTGGATCACATCACTTCCGGGAAGGTGATGGTCAACGGGACGGATGTTCACACTCTCAAGGAAGATGACCTGGCGAAATGGCGCGGAATGAATGTTGGCGTAATCTACCAGTCCTTTCATTTGCTGCCGATGCTGTCCTTACGCGATAATATCACCCTGGCAATGGATTTTTGCGGAAATTATCAACGCGGAAAATCAGAAAAAAGGGCAATGGCACTGCTTGACCAGGTGGAATTGATCGAACATGCCCATAAGCGCCCGGCGCATATCTCAGGTGGGCAGAAGCAGCGTGCGGCAATAGCGCGGGCTTTGGCGAACAATCCAGCAGTGATCCTGGCTGATGAACCGACTGGGAGGCTGGATTCAGCGACTTCCCAGGTCATTTATCAGATATTTGACGATCTGATCACCCAGGGCAAGACCATTGTGATGGTTTCGCATGATCGAACTCTTGCCAGGCGGGTGCCCAGGGTGGTCAGGCTCGAGGACGGCAAGATTGTCAGGGGCGAAAAAATGAGTAATTCCGATGGAAAGTAATTCAAGCCATCCGCCAACCGCGTTGATTGATCTCAACGGTGTCTCAAAGACCTATCACACTTCGGCGGGTGCCTTTCCAGCCCTGAAAAATATCAACCTGACTTTCCATCGTGGGGAATTTGTCGGTGTGATCGGCAAATCCGGCAGCGGCAAATCGACATTGGTGAACATGATCACAGGGATCGATCATCCCTCGGCAGGAAAGGTCTTTGTGGACGGTCTGGATATACACGCCATGAGGGAAAGCCAGCAGGCTCGCTGGCGGGGATTAAATTTGGGCGTGGTTTTTCAGTTTTTCCAATTATTGCCTATGCTAACCCTGGTTGAGAATGTGCTGCTGCCCATGGATTTCTGTGACAAGTACGAACCGAACACACGCCTGACACGTGCGTTGGACCTGCTGGCCATGATGGGGCTTGAAGGTCAGGCTTATCAGCTGCCAAACATGGTCTCCGGCGGACAGCAGCAAAGCGCCGCCATTGCACGCGCCCTGGCGAATGACCCACCTATCATCATCGCCGATGAGCCAACGGGAAACCTGGATGCGAAGACGGCAGATGCAGTCTATGATAAATTTACAGCTCTATCAGCGGAGGGGCGCACGATCATCATGATCACCCATGATCCGGATATCGAGCAGCGTCTCTCACGCACGGTTTTGCTTTGCGATGGGGAAATCATTGATCTTGAAACCGGGTTACGAAATCAACTTTCAGGGTCAACGGAGGTACATGATGCAGGGGTCGTGATCTCGTGAAACCTCGTTGGCGAAAGGTCCTGGCAGATTTATGGGGAAACTCCGCCCAGTTTGTGCTGGTTACCCTCTCCATGGCGGTGGGATTGTTTTCCGTGGGCATGATCACCGGCGGGTATTTGACCACGCTGGAGGATATGGCTCAGGGCTATGCAGGGGTCCATCCCGCTGACTTGCGCATCGCCACGAATGATTTCGATGAGACACTGTTGGAGCGAGTCAGGCGGCTGGATGGGGTCACGGCCGCAGACGGTGAAACGCTGCTCTATGCGCAATTGTTCACCGCTGATGGGGAATGGAAGAATATCATTCTGCGGGTCATACCAGAAGAGGGCATGCAGGTGGACCAGATTGAACTCCTTGATGGGCGGCTGCCCCAGGAACGGGAAATTGTCCTGGATGTGCACCGCGATGTAGGCTTAACATCCGGTGACACGATTACTCTCCAGCTGCCGTCTGGCACCCAGCGTGCGATACCCATCACGGGTATGGTCAGGGACCAAACGATAGGAAGGACGGGCATCAGTTATTTTGTGTCGCCTGTATATGGTTATATTACTTATGCAACGCTGCCCTGGCTTGAGAAAGGACAGGCGCATCAAACACTGCTCGTGACGGTGGACCCCGAGCTGTCGGATGAGGAATTCAACAACCTGGTGGATGAGATCGCAGGTCTGGTCGAACAAAGCGGCCGCACACTCAGATCGACCACCAATTTCAGAAACAGGTCACATCCGAACAGCGGATATGTACAGGCCGTCTCTGGCTTGCTGGCATTATTGGGCTTTCTGACCGTTTTCCTGAGCGGATTTTTGGTGTTCAACGCGATGTCAGCCCTGTTTTCTCAGCAAAAACAATACATCGGCATCATGAAGGCCATTGGCGCTAAGCGGGGGATGATCATCCGTATGTATATTGTGTTCATTTTGGCTTTTGGCATGGTTGCTTTGCTGATCGCTATTCCAACAGCGGCTTACTCCTGGTTTGAGTTGGAAAGCTTTTTTGCCCTGCGTTTAAATTTTAAGGCGGGTGATTTTAGGTATGTGCCGATGGCAGTGGGCTTGCAGTTGTTGATTGCACTGATCCTGCCGCAAGCCGCCGGGATACTCCCTATCCTGAGAGCTTCACGGATCAGCGTTCAAAACGCTATCATGACCACCGGAATTGAAGGCGATGATATTGGGAAAGGGTGGATTTATCGCCAGTTGGAAAAGCTAAAAGGCATTTCCAGACCAGTTTTGATCTCATTACGCAACACCTTTCGCCGGAAAGGACGGCTGGCACTCACGCTGATCACCCTCAGCCTGGGCGGAGCGGTGTTTATTGGGACCTTCAATGTACGCTCCTCGATCGAAACCTATATTGATAGGGTCTCCAAGTATCTTCTGGCAGATGTCAGTCTGGATTTTGACAGTAATTATCGTATTGAGGAGATACGGGCTCTTGCAGAGACAGTTGAGGGCGTCAGTTACGTGGAGCCACGTGGCACTGCCAGCTGCCAGCTTCTGAATGCGGCTGGTGACCCGGCAGAGAGCGTTCAACTCTTAGGCGCGCCGCCGGAATCCGCACTCATTCAGCCGATTTTATTGGAAGGCCGCTGGATCATCCCGGGTGATGAAAACGCGGTTGTGCTGAATGAAGCCTTCCTTTCCAGCTATCCTGATTTGGAAGTTGGCGACACGATCACCCTCTACGTCAATCGTCGTGAAGTGGATTGGCAGGTGGTAGGCTTTTTTCAGTTTATCGGCAGCGAAAATTATCTTGCCTATGTGCCACTTAACTTTTTAAATGAATCCATCGGCAATGTTCGCAAAGCTGCTACCTTCGAGGTTGTCGCTGCACCAAAGATTATTTCTGAGAGCCTGGAGGAGGACCTTGCCAGGCGGTTGGATGATACTTTCCGGGCGCATGGATTGGACATTCGCAGCGCCTCCACGACCAGTGATTTGCGTGGCAATGCGACTCTGGGATTGGATACCCTCATGGTGTTTTTATTGGTCATGTCAGGGGTCACAGCACTGGTTGGCAGCATCAGCCTGGCGGGCACCATGGGAATGAATGTAATGGAGCGCAGGCGTGAAATTGGCGTGATGCGTGCGATCGGTGCGACCGACCGACAGGTGATGAGCCTGGTGATTGTCGAAGGCGCAATGATTGGATTGATCAGCTGTGTCTTCAGCGTGCTGCTGGCTTTTCCCATCAGCTCTTTGATGTCAAATATCATCTATTTATCCATCTTTGGCATTCTGGGTGAATTTTCGATCACTATCACCGGTTTTGTGATCTGGCTGGGAATCGTGATCCTCCTCGCGGTGGTTGCCAGCATTTTACCTGCACGCAGGGCTGCACGTTTGACCATTCGGGAGGTTTTATCATATGAGTGAGCTGCTAAGCACTACATTGATTTTATTAAATCATTTGAAAGAATTTTGAAAGAGGTGTGGGATGAAAAATAAAAATAGAATATTGGTGATAGTCTCTGTTTTTTCCTTGTTTAGCCTGCTGCTGGCAGCCTGTGGTGTTTTGGATTCTGACGTGGAGTCAACACCGATACCGAGTCCGGTATCCGATCCGCGGGTGATTGCGGAAGCACACCTGGTCCCTGCAGACCAAGGTTTCCTGAGCTTTTCGATCCCGGGTCGTGTGAATGAGATACTGATTGCTGAGGGCGACCGGGTCAGCCAGGGAGTGGTGCTGGCTCGATTGGGGGATACGGCAGCTTTGGATGCCCAGGTCGAAGCGTCTGAATTAGCCGTTCTGCAGGCAGAGCAAAGTCTGGCAGATATTAAGGAAGCGTCTGACCTGACTGCAGCGCATGCAGCGGTTGAGCTGGTCAGGGCTAAGCAGGCTTTGGTGTCTGCGGAACAGGATTGGGATGCCGTCGACAATGATGAATTCCGTGAGGACCTGGACGACGCCCGGATTGATGTGCAGAACGCTGAAGATGATTTGAAAGATGCCGAAGAAGCCCTGGGGGACTACGCAGACCTTGATGAAGATAACCCGATCCGTGAAGCAGCCAAAGAAGACCTGGATGAAGCCCAACAGGCGTATGATGAGGCGGTTTGGGCAGATAAGGACCTTCAGAATCAGTATGACCTGGCTGATGCACAGCTGAGGGCAGCTGATGCCGCTTTGGATGATGCTGAGCGCCAGGTTGACGCCACCCAGGATGGTCCCAACCCGGAAGACCTGGCATTAGCCAGCAAACGTTTGTCTCAGGCACAAACCCAGCTGGAGGCAGCAGCGAACGCCCGTTCGGAGGCTGAATTAACCGCCCCATTTGATGGAATAGTTGTGCGCATCGGATTGACAGAAGGTGTATACACAACTCTTGGACAGACAGCTGTTGTCCTCGTGGACGACTCAGTCTGGTATCTGGAAACCAGCGATCTTACCGAGAATGAAGTTGTCAGCATTAAGGCGGATCAGAAAGCCGTCGTGACTTTTGATGCCCTTCCTGGGCTCACATTCAAGGGGCAGGTGGACTCTATCAGCGACTATTATGTCGAACAATTCGGGGATATCACCTACGTTGTTCGCATCAAGTTGCTGGACTGGGATGACCGGCTGCGGTGGGGAATGACGGCTGAAGTGTCATTTGAAGAGTAGAGGAAGAAAATGTTATCACATTTCTAATGCACATTGAGTACAATGCTAAGTTATTGATATAAATTTTATTGATTAAATATGAGTGCTTTGCTGTTTTCATATTGATGATACCTTACACAATCTATCGACATGGCTATCTGAAATCACTATAATGAAACTGCATTGACTATTTTGGAAGCATTAATGGAGGCAGCAGGTGGCAGAAGGAAAAAGCAGAAAGAAAAAGAAGCGTCGTTATGGCTGGTGGATTGTCCTGGCTGTTGTTGTGATTGCGGGTACTCTGGTGGGGTGGCGCATTTATCGGGTTCGCCAAGATAATGCCGAGATCCTGGCAAATCTTGAAACGGAACCCTACCAGCGGATGAGTTTGAATGCTAATATCTACGGCACAGGGTCGGTACAGCCTTTTCAAACAGCCATTCTGACCTGGTCTACCGGCGGAACGGTCGAAAGAGTCAACGTTGAGGTGGGACAGGAAGTTTCCCAAGGTGATTTGTTGATGACATTGGATTCGGACTCATTATCAGTGGATATTTTGCAAGCTGAGATCGACCTGATCAATGCGCAAAGCAGCCTGGACAACCTGTATGATAACTGGGAATCTGATCTTGCCCAGGCAAAGCTGGATCTGATCAACGCCCAGGAAGACCTTGACGATCTGGAGAACCAGCGCGAGATTATGAATTACCAGCGCTGCACAGATGAACGGATTGAAGAGCTGGAAGATGATCTGGAGCTGGCAGAAGACCTTTACAACATCCGGCAAACACCGGAAAACTTGCGCGCTGTGAATACAGCCCAGGCAAACCTGGATTACTGCCGCGCGGATTACACTGAAGAGGAGATCGCCGAAGCAGAGCTGGAAGTCGCATTAGGGGAAACAAAAGTAGAGTCACTTCAGGACAAGGTTGATCTGCTGCAGAATGGACCGGACCCCGACCAGGTAAAAATCTATGAAACTCAGGTGTTGATGGCGGAATCCCGATTGGACAGCCCTTTGCTCGAAGTCCCTTTTGACGGCGTGGTCACGGTACTTTCAAGCAAGATTGGTGATGTGGTCCAACCAGGGCAGCAAGCACTGCAGTTAGATGACCTTTCAGAACTGTATTTAGATGTTCAGATTTCAGAAATTGACATTCCCAATGTTGCCGTCGGCCAAGAGGCTGAATTAGTTTTCGATGCCTATTTTGAGACCACCTTTACCGGGGAAGTGATCGAGATCGCCCCGGTGGGTGAAAGTGTCCAGGGTGTGGTGGAGTACAACGTGCGTATCAACATGCTGGATGCAGATGAGCGTATTAAACCTGGTATGACCGCTTCAGTCAATATTATTGTGGATGAAAAAGATGATGTCCTGGTTGTTCCTAACGATGCGATTGTGAACATTGATGGACAGGAGCAAGTTTATGTGCGCCGAAATGGTGACTATGAAGCCATTCCGGTCACGTTGGGCAGCTATTCGGATTTTTACAGTGAGGTTCTTGAGGCTGATATTGAGGAAGGCGAGTTGATTGTTCTCAATCCGCCGGATGAGATCACCGGCGAGATGCCGTTTGGTGGGCCTCCTGGCGGCGGCTTTGGTCCATTTGGGGAGTAGGAATTCTATTCATGACTGCCCAAGCAGAAGTTATCCGAGTTGAAAATTTGACCAAGGTTTACCAGATGGGTGATATCCAGGTTCACGCCCTGCGTGGGGTCAGTTTTACCGTGAAGAAAGGTGAAGTCCTGGCAATTATGGGGCCCTCTGGTTCTGGTAAGTCCACATTAATGAATATGATCGGTTGTTTAGATGCGCCGACAACGGGTGATTATTACCTGGAAGATGAGCTCGTCTCAACCCTGGATGATGATCAGCTTGCTCTGGTCCGCAATCGGAAAATTGGCTTTGTCTTCCAGACGTTCAACCTGCTGCCCCGGGCAACGGCACTGGCAAATGTTGAACTACCCCTGCGCTATGCTGGCAAGAACGGCAGCAGGAATCAATTAGCCCGGGAAGCCTTAGAAGCGGTGGGATTGGGAGACCGACTGTATCACCAACCCAACGAGCTTTCGGGTGGGCAGCAGCAGCGGGTTGCCATTGCCCGTGCGTTGATCAATGAACCTGCTATCATTCTGGCGGACGAGCCAACCGGTAACCTGGATTCCAAATCTGGTGAAGAAATCCTGAATTTGCTGCTGGAACTTAATCGAACTAAGGGGACCACCCTCTTGATCGTAACCCATGACCCTCATGCGGCGAGTATTGCCGAACGGATCATTCATCTGCGTGATGGGCACATTGAAAAGGAGGAATACGGTCAATGAATTTCCTTCTTAATCTTAAAGAAGCCCTTCAAAGTCTGAACGCCAACAAAACTCGTTCCCTGTTGACCATTCTGGGAATCATCATTGGGGTCGCCTCGGTGATTGCCCTGTTATCGATTGGCGAGAGTGCTGGTGATTCGATCACCGGTGAAATTGAGAGTATTGGAACAAATGTCATTTACATCCTCAGCGGCAATAATAGTGAAGATGTCAGCAACCCCCAGGATCTCACCTTGCGTGATGCAGAAGCGCTGGAAAATTCTGGTCGAGCTACAGAGCTTGCCTACGTTGCTCCGGTCATCAACCGGAACACGGAGATCGCTTTCAGCGATGAAAGTCTCGCGACATCTATTCTGGGAACCACCTCTGATTATCAGAATGTCCAGAACCTGACCATGGCAGAAGGGGAGTTTATCACGCAAAGCCAGGTGGAAGGGCGCAGTGCCATGGTGGTGCTGGGGCCGGCCATCGCTGAAACCTTGCTGGGTAGAAGCGCGGGCATCGTTGGCAATACGGTAAGGATTGGGGATTACCCCTACCGCATTGTGGGTGTCACCGAGGCAAAAGGCGGCAGCGCTTTTAACAACCCGGACAACAACGTATATATGCCGATTTCAACCGCTCAGGTGCGTTTGGCGCGCGGCGGTACCCCAGATCGCGTTCAGTACATCCTTGTTTCCGTTGAAGAAGCAGAGGATGCTGATTTAGCCATTCAGCAGATTTCCAAAGTATTGCGGTCCACCCACCGCATCCCCCCCCGCAATCCCGATGACTTCAATATCCTTAACCAGCAGGATTTCCTGGCTGTGGCGGCGTCCATCACCAATGTCCTGACAATTTTTCTGGGTGGTATTGGGGCCATTTCCTTATTGGTGGGTGGGATCGGGATCATGAACATCATGCTGGTTTCGGTCATAGAGCGCACTCGCGAGATTGGTTTGCGTAAAGCGCTGGGCGCCCGGAAAAAGGACATTCTCCTGCAGTTCCTGACGGAATCGGTGCTGCTCAGTATGATTGGCGGCTTGTTTGGGATCATTTTAGGTTGGGTGATCTCAATTGTGGTCAGCCAGATCGCCATGCAATCTGGAACCCCTCTGGATGTATCAGTGACGCTCAACTCGATACTGCTGGCGACACTTTTCTCTGCAGCAGTGGGGATTTTCTTTGGCTGGTATCCTGCCAACCGGGCTGCTTCCCTGGAACCTGTTGAAGCACTTCGTTATGAATAAGACTGGTAAACCTTTGGTTTTGTAGTGATCGCGGGAGTTGATTCTAGGATTACTATCGAGAAATTTAAAACTGGTGGCTTTACGTAGGGTGATCGTAGGGTAAGCGTCATGTAATGTGGGCTACCATTTGTTATAATAATGTCAGCTAAGACACTTTTCTTCTCCTTCTGATGAGCGCCAGGGTCGGCGTCCCTGGCGCTCGACAATTTAATAAGGACAGTGAATGGGGAATGGTGAG
>Ga0209121_10004547_pt1 | contig 12927 bp, 10 predicted proteins | sample Cruoilmetagenom3_FD_187292 | JGI IMG/M metagenome (GOLD analysis project Ga0209121, IMG submission 187292) | Oil polluted marine microbial communities from Coal Oil Point, Santa Barbara, California, USA - Sample 3 (SPAdes) (version 2) | ecosystem: Environmental > Aquatic > Marine > Oil seeps ... | reverse complement strand
TTGGTGGAGCCAGGGGGAATCGAACCCCCGACCTCTTGCATGCCATGCAAGCGCTCTCCCATCTGAGCTATGGCCCCTTTGTTGCCCGTCAGAAACTGGCAACGGTGTGTACCTACGGACTAAAACCGCTGAATTCAAGTTGAAAATTGCTACGGATTCACAATTTCATACAGGATAAAACGGGTGGCCACTGAAGTTCCGCATCCGGCGGTCAATCGCTTCCCGCTGGTGCGGGCGCAATTCCGAAATTTCGGGGTGTCGGAATCTAATAGACGCCTAATGCATCAGCCGGAGTAATGCGCGGCCGGTTTCAGTTCGAAACACCAGCCACGCACAATTTCAAGATCAATTGTCGTCGTCTTCGATCGCAACTGCGGCGACTTCTTCCAAGGAAACCGTGTCCTCGTCATCGTCTAGCAGATCGTCATCATCACTGGAATCGTCATCCAACACGTCTTCAACGTCGTCCAGATCGTCGGCGACCGGTTCCACAACTTCCGCCGCAGCTTTTTCTTTAGCCTTGGAAACTGTTGATTTGCCGGTATCCAGAAGTGACGCCAGATCAAACTCGGAACCGCAGGACGGGCAAGTCATCGGGTCGTTTTGCAGGTCGTAAAACCGGGTCGCACATTTTGGACAGAGGCGCTTTACGCCCCATTCTTCGTTGGGCATGGGAATCCCCTTAAGTGTTTTAGGTCTATTTCCCCCGTCACGTGCCACAAGCAGCCTACCTTGTCAAAGGCTTTACTGTTGCAATTGACGTTATAGTGCATGCTGCAATCGCGAAATTGCTTGATGCGGCGCACAATCATGCCTAAGTTCAGTCCAACTTACAGGATTGGAAGCAAATGCTCTATCATGCCTTTGAACTAACGCACGCCGCTGTCCGCCCGATGCGGACCGCCGCGAAGATGAGTCAACATATGTTGCAATCATCGTTTAATCCCTTGGCTTCGACCTATTTTACCCGCACCACCACCGCGTCGCTCGAAATGTTCATCAATGCCATCCGTCGCTATGACAAACCGGAATTCGGGCTAGAAACCACCATGGTTGACGGCGTCACAACACCGATTGTCGAAGAAGTCGTCCATTCACTACCGTTCTGTGACCTTCTGCATTTCAAGCGCGACTCCAAGGCCGCTGAAAAGCGCAACGACCCAAAAGTTCTGATTATCGCACCAATGTCCGGCCACTATGCAACATTGCTGCGCGGGACCGTTAAGGCGATGCTGCCCGATCATGATGTGTACATCACCGACTGGATTGATGGTCGCGATGTGCCGCTTTCCGAGGGTGAGTTCGACCTTGACGACTATGCCGACTACCTGATCGACTTCTGTCGTCTTCTTGGTGAAGACGGCGAACGCGCCTCGGTTATGGCTGTTTGTCAGCCGGGCGTGCCGATGATAGTTGCCGCGTCGCTCATGGCGATGAACGACGATCCTTTCCGTCCGTCTTCTATCACGCTGATGGGCTCGCCAATCGATACTGCCAAAGATCCGCAGGTGCCAAACAAGCTGGCTACCGATAAGCCGCTTTCATGGTTCGAAAACAACGTGATCGTGTCGGTTCCATGGCCCAACGCCGGGTTTATGCGCCGCGTATATCCCGGTTTCCTGCAACTTTCCGGTTTTATGTCCATGAACATGGACAAACACGTCGATGCGCATAAGAACCAGTTCAAACACCTCATCGAGGGTGATGGAGACAGCGCCGCCGCGCATCGCACGTTTTACGATGAATACATGGCCGTAATGGACCTGACCGCCGAGTTTTACTTGCAAACGATCGAGCGCGTTTTCCAAAAACGCCTGCTCGCCATCGGTGCCTATTATCATCGCAATACGCTGGTTGACCCGAAAGCCATCACCGATATCGCTCTCTTCACCATCGAGGGTGAGAAAGATGACATCACCGGTGTTCAGCAGACCGAAGCCGCGCATACCCTGACCCCGAACATACCCGACGAGAAACATGTGCATTATGTACAGGAAAACGTCGGGCACTACGGTATTTTCAACGGTTCGCGTTGGCGCAATATTATCCAGCCGAAAGTTGCGGAATTTATCGCTGCGAACCGGACAAAGGTTAAAGGCTAACATTTGGCGGGTCCTGTTTTCATTGGCACCCCGCCGATCGAGGTTCGCTTCAAACGCAATCCACGCGCCAAGCGTCTGACCCTGCGGCTATCACGTACTGACGGCAAAGCCACCCTCACCATGCCCGCCCGCGCCCCCTTGCGCGAGGCCGAAGCGTTTGCCCGTAAACAGGAAGGCTGGCTTCGCGCCCAATTGTCGAAACTGCCCGATGTTACACCGCTAATCCACGGCGGAACGATTCCCTACCAAGGGCGAGAATTGGAAATCGAAGCTGCCGCCGGCAAATCGGTCCAGATCGAAAACGACAGGATACTGGTGGGCGGTCCACACGCCGGTGCTCGCCTGCAAGCCTTCATCAAAACCCAAGCCCGCAATGCTCTGGTCCCCGCCGTGGAAAAATACGCCGCCCGCATCGAACGGCCTTTCAACCGGATCACGTTGCGGGACACACGCTCGCGCTGGGGATCCTGCTCCGCGGAAGGTAACCTGATGTTTTCGTGGCGGCTCGTGATGGCCCCGCCTTTAGTGTTGGAATACGTCGCCGCCCACGAAGTCGCGCATCTGGTCGAGATGAACCACTCGCAGGATTTCTGGGATGTGGTACATTTTTTAATGCCGGAATACCAAAACCACCGGAACTGGTTGCGCCAAAACGGTGCGAAACTGCATGTGATCAAATTTTCCACTTGACCTTCGACAACTTGTGATCACAAAATACAGCATGTCCAAAGAACGCCCCTCGGAACCGACGATCCCAGCGCACGAACGCGTTTACCGCGCCCTGCGCGCCCGCGTTATGCATGGTGAAATGGAGCCCGGCGCGGCCCTTACCCTGCGCGGTATTGGCGCCGAATTCGAAGTCTCGATGACCCCCGCCCGCGAAGCCGTCCGTCGTTTAGTCGCCGAAGGCGCGTTGAACCTTTCAGCATCCGGTCGTGTGTCTACACCGGAACTATCGAATGATCGCATCGAAGAACTCGCATGCCTGCGCGCGATGTTGGAGCCCGAACTGGCCTCCCGTGCTCTCCCGCGCGTTCATCCCGTTCTGATAGAGCGCTTGCAGAACATTAACGCCGTGATCGCTGAAAAAATCGTGAAGGCCGACGCGACGGGGTATGTGCGATCAAATCTTGAATTCCACCGCACGCTATACCTGCGCGCCCAATCTCCGGCCATGTTGGCACTTGTCGAAACCGTCTGGTTACAGTCGGGCCCGACGATGCGCTCGCTCTACTCCCGCCTGCCCCGCAAACAAGCCAGCGAGAAACATCGGTCCATTCTAGCGGCCTTGCGCGCGGGCGATGAACCCGCCCTACGCGTCGCAATTCATGCCGACGTAACCAGCGGGTTGCGGATGCTGTTAACCTAACCTTACGGTGCGTAACCCCGTCAGCTACCTTGACGCAAGGATTGCGACCCATCAGCTTACCGCCAGCTAAAATGGAGCGTACCGTGGCGAGAATATTCCGCTGGGTCACTCGTATCGTGTTCGTCGTAATCGTTTTGGCGGTTGCCGCCGGAATCTGGAAGCGCAGCGATATTAAACGTCTGGTGGCGGTTAACTCGCTGTTTTCCGAAGAAAATATCCTGGTGAACTTCAGCCATATGGACGCGATGTTCTTCAGCACCCCACTTGACGTGCCGGACGCATCCGCATCCGAACTACCAACCGAACCACGCGCCATGCCCAACGGTTTGGACAAATGGGTCACCGACCGCTCCGTCACCGCCCTCGTTGTTTTGAAAGACGGCAGCATTGCTCACGAATCCTATTATCAGGACACATCTCCTGAGGACCTCAGAATTTCATGGTCGGTTGCCAAAAGCTTCCTGTCGGCCTTGATGGGGATCATTGTTGAGGAGGGCGACATCGCCTCCATCGACGATCCGGTCACCAAATACGCGCCCGACCTCGTTGGGACGGCATATGACGGTGCCTCCATCCGAAACGTCCTGAATATGGCCAGCGGAGTTAAGTTCAACGAGGACTACCTCGACTTCAATTCCGACATCAACAAAATGGGTCGTGTACTGGCCATGGGCGGCTCCATGGATAAATTCACTGCCAGCTTGGAAGGCCGCGACCGCGCTGCTGGCGAAGCGTGGCAATATGTTTCGATCGACACACACGTCATCGGCATGGTTATCCGCGGCGCTACCGGGCGAAATATCTCTGAACTGATGGTCGAAACACTGTTGACCCCGCTGGGGTTGGAGGCCGACCCCTATTACCTGACCGACGGCAATGGCGTCGCATTCGTGCTCGGTGGCTTGAACCTCAGAACCCGTGACTACGCGCGCCTCGGGCAGATGTTCCTGCAAGGCGGCATGTATAACGGCAAACAGATTGTACCGGCCGACTGGGTAGCGCAATCGACACTCCCCACCGCCCCGACCGCTACCGGAGCAGTTCAGTACGGCTATCAATGGTGGATGCCAGCCGACGCCGCGGATGGCGAGTATTTCGCCCGTGGCGTTTATGGCCAATACATATACGTAGATTCCGCCAGTCAGGTCGTTATTGCCGCCAACTCGGTCGACCGGCTGTTTAAAGAACCGGGTTCCTACGAACAAAACCTCGCCATGTTCCGCGAAATTGCCGCCGAACTGCGTTAGGCAAGATTCCGGTAAAGGTCGATGAACTTCCGTTTTACGGCGACGTCATCCACATCAAGGCAAACCTGCACGCACGGCGTATCCGCCTCGGGCGCTGCGATGGTCTGTCCTTGCGCCTCGCCTTCCGTTACCACGCGCAGCGGAATGGACGACATCTGGAAGTATTCCGGATGCGCGGCAGCAATAATGGCGGTCGGGTCGTGCAGGCTACAACCCTCGTATTTGCCAATAGACGTATAGAAATTGAGATAAAACTCGCTTATCTCCTTGATAAACCCACCCATTCTCGGCGAATTCCCTTTGATTTCAAAGAAGTCCCCGGTCGAGCAAGTGATCTGGTGCGTAACATCCAGACCTACCAGAACCACCTCCCATTCAGCCGCAAAAACTTCGGCCGCAGCGTGCGGATCGTGGTAGATATTGGCCTCGGCGAACGGGGTGATATTACCGGCAGTCTCAACCGCACCACCCATAATCACGACTTTCTTTACGGTTTGCGCAATCCGTGGGTCCAGTCGCAAAGCCAGCGCCAGATTGGTTAACGGGCCAATAGCGCAGATCACGATTTCATTCAGGTTTTCAGCGCAGGTTTTGATCATGAATTCTGCGGCTGTCATGTCCACGGCGCTGCCCTTAGGCGTTTCTGCTGCGATCCCGCCGAACCCCTCATGCCCGTGAATATGATGCGAAGGCGGCGACAAAGGCATCGCCAAAGGCGCGTTCGCCCCCTCGGCCACAGGCGCATCTACGCCGGCCATTTCCAACAACCGCAACGCATTGCGCGTGCCCTGTTCCACAAAAACATTGCCAAAAACCGAGGTCAGCCCGACCACCTCGATATCCGGATCAGCGAATGCATAGTGATTCGTCATAGCGTCATCGATGCCGGGATCCGTGTCGATTATCATACGGGTTTTCATGCGCGTGCTTTCAGGAATATTTCCACTTCGGCCAACGTCGGAATAGCCACCGCCGCACCCGGTTTCATGACCTGCAAAGCTGACGCTGCCGACGCCCGTTTTAGCGCATCAATCGGAGCTAACCCCAAATCTATCGCCGCCAGAAAATACCCCAGAAACGTATCGCCCGCCCCTGTCGTATCCACCGGTTCAACCTTGAAGGCATCGACCGTCAACACTTCGCCACCTGCTTGCAGCGTTGCCCCTTCGGAGCCACGCGTGATCAAAACTTGCGCCACCGGTAAATCAGACGCGTCAACGCCCAACGCTTGGGACAACTGCGTCGCCTCGATCTCGTTCACCGCCAGCAAATCCGTCACGGGCAACATCGCCAAAGCCGCGTCAGCATCGAAGGGCGCGGCGGCGTAAGCCACGCGCATACCCTTGGCCTTCGCCGCTGCTGCCGCATAAATACCAAGGCTTGTTTCGTTCTGAAACAGCAACCAATCATCCGGACCAGCTGCGCCAAGCGCTTCGTCGATTTGCGCTTCGGTCAGGGCAAAGTTCGCGCCCGAGAACAAGACGATCGCGTTTTCGGCAGCGTCATCCACGTTGATAATCGCGTGCCCCGTCGGCACATCGGCCACCGCCAGATACCGCATATCAACGCCGGTATCCGCCATAAGTTCACGCAACCATTCCCCGTCGGCACCAATCGCACCGATATGAAACACTTGCCCTCCGGCCCGCGCCACCGCAATCGACTGGTTCGCGCCTTTGCCACCGAGCCCGCTGTTAAACGAATGGGACGCTAGTGTTTCCCCCGGTTCGGGCAAATGCGGCACACGATAGACGTGGTCTATATTCACCGATCCGAGGTTATAAATCGCCATGTCAGCCGACCTTACACGCAGCGAATATTGCCATGTTCAGAATGTCGTTCACCGTCGAGGTCGTGGAGCAAATCTTGACCTGCTTGTCGATGCCCGTCAGGATCGGTCCGATAATCGTCGCGCCACCCATTTCCTGCAACAACTTGACCGAAATAGACGCCGAGTGCCGCGCCGGAACCACCAAGATATTCGCGGGCCCCGTCAATCGGCAGAACGGATATTGCTTCATCACTTCAGGATTGAGCGCCACGTCGACAGTCATTTCACCGTCGTATTCAAAATCAACGTTGCGGTTATCCAAAACCTCGATCGCCATGGTCATCTTCTCGGCCCGTTCCGACCGTGGATAGCCAAAGGTCGAGAAACTTGCCAAGGCCACGCGTGGCTCAAGACCCAGTCCACGCGCCAATGTGGCGGCACGCTCGGATATATCGGCCAAATCTTCTGCTTCGGGCCATTCATGCACCAACGTATCCGCAATCAACACCATCCGGCCGCCAGCTAGAACCGCCGTGATGCCGACCGCGCCACTTTTGGTCGACGCATCGAAAACGTAATTGATCTGCGACAGAACTTGCGCCGACTTACGCGTCGCGCCCGTAACCACACCATCGACATGATCGTGCGCAAGCATCAGGGACGCAAAGACATGCCGGTCTCGGGACGCCAGAATATGGCAGTCGCGCTGGTCAAAGCCCTGACGTTGCAGGCGCTTATAGAGATAGTCCTTGTATTCCCGCAGATGCGCCGTATTAGCCGCGTTAACCACTTCGATTTCGTCAATCGCTTCGGGCATTCCCGCCGCTTCGAGAAAGCCTGCGATCTCTTCCTTGCGTCCCACAACCAGCGCCTGTCCAAAGCCGGAGCGCTTATAGGCCACCGCCGCCCGAACCACGCGCGCATCGTCGCCTTCGGCAAACAACATCCGCGCTTGTTCGTGCTTGGCCCGCACATTGAGGGATTGCAAGATCGAGGCGGTCGGGTCGAGCCGTGCCTTCAGGCTAAGCTCGTAAGCGTCCATATCAATGATCGGACGACGCGCCACGCCGGTGTCCATCCCCGCCTTCGCCACGGCTGGCGGAATAATATAGATCAGACGCGGATCGAACGGAGTCGGGATAATATAATCGCGCCCGAACGTCAGTTTCTTGCCATACGCCAGCGCAACTTCGTCGGGCACATCTTCACGCGCCAACGCGGCCAAGGCTTCGGCACAGGCGATTTTCATTTCGTCATTGATCGCCCGGGCGTGGATGTCGAGGGCGCCACGAAACAGATACGGGAAGCCCAGCACGTTGTTTACCTGATTGGGGTAATCGGAACGTCCCGTTGCCACGATTGCATCCTCGCGCACCGCATGCGCCTCCTCGGGTGTGATTTCCGGATCAGGGTTTGCCATCGCAAAAATCACCGGATCCGAGGCCATGCTTCTGACCATATCTTCCGTGACCGCACCCTTCGCCGACACACCAAGGAACACATCGGCCCCGTCCATCGCTTCTTCGAGCGTCCGCAGTTCGGTATTCGCAGCATGGGCGGATTTCCATTGGTTCATGCCCTCGGTACGACCCTGAAAAATCACACCTTTGGTGTCGCAAACGATGCAATTATCGTGCTTGGCACCCATGGATTTCAGCAGTTCGATACAAGCAATCCCCGCCGCGCCGGCGCCGTTCAGGACTATCTTGCAGTCCCCGATTTTCTTGCCCGAAATATGCAGTGCGTTAATCAAACCCGCCGCACAGATCACGGCCGTACCGTGCTGGTCGTCGTGGAAGACCGGAATGTCCATTTCTTCCTTCAAACGCTGCTCGATGATGAAACATTCGGGCGCTTTGATATCTTCGAGATTGATGCCGCCAAAGGTTGGCCCCATCAGGCGCACCGCGTTAATAATCTCGTCTGGGTCCTGCGTATCCAACTCGATATCAACCGCGTTTACATCGGCGAACCGCTTGAACAGAACGGCCTTGCCTTCCATCACCGGTTTGGAAGCCAACGCGCCAAGGTTCCCCATTCCCAAGATCGCCGACCCGTTCGAGATCACCGCAACCATGTTGCCCTTGGTGGTATAGTCATACGCCAGTTCGGGGTTGTCGGCGATCGCCTGCACCGGCACGGCAACACCGGGCGAATAAGCCAGCGACAAATCGCGCTGTGTCGCCATGGCCGTCGACGCCACAATACTGATTTTCCCCGGCGTGGGCTCAAGATGATAGGCTAGAGCCTCTTCGTCGGTGACTTTGGTGCTGTCGGACATGTATTCGCTTTCGATCTGCAGGAATTGTTGGTTTAGCAGACCTTACGCAGAGTTATTCCCGACTACAACCTACCCGCCGCCAATAAGAATCCCGACGGCCAACACCAGTCCGCCTCCCAGAACGACTTGAAAAATCGCCTTACTGAACGAGGTTTCCATGAAGCGGTTTTGAATCCAGGCAATTGCCCAAAGCTCGACGAAAACAATTGCAAAAGCGATGGTGGTCGCTGTCCAGAAATCGGGAATAAGGTATGGCAGGGCATGCCCCATGCCACCGAGCGTCGTCATAATGCCGGAGGCAAAACCGCGTTTCCACGGGCTGCCACGGCCGGAAATCACCCCGTCATCATGCGCCGCTTCGGTAAAGCCCATCGAGATGCCAGCTCCGATAGACGCCGCCGCGCCCACCAGAAAAGTCGTCCAAGGGTTCTGCGTGGCGAAGGCTGTCGCGAATATCGGCGCGAGCGTGGATACGGAACCGTCCATCAGACCCGCCAGACCGGGCTGCACCCACGTCAGAATGAACTGACGGTGCGCGGCGACTTTTTCGTCGTCGCCTTCTTCCGATTCCAGACCGGCAGACATACGGGCCGCGGACTGTTCGTGTTGTCCCTCTGCTTCGGCGAGGTCTCCCAACAGCTTCCGTGTTGCTGGATCGCTAGATCGCCCCGCGGCGGTCAGGTAAAAATTTTGGGCGTCACGCTCCATCTTCTGCGCTTCTTCGCGGATACGTTCCAGCCCGAGGTTTTGCACCAGCCAGACGGGGCTGCGATTATAGTAACCGGCGACGTGTTCGCGCCGGATCAAGGGGATCACATCCCCGAACCGCTCTGTAAACGCATCAATCAACATCTTCCGGTGGGTGTTTTCCTCGACTGCCATTTCGTCGAACACGGCCGCCGTGGTCGGATATTCGTCGCGCAATTGCTGGGCATAAGACGCATAAATCCGTGCGTCATCCTCTTCGGAGGAAATCGCGAGCGCGAGGACTTCGGCTTCGGACAGGTCTTTGAAATTTCGGCGGTTCGAGAAAGCTTGTAGCATGTATCACCTCTTTGGAATGATTCTAAATTAGTGCCAAAATCATCTCACCGCAAGCGGTTCCACAATCCGGTTCCACATGCTAGAAATCCCGGACGACCAATGCACAGGGACCGCGACGCACATGGCTGTAAAAGACAATTCGGTTACGCCCATGATGGCACAGTATCTGGAGATCAAGGAGCGCTATCCTGACGCACTGCTGTTCTACCGCATGGGCGACTTCTACGAGATGTTTTTCGACGACGCGATCGCTGCGGCGGCGGCGCTCGACATCGCGCTGACCAAACGCGGCAAGCATCTGGGCAAAGATATCGCTATGTGCGGCGTTCCCCATCACGCCTCTGAGGGGTATCTGCTGACGCTCATCCGGAAGGGTTTCCGTGTCGCCGTTACGGAGCAAATGGAAAACCCCGCCGAAGCCAAAAAGCGCGGCTACAAAGCGATCGTCAAACGCGATGTTGTACGGTTGGTAACGCCGGGAACGTTGACCGAAGACTCGCTGCTCGATGCGCGCGCGCATAATTACCTTGCCGCAATTGCCAATGTGCGTGACGAAATGTCGATCAGCTGGGTTGATGTGTCGACCGGCGACTTCCACGTGGCACCCATCTCCCGCGTGACGCTCGGTCCGACGCTGGCGCGGCTCGCTCCGCGCGAAGTTCTGGCAACAGACAGCGCTTCTGAAACCTTGCGCGAAACCGTCGAAGAAGCGGGCGCGTCGTTAACGCCTTTGTCCGCCGCCAGCTTTGATTCAACTGCGGCCGAGGGACGCCTGACGAACCTGTTCAAAATCAAATCGCTGGACGCGTTCGGCAATTTCACCCGCTCCGAAATTGCGGCAATGGGCGCGATTGTCGATTACCTCGACATCACGCAACGCGGGAAACTACCATTGCTGCGGCCTCCGGCGAAAGAAAATCAGGGCGGGGCGGTGCGAATCGACGCCGCCACGCGCCGTAATCTTGAACTAACCCGCAGTCTTTCGGGCGAACGCCAAGGCTCGCTTCTGGCGACCATAGACCGGACCGTAACCGGCGGTGGCGCGCGGCTTTTGGGGGTTCGCCTGACCAGTCCCTCGACCGATCTGGAAACCATCAACACCCGCCACGACGCCGTGCAGCATTTCGTTGACGAACGCGCGGTGGCCGATACCATCCGCGATGTCCTTCGTCAGGCGCCGGACATGGAACGCGCCCTGTCCCGCCTCGCATTGGACCGGGGAGGCCCCCGCGACATGGCCGCACTTCGTGATGGCCTCACACAGGCGGGGGCATTGGCAGCTGCACTAAACGGCGACCTCCCGATCGTGCTGCAGCGTGCGACGCAGGATATGCAGGGTCTGGATACGCTGATAGATCTGCTCGGTGATGCCATGATCGCCGAACCGCCACTGTTGGCGCGCGACGGTGGTTTTGTTGCCGAAGGATTCAACGCCGAGCTTGATGAAGCCCGCAAGTTGCGCGACGAAGGTCGCAGCGTGATCGCGGCCATGCAGGCAGAATACGCTGCGCTTACCGAAATCACCTCGATCAAGATCAAGCATAATAATGTGCTGGGCTATTTCGTCGAAACGCCTGCTAGCCACGCCGACAAAATGCTGGCGGAACCGTTGAACGAGACCTTCATCCACCGTCAGACAACGGCCAATCAGGTGCGCTTCACCACGGTTCCCCTGTCGGAGATGGAGACTAAAATCCTCAACGCCGGCGTGCGGGCGCTCGACATCGAAAAAGACGTTTTTGCCTTCCTCCGCGCTGCCATTATGGACAAGGCCGCCCAAATCGCCCAAGCCGCGAAAGCGTTGGCCGAAATCGACCTGTCCGCCGCGCTCGCGGATATAGCGGTCGGTGAGAACTGGGTGAGACCGCAAATGGACGCCTCGCGTTCATTTGCCATCGAGGGGGGCCGCCATCCGGTGGTCGAACAAGCGCTGCGGCGTGCCGGTGACGGACCGTTCGTCGCAAACGATTGTGACCTAAGCGCGGGCGAGGCGGATTCCCGTCCTGTATGGCTTTTGACCGGTCCTAACATGGCGGGTAAGTCTACGTTCCTCAGGCAAAACGCCCTGATTGCGCTGCTCGCTCAAATGGGCGCTTATGTTCCCGCCACCACCGCCCACATCGGCGTAATCGATCAGTTATTCTCGCGTGTTGGCGCGGCTGACGACCTCGCACGCGGGCGCTCGACGTTTATGGTCGAGATGGTCGAAACCGCCGCGATCCTCAATCAGGCGGGCGACCGTGCGTTGGTTATTCTCGATGAAATCGGACGCGGCACGGCAACGTATGATGGCCTGTCAATTGCTTGGGCGACGCTTGAACATCTGCACGACGTCAACAAATGCCGAACCTTGTTTGCCACGCATTACCACGAACTCACCGCCCTATCCGCCAAGCTTTCCGGCTTGCGAAACGCAACGGTTGCCGTGCGCGAATGGGAAGGCGACGTGATCTTCCTGCACGAGGTGCGCGAGGGTGCGGCCGACCGCTCCTACGGCGTGCAAGTCGCGAAACTCGCCGGGCTTCCGGCGGCCGTGGTGGACCGCGCCCGCACCGTCCTCGACGCATTAGAACAAGGTGACCGCGATGGCGGTGGCAAGGCCGAAACCCTGATCGACGACCTGCCGTTATTCAGCGCTACGCCGCAAGCACCACGGCCAGCCAAATCTTCAGCAGTCGAAGATCAGCTTCGTCAGACCCACCCCGACGAACTGACCGCCCGTGACGCATTGGCATTGGTCTATTCGCTACGTGAAATGCTGGACGACTGATGTCGGACCTCCAAATCCAGATCAGCGTTATCGGCAGTATCGCCACCATCCCCGCATCGGAATGGGACGCCTGCGCCAATCCCGAAGGTTCCCCGCTAGACCCGTTCATAACCCACCGGTTCTTGCTGGCACTGGAGGAAAGCGGTTCGGTCGGCGAGAAGACCGGTTGGGCACCGCGCCACCTAACCGCCAGATTGAACAACGAGATTGTCGGTATCATGCCGCTTTACGCCAAAGGCCACTCGCAAGGGGAATACGTTTTCGATCATGCGTGGGCCGGCGCTTTTGAGCGCGCAGGCGGGCGATACTATCCAAAACTGCAATGCGCCGTACCGTTTACGCC
>Ga0209121_10004546_pt1 | contig 12928 bp, 9 predicted proteins | sample Cruoilmetagenom3_FD_187292 | JGI IMG/M metagenome (GOLD analysis project Ga0209121, IMG submission 187292) | Oil polluted marine microbial communities from Coal Oil Point, Santa Barbara, California, USA - Sample 3 (SPAdes) (version 2) | ecosystem: Environmental > Aquatic > Marine > Oil seeps ... | reverse complement strand
TACTTTCTATGTGAAGGACAAAAATGCTTCCCTCCAGCCCCTTTACAGTAAGCTTATTCCATTTGCTTTTATTTTTGAATGAGTCGGAAAATCGTTTTTCACCTCCCTGTCCTTCGACTAATATAAGTGTTTCCGGGCTCACCTCATCCATCCTGTCACCAAGCATAAAAGCACATGAATTGGTATATTCTTTATCAGAGACATTGAATGTACGTGCTACAATTTCAATAATTTTCTGTTCCTGGGAGGTTACTTCACTGTCTTCATAAACAAACTCGAGAAGCTGAAGAAAAACGATCATCCTTTCTTCGAGGAGCAGGCCTTTTCGTATCTGCCTGCATATATTAGTTATCTGGAAAGTAATAAGTGAGGCCTCATCCTTAAGCTCTTCATCGTTAAGACTTGATAGTTCCTCAGAATAAAAGTCATGGGTTGTTTCAAATATTTTATAATACTCTTCTTCCAGCTCCTGGTTCAGGTATCTCCTCAGGTATCCCCTTAATATATTTCTACCATGCCTGGTAATTCCTCCAGGGTTTACCTGGGACAAGATTGCGAAAATATGTATTAAAGCAAGTAATACAAGTTCCCTCATTGAAGCTCTGTTTAATAAAAAACCGTGAAGCAAATAGCATTTGAGATCTACTTTCACGGTCCATCATAAAAAGCAATATTTAAGATACCAGTTTATCCCTTACAGATGCAACAGCCGCTGTTATATCTTCCACATTCCTAAGTGTAAAACTGCCCTCCTCTACTTCTTTATATACTTCTTCTACAGGTTTGAGAATTTCAAGTATCTCACTTACAACCGGGTCTTCATCATGTTGACTGGCTATCTCCAGGAATAATTCAAACGATTCTTTTTGCTCCAGCAAAACCCTCACAATACCCTCGACATGATATACCGATTCTGATATATGGGTTGTGATATACATCCCCTCGACCCAGGCGCCTGCAACCACCAGTAAGGCTAAGGATTGCTGGTTGTTATCCGAAAGGTATGAATAAGTTTCGTTGAATGCTTCCTGTAATATAGATACGAGCCTGTCCCTGTTGTCAAAACTATTCTTAATATCATCATACAATGCTTTTGAATAAATCTTTGACATTTTCAGGTTATTTGTTAGCTCCCTGATTACATCCAGGTAATTTATCACATCCTGGTTCATGTTATACAGCGTAGCATAACTGAGGTCTGCACCGTAGATACCAAGGTTAAGAGCCTGACTCTTGCTGGTGATATAGTTGGATGCATTATCAACAGGATTTGACACACCTATAATGTATCCTACCTCGAGCTCGGTAAGCATCTTTATTATTTCTGCAGAGGAGGGTATCGGATATACCGCTCTTTCAATTTTATCCGTAATCTCACCAACCAGGTCGATTGGTATTTGTTTTTGATCTTTATCAGCATCCCTTTTTTTACATGATTTACATGATGTAAATAAAGAAGAAGCTGCTAATAACAAGGCAAGTGCAATTAATAGGATTCTCTTCATCGGAAATAACTATTTATTATTTATTTGTATTCTTCAATCTAATAAAAGGGTTATATCTTCCCCCTTCTTACTGGCGTAAATTTATAAAATATATTAATACAGGGCCTAATAATACAAAAAATCATATTTTTTAGTGTTAAGTTTGAAAGCTAAGTAACCCGTTAAGACTATCAACGAAATAAATTGTGCTATGAAAAATCCTGTATTAGTATATATAATCATATTATTACTATCTGCTTGCCAGACTAACAGGAAGGAAGAGCGTGGCCATGATCTGGCATCCTTATCTTCCTCTCGTCCTGTCCTGGATATAAATGAGGCAAACAGGCTTGCTGACCTGCCTATTTCATGCATTGAAAAGGAGTATCCCAATAAGCTTAACCAGACAATTACCGGGGATGAAGATCTTCTGCCTCCCCGCGATTTACACCCCTCGTTTTGTGGTTGTTTTGACTGGCATTCATCAGTGCACGGGCACTGGTCAGTTGTTATGTTAATGAAAAAATTCCCAGGCCTTGAAAAATATGAAGAGATGAAATCACTGCTTAGCAAGAGTCTTGATACGGATAACATTCAGAAGGAGATAGAATATTTCAGTAAGGATCATAACAGAACGTTTGAAAGAACATATGGCTGGGCATGGCTGTTAAAACTTGCAGAGGAGCTTTATACATGGGATTCAGCTTTTGGCCGTGAAATGTATAATAATATTTCACCTCTTGCCGGTCTTATATCTGAGATGTATATTGAATTTCTGCCCAGGCTTCATTACCCTATCAGGGTAGGGACACACACCAACACTGCCTTCGGTTTATGTTTCGCATATGATTATGCAGCTTCAACGGATAACGACAGCCTTTTAATTGCTATTAAGAATAAAGCCAGGGAGTTTTATTTTTATGATACTGAATGCCCTGTTTCATGGGAGCCCGGGGGTAATGATTTCCTCTCACCATGCCTGGAGGAGGCAGATATTATGCGACGGGTGCTTGATGCTGAAGAATTTGAAGTATGGCTGAAAAGCTTTCTGCCTGATTTGTCTGATCCTTCATATATTATGGAACCCGGAGTAGTAAGCGACAGAACCGATAGCCAGCTTGCCCACCTTGATGGGCTTAATTTCAGCAGGGCATGGTGCCTTTACGGCATTGCAAACAGCCTTAATGATTACCAGCACCTGGCTAAGATGGCAAATGAGCATATCAATTATTCCCTGCCTGATATTGCCGATGGAAATTATGAGGGAGGGCACTGGTTAGCCAGCTTTGCTCTCCTGGCACTTGACTCACAATAGAGACGAAAGACTAACGACTAACGACGAAAGGTGCAAATGGTTTTTGCCTTTCGTCGTTTGTCGTTCGTCGTTTGTCGTTCGTCGTTTGTCGTTATTTATTACTACCTTTGAACCCCGGAAATAACTCTGGGATATGACATATAACTTTGATGAACCTGTTGACCGGCAGGGAACAAGCTGTGTAAAATACGACTCCAGGAAAGATGTTTTTGGCACTGACAGTGTAATCCCTATGTGGGTGGCTGATATGGATTTTAAAAGCCCTCCGTTTGTAATAGAAGCCCTCCGACAAAGGCTGGATCATGAAATACTGGGTTATACAATAAGGCGTGAAGAATATTTTTCCTCCCTGAGAAAATGGGTTGAAAGAAGACATTCATGGGAAATAAATGAAGATTGGATATCTTTCAGCCCGGGTATAGTACCTGCACTTAATATATGTACCCTCGCATATACGGACAGGGGTGACGGAATAATAATACAACCTCCCGTATATTTCCCCTTTTATAATGCAGTAACTGATCATGGTCGCAGACTGGTTTATAACCAGCTTATTGAAAATGATGGTAAATGGGAGATTGATTTTGGCAAACTGAAAAAGAAAGCATCTGAAGGAGCCAGAATGTTATTTCTTTGCAACCCTCATAATCCTGTTGGAAGGTCCTGGACGAAGCATGAGATGGAAACAATAGCCGGCATATGTGCCGATAATAATATTCTGATTATCAGTGATGAAATCCATTCAGACCTTGTTTTGCCCCCTTACAGGCATACACCCCTTGCATGCCTGTCACCTGATATTGCTGATATCACCCTTACATGTATGGCTCCGAGCAAAACATTTAACCTTGCCGGCCTTTCAACATCATCCATGATTATCAGTAACCCCGAACTTAAGAAGAAATTTGACAGTATTATTGAAAGCCTGCATATTTCGGGAGGTAATATCTTTGGTACAGAAGCCTCTATTGCTGCTTACACCCATGGTGATGAATGGCTTGATAGTATGCTTGATTATATAAACATAAACGTTGAGTATGTGGTTAAAGAACTGCAGAAAACAAAATTAATCAGGCCTGTACCTCCTGAGGCAACATATATGATATGGCTCGATTGCAGGGAGATGGGTATGGATACTGGTGAACTGAACAAATTCTTCATATACAAAGCCGGAGTAGGAATGAGTAAGGGCACGGTTTTCGGCCCGGGGGGTGAAGGTTTTATGAGAATGAATATAGCATGCCCCCTTGATACTCTGAAAAGAGCAATTGATAATATTAAAAATGCCCTGCTAAAACTTTGAGATATATGAAAAATGCAATACCGGTAAAACTCAGCCTTGAAGATGGTACCGTTTACAGGGGTAAGTCTTTTGGTAAAGCAGTTACCTCAGCAGGTGAAGTAGTATTCAACACAGCAATGACAGGTTATCCCGAAAGCCTTACCGACCCCTCATACCGTGGTCAGATTTTATGCCTTACTTACCCCTTGGTAGGAAATTATGGAGCGCCCGGTAAAGAGTCAAAAGATGAGCTATATATCTTCCATGAATCATCATCAATACATATAAAAGGTCTTATAGTCTCTGATTATTCTTTTGAATACAGCCACTGGAGTGCTGCCGGGAGTCTTCATCAATGGCTTGAAAAAAATAATATTCCAGGGATCTATGGCATTGACACAAGGGCTCTCACTAAAAGGCTAAGGGAAAAAGGATCAATGCTGGGAAAGATTGAGCCTGATGGAATGGAAACATCTTTTCATGACCCTAACATTGATAATCTGGTTAAGGAAGTAAGCATAAAAGAAACCCTGAGATACGGAAAGGGCAAACACAGGATTGTTCTGATCGACTGCGGTGTTAAATATAATATCATACGTAACCTGCTTAAGAGGGATACCGAAGTTATACGGGTTCCATGGGACTTTGATTATCATTCGCTGGAGTATGATGGCCTTTTTATATCAAATGGACCGGGGGACCCCAGGATGTGTATCGAAACCATTTCTAATATTGTCAGGTCGCTTGAGAAAGATATTCCTGTTTTTGGTATTTGTCTAGGCAACCAGTTGATGGGTCTGGCTTCAGGAGCTGATACCTATAAACTTAAATACGGTCACAGAAGCCATAATCAGCCTGTTATCCAGTGCGGAACAAACAGGGCATTTATTACTTCTCAAAACCACGGTTTCGCGGTTGATAACGATAGCCTTGGAAAAGACTGGGAACCTCTTTTTATCAATGTGAATGATAACACTAATGAAGGGATGAAACACAGGGATAAACCTTTCTTTTCTACCCAGTTTCATCCTGAAGCATCAGGTGGTCCTACAGATACAGATTTTTTGTTCGATATTTTTATTGACAACATAGAAAAATGGAAGCAGGGCCGGTATAAATAATCGGTGTATAATAATTGCCATGAAGGAAGAAGACATAAAAAAAGTAATCATACTGGGATCAGGTGCTCTTAAAATAGGAGAAGCCGGTGAGTTTGATTACAGTGGCTCACAGGCACTGAAAGCCTTGCGTGAGGAAGGTATTGAAACGGTTCTTATTAATCCTAATATAGCTACTGTTCAAACATCAGATAAGGTTGCCGATAAAATATATTTCTTACCCGTTACCCCATGGTTTGTAGAGCAGGTAATAGCAAGGGAAGAACCTGATGGTATGTTATTGTCCTTCGGCGGACAAACAGCCCTTAACTGTGGCACCAGGCTGTTTCTTGATGGCACACTGGAAAAATATAATGTTAAGGTACTTGGTACTCCTGTACAGGCAATAATGGATACCGAGGACAGGGAATTATTTGTTAAAAAGCTTAAGCATATAAATATCAAGACACCCAGGAGCATAGCTGTCAAATCTGTCGATGAGGCACTTGCAGCAGCTGAGAAACTGGGATATCCTATCATCATCAGGGCTGCCTATACCCTTGGTGGCCAGGGCTCAGGATTTTGTTCCGGCAGGGATGAGCTCTTGCAGCTTGCAGGAAGGACTTTTTCCTATACCGGGCAAATACTTGTGGAAGAGTCACTAAAAGGATGGAAAGAGGTTGAATATGAAGTTGTAAGAGACAGGTTTGATAATTGTATTACAGTATGTAATATGGAAAACTTCGATCCTCTGGGTATTCATACGGGAGAAAGTATTGTTGTTGCCCCATCTCAAACTCTCACTAACAGGGAGTATCACAAGCTGAGGGAGCTCTCAATAAAAATTATCAAGAATATAGGCATTATAGGTGAGTGTAATGTGCAGTATGCCCTGGACCCTGTATCAGAAGATTACAGGGTAATCGAAGTAAACGCACGATTATCACGATCAAGTGCTCTTGCTTCAAAGGCAACAGGATATCCCCTGGCTTTTGTGGCTGCCAAGCTGGCCCTGGGATATGGACTTCATCAGTTGAAAAATTCAGTAACAAAAACAACTACTGCATGCTTTGAACCGGCACTTGATTATATAGTATGTAAGATACCGCGCTGGGACCTGAACAAATTCCAGGGTGTATCACACCATATAGGCAGCAGTATGAAAAGTGTGGGTGAGGTAATGGCTATAGGAAGAACCTTCGAGGAGGTGATACAAAAAGGGCTGAGGATGATAGGTCAGGGCATGCACGGGTTTGTGGGCAACAGGAACCTTAGTTTTAAAGACATTGAAAAAGAATTATCCGAGCCTACAGATATGCGGATATTTGTAATAGCAGAAGCACTGGAAAAAGGATTACCCATTGATATGATACATGAGCTTACACGTATTGATAAATGGTTCCTGTATAAACTGAAAAATATTATTGATACTCGTAATACACTGATGGAATACAGTACAATACAGGATGTGCCTGATGAATTGGTAAAGCAGGCAAAGATCTTTGGCTTCTCCGATTTCCAGATATCAAGGTATATCAGTGACCCCGGCCCTGCTGACATTGAGGAAGAAATGAACAAGGTACGATCATACCGTAAATCAAAAGGCATAATACCATGGGTTAAACAAATAGATACCCTTGCAGCTGAATATCCGGCAATCACAAATTATCTTTACCTGACATACAGTGGTGCCGAGCACGACATATGGTATGAAAATGATAAACGTTCTGTAATAGTACTGGGCTCAGGAGCTTACAGGATAGGATCAAGTGTGGAATTTGACTGGTGCTCTGTTAATGCCATAGATACGATCAGACATGAAGGGTACCGCTCGGTAATGATCAACTATAATCCTGAGACAGTAAGCACTGACTATGATACATGTGACAGGTTATATTTCGATGAATTATCCTTTGAAAGGGTGATGGATATTATTGATCTTGAAACACCCTGGGGAGTTATTGTATCAATGGGAGGGCAGATACCAAATAACCTGGCCATGCGTCTGCATAAAGAGGATGTCAATATATTAGGTACCTCACCCGAATCAATCGACAGGGCAGAGAACAGGCATAAGTTCTCAAGCATGCTCGATGAACTGGAGGTTGACCAGCCCGAGTGGCGTGAACTAACAAGTGTTCAGGATATTAACAAATTTGCAGAAAGGCTTGGTTTTCCATTGCTCGTAAGACCATCATATGTTCTGTCAGGAGCAGCAATGAACGTGGTATCTAACAGAGATGAACTTACTCATTTTCTTGACCTTGCAGCAAGTGTGTCCAAACAATACCCGGTCGTGGTATCAGAGTTTATTGAAAACGCAAAGGAGATAGAAATTGATGCTGTTGCCCGTAACGGTGAAATAATGGCATATGCCATAAGTGAACATGTCGAATTTGCCGGTGTCCATTCAGGAGATGCAACCATAGTATTTCCTCCACAAAAAATATATTTCGAAACGGTGAGGCGAATAAAACGCATCAGCAGGCTGATTGCAGGAGAGATGAATATCAGCGGGCCATTCAATATCCAGTTTCTGGCAAGGGATAATGATATTAAGGTGATTGAATGTAACCTCAGGGCCAGTCGCAGCATGCCTTTTGTATCCAAGGTACTGAAGACAAACCTTATTGAACTGGCAACAAAAGTAATGCTGGGCAGCGAGGTAAGCAAACCGCATAAATCAGTGTTTGACCTTGACTATGTTGGCGTTAAAGCTCCCCAGTTCTCATTCTCCCGGCTTGCTAAAGCCGACCCCGTGCTTGGAGTGGATATGTCATCTACCGGTGAGGTGGGATGCCTGGGCGAGGGATTTTATGAAGCTATACTCAAATCAATGCTCTCGGTGGGATATACTATCCCGGAGAAATCAATACTGCTGTCGACAGGGCCGGCACGGTCAAAGGTCGAAATGCTTAACAGTGCAAGGGCATTAAGGGAAAAAGGATATAAACTATATGCCACCAGGGGCACACAACAATTTCTTGAGAATGCAGGGGTGGAAGCTGAAGTGGCATACTGGCCCGATGAGGATAAATCACCCAACACAATTGATCTTATACGCTCAAGAAAGGTTGACCTTGTAGTAAATATACCCAAAGACCTTTCTAAAGATGAGCTTAATAATGACTATAACATAAGAAGAAATGCTGTTGATTTCAATATACCCCTTCTCACCAATGCAAGGCTGGCAAGAGCCTTTATACTTGCTTTCTGCAGGATAAAACCTGAAGAAATAGGAATACTTAACTGGGATGAGTACAGAGAATTATAAAATATCAGGGATGAAAAATCTTTTTATCAGGGAAGCGCGGATAATAGACGCTGAAAAAATTATCGAATTTCAGAAAATGATGGCCCGGGAAACAGAAAATATCAGCCTCGACCATGAAACTATTTACCAGGGTGTCCATGCTGTTTTTGCTGATCCGTACAAAGGGAAATATTATGTTGCCGAAAAGAATAATGAGGTGATAGGATCACTTCTTATCACCTTTGAATGGAGCGACTGGAGGAATAGCTATATATGGTGGTTCCAGTCAGTTTATATAGAGCCAGGAAGCAGACGTAAAGGGGTATTCAGGCAGATGTGCGGGCATGTAAGAGAAACAGCCATACAGAATAATGTTCCCTGCCTGCGCTTATATGTTGAAAAAAGCAATACGAAGGCACAAAAAACATATGAGGAAATGGGAATGAACAGTAATCATTACAAGATGTACGAATGGCTTAAATAGCATATCATGACCTGGCTGATTACTATTCTTCTGCCTTATGTATTTCTCTTCCTTGTCTTATGGGGCAGGCAGCAACTTAAGAAAAGTGAAGGAAAAACCGAGGTAAGGAGATACGGAAAGAATCAGAAACTCTTCTCTGTTATAATCCCAGTAAAAAATGAAGCAGCGAATATTAAGAAACTGATAAATGATCTTGCTGAGCAAGAGCTTGATCCCTTAAAATTTGAAATAATATTTGTAGACGATAAATCATCTGATTCAACAGTTGAGATCATTAATAATTCATCTATACCACTACCAGAAAAAAAAATATTGTATGCCGCAGGTAATGGTAAAAAGAGAGCTATAGCCCTGGGTATCAATAATGCAAAAGGTGAATTCATTGTAACAACAGATGGAGACTGCCGTGTAAAAAAGAAATGGCTAAAGGAATTGTATGATCATGTTTTACTATTTAATTCAGATATGATAATCGGGGCTGTTGATATAATAGACACGGGTAAAGTGTCAAACCGGCTTATACAGCTGGAGTTTCTTTCACTGCAGGCAATAACAGAAATATTTACAAAAAATGACATGCCTGTTATGTGTAATGGCGCCAACCTGTGTTTCAAAAACCCCGGCGACAGGTATCTTGAAATGGTCAAGCCAGACATTGTGTCTGGAGATGATATCTTCCTGATGGAGAATTTCAGGCAGCAGGGTAAATCAATCAGCTGGATTGGTTCAGCTGATAGTACTGTATTAACCTATGGCCCCGACTCAATAAGATCATTCTTAAAACAAAGAATAAGATGGACATCAAAGAGTCCTTTTTACAAAGACCCTTTCCTGCTGGGTATCTCTTCTATTGTTTTTCTTACTAACCTGGCTGTCAGTATTGTTTTTACCGTTTCACTGTTTATCCCATCCCTGTGGGTAGTGTATTTATCTATGATAATACTGAAATCTATACCGGATATGCTAATGCTTATAACAATATCCGTTAAAAGACATAAGGCAGGATTATTATCCTTATTTCTCCCGGCACAATTTTTATATCCTTTCTATGTTGCTATAACCGGCCTGGCAGGTATATTTACAGGTCTTTCTTCTTTACAGCGAGATAAGTAAGTATCGCGAAAACTAAAATATATACCAGCGCCATAATTGTGGTGGTTGAATCTTCCAGTTGCCTGGGCATTAAACCTATATTCTCGAAAGTCATATTACTGTTATCCAGAGCTTCGCCTGAAGTTACTTTCAGAACCTCGGGGAACGGCGTAAGATGACTGATTATTTTTACAGGGAACCAGGGTCTTACCTCCACGGGACATAAACCACGGATAATAGGTTCAATCATTATGAAGTATAGAAGGTATAATATTATAGCAAGGGTATTTGACCTGAGCACAGTAATAAATAACATCCCCAGTACCATATACCCTATAGCCTGAACCATGTATACAAGCAGTATATCCATATTACTGAATATAGTGCCCAGGCTTAATTCGCGGGTATAAATAAATCCGAAAACAAATCCAGCAATGCTTACCATGACCACTCCAAAAAGGGCCAGTCCGATAATAAGTATTCCTTTACCAGCAAGCCACTCTTCTCTGCTCAGCCCTGTCATAATCTGTTGTCGCAGTGTTCTCCCTGTAAATTCATTACCGGCAATAGTAATAACCAGTATCGCCAGCAGGAGATTAAACCAGCTGGCCACCCATGCAAATGAAGGCCATATATCAGGAAACCTGAACAGGTTTCTCCATGTAAAACCGGGTAATGATATATCAATACGGGAAAAAACAAATACAGTTAACAGGAAAAGGCTTAAGGTGAGTATCAGTATAACCCTGAAGAAGCCATATGAGGAGATCTTAGCCCATTCTAATCCAATCATTCTTTTCATATCCGGATGCTTTATTCTTTTACGAGTTCCAGGAATTGTTCCTCGAGTGTACTCTTTTTAATATATAATTGGTTCACATTTATGTCCTTTTCGGCTGCATAAGCGTTTATAATTCCGGAGCTGACTCCGCTTGAAGGTATTACTTCAAGAATATTGTCCCTTAATTCAGCTTTTTTCACCAGTCCTTTTTCCAGGAGGCCTTTTTTCAATAATTCGTTATTGCCGGAATCAATCACTAGAATATCATCTGTAACAAGCAGTTCATTAACCCTGCCCGAAGCCAGTGTTTTTCCTTTTTTGAGTATTGCAACGTGGCTGCATACTTTCTCTACTTCATCGAGTATATGGCTTGCCATAATAATTGTCTTACCCTGTTCTTTCTGTTCCATTATTATCTTCCTTACCTCTGCTATTCCCTCTGGATCAAGACTATTTGCCGGCTCATCAAGTACCAGCACCTCGGGGTTACCCATTATTATTGACGCCAGTGCCAATCTCTGCTTCATCCCAAGCGACAGGGTGTCGTATCTTGATGAGGATCGATTACGAAGGCCTGTCAGGTCGAGCACTCTTTTAATATCTGAATCACCGGTGCCCCGTATACGTGCTACAATCTCAAGGTTGCGCCTGAGTGACAGATAATTAAAAAAATTCGGAACCTCAACAAGTGATCCTATCCTTTTATATACAGATGGCTCAGGCTCTTTCCCGAACCACTTAAAGGAACCTCTTTCAGGTTTGAGCACTGACATAATTATACCCAGTGTGGTTGTTTTGCCACTGCCGTTAGGTCCCAGAAGCCCAAAAGCAGTTCCTTTTTCAACCTCCAGGCTAACGTCATCAGCTGCTTGTATTGTTCCGTAACTTTTACTTAGCTTAAATGTTTCAAGGATCATTATGTAATAAATTTTGAATAAAGACGGGTGAAAATACAGAATGTAGCAGATAATCGGAAATAAGTGCAGAAAAATATGGAATCATTCCATCAATCCATTTGCTACGTGGAAAATCAGTGGTTCAAATGAGATGGACTTTAGCTAATCGAAATACTGTTAGTTCCCAAATTCAGAAAGGAATTTGATACGCATAAGTCTTATTTCCTCTTCCTCATATTCATTGCCCAGCTCTTCCAGGGCATCTTCGAGCGAATCCGATTCTGCTTCTTCTTTGAAATATACTGTTATATCATCCTGGTGGTCATCATCGATTACCTGGTCAATATAATATGAAAGATTCAGCCTTGTTCCTGAATGTACAATTGACTCAATTTCAGTAATCAGATCATTCATCTCAATACCCTTGGCATCTGCAATATCTTCAAGCGAGCGTTTATTATCTATACTTTTAATGATATATACTTTAAGTCCCGATTTATTTATTACCGACTTAATTATAAGGTCTTGTGGGCGTACTATTTCCTTTTCTTCCACGTATCTCCCTATAACCTCTACAAATTCCTTACCATATCTCTGGGCTTTGCCCACACCTACACCAGAGATATTCTGCAATTCTTCAATTGTAATAGGATATTGTATAGCCATATCTTCAAGCGAGGGGTCCTGGAAAATGACAAAAGGAGGCACATTTTTCAGCTTGGATATTTTTTTCCTGAGATCTTTCAGAATGCTGAACAATTCATCATCAACAGCTCCGGCGCCACCCCTGTAGCCTTCTTCTTCAGCCACCTCGCCATAATCATGATCTTCCGTAAGCATGAAGGACTCAGGGTTATTTATAAATTCTCTTCCCTTATCAGTAAGTTTAAGTATTCCATAATTTTCTATTTCCTTAAATAAAAGTTTTGCTATCAATGATCTACGAATGACCATATTCCAGAATTTCTCATCTTTCCCATCACTGCTGCCGAATATATCCAGCTTATGGTGGTTATACGATTTTATAGCCGAGCTGTTAATACCTGTCAGTATTTTAGAAACATGGTCAGCCTTAAACTTTTCTTTTATCTCACTGATTGCCTGCAGTACTTTTACAACATACTGTTTGCCTTCAAATTCCTTTTTGGGATGCAGGCAATTATCACATGACTCACAGTTATCAGGCTTGTATTCTTCACCGAAATAATGCAGCAGTAATTTGCGTCTGCACAGTGAGGACTCAG
>Ga0209121_10004544_pt1 | contig 12934 bp, 11 predicted proteins | sample Cruoilmetagenom3_FD_187292 | JGI IMG/M metagenome (GOLD analysis project Ga0209121, IMG submission 187292) | Oil polluted marine microbial communities from Coal Oil Point, Santa Barbara, California, USA - Sample 3 (SPAdes) (version 2) | ecosystem: Environmental > Aquatic > Marine > Oil seeps ... | reverse complement strand
TAGTACAACAATAGACCAGCGCGAACTGTGTTTCAGAATCTACTAGCATAAACCCATACAGGCCCCCTTTCCACTAGCTGTGACCAATGCAACCAATGTCCAAGCTATGCCCATAGACACCTCCTGTCGGTGATTGCAATTACTTATCTAAGTATAAGCGCTACAACAGTCCAAGTCAATAGGCAAAAAGTACTGCTAAAGCAACCCCTACCGCCCGTAGCCCCAGTTGGCGCTGGCGCTGTAGACGCGATACTCCGTTCAGGCTCCGAATTTGGCCAGCCGCCCCGCGTGAGCCATCGCCAGGGGCAGCAGGTCGGGGTGGTGGATGTGGCCCAAGCCACCGGCCATGCAGGGTCGCTCCCCGAACTGCGTCACGCCATCGGGCCGGACGTACCTCGACCACAGAAGTACCGGCAGTTCGTGCCAACTGTGCGCTTTCCACAGCGCTGGAGTGGAGTGATCGCCCGTGACGATGACCACGTCCGGCTCCAGCGCCAGGATGTCCGGTAGCACCTGGTCCACGTGCTCGATCACCGCCACCTTGCCGTCGAAGTCCCCATCCTCCCCCCGGCTATCGGTCTTCTTGACGTGGAAGAAGAAGAAGTCATAGCCGGCCCAATATTGCCTGAGCGTCTCGACCTCATCCTCAATGGTCTCTCCCGTGGGCAGCACCTCCATCCCTGCCAGTTTGGCCACGCCCCGGTACATTGGGTAGGTGGCGATGGCCCCACAGCGCAGTTTGTAGACCTCTGGCATCTTGGGCAGTCCCGGGTCCTTGGCGATGCCACGCAGGTTGCAGCCGTTGGCCGGGGTCTCGCCGGCCAAGAGACGACGCGCCTCGGCGAGCCACTGGTTGAGGAGCTCCGCCGTGTGAGCCGCCTCTGGACGCAGAGGTTTGACCGGCAACGGCGGCTTGCCCACCTGCTGGGGGTCTGTCTCGGTCAGACCGTCGTACAGGTCATCACCCCGGAGCACCAACACGAAGCGGTACTCCTTCACCGGTTTGACGAACATCTCCACGCCCGGTAGACGAATCTGGCGCAACTTCTCGCATAACCTGGCTCCCACCTCCGTGGGGATGCGACCTGCCCGCCGGTCGGTGATCAGGCCCGTCTGGGGGTCAATCGTGCAGAAGTTACCGCGCGCCGCCACGTCGCCGGGCTGCAAGTCGAAGCCGATGCCCAGTGCCTCCAGCACCCCGCGCCCAATCTCGTACCGCAATGGGTCGTAGCCAAAGAGGGCCAGGTGACCAGGCCCGCTGCCAGGGGTGACGCCAGGCGCGACAGGCGTACTCATGCCACAGATGGACCTGGCGACTAGTGCATCGAGGTTGGGAGTGCGCGCCGCTTCCAGTTCTGTATGACCATCGGGTATCAACGGCAGTCCCCCCACCCCATCCAGCACCAGCAAGAGAATCCTGGTCTTGCCCTCAATCGCCAACTCGCACATCAAATCCAGGTCAGCCATAGTTGTTCCCCTTGGAGTAGGAGCAAACGAGGATACAAGTACACGAGTAGACGAGGGAGCGTATCCCTCATCTACTCGTTTCCTCGTTTCCCTATCTACTTCCTATCGGATTGCCAGTTCCGTCTGCTTGTCGAAGACGTGCATATAATCCATATTGAAGGCCGCATGGATCATATTGCCCACCCGTACACCTGTGCGGGGATCGAAGCGGCCCAGGAACTGGGCGTTCTTCATCACCAGGTAGACAATGACCTCGTTGCCCATCAGCTCGGTGACGTCCACTTTGGCCTCCACCAGCGCCTTCGTGATACCCGGCGGGGCGAACTCAGGGTCGTGGACATCCTCGGGGCGGATGCCAAAGATAACTTCCTTACCCAGGTGCTGACGGTAGACGTCCGCCCTATCTTCGGGAACCTCCAGGATGAAACCTTTGCAATCCACAATCACCTTGCCGTCCCGCTCCATTAATCGGGCGTCGAAAAAGTTCATCGCGGGGCTGCCGATGAAGCCAGCGACGAATATATTGACCGGGGTATCGTAGAGCACCTGCGGGCTATCTACCTGCTGCACGATACCGTCCTTCATTACCGCGATGCGGGTACCCATCGTCATCGCCTCGACCTGGTCGTGGGTCACGTAGATAAAGGTTGTCTCCAGCCGCTGGTGGAGTTTGCTGATCTCAGCGCGCGTCTGCACGCGCAATTTGGCATCCAGGTTGGAGAGCGGCTCGTCCATCAGGAACACGTGCGGTTCGCGCACGATGGCACGGCCCAGCGCCACACGCTGGCGTTGACCGCCGGACAGTTGCTTGGGCTTGCGGTCCAGCAGGTTATCGATGCCCAACATCCCGGCTGCCTCGTGTACGCGCCGGTCAATATCCTGCTTAGGCGTCTTACGCAGTTTGAGGCCGAAGGCCATGTTGTCGTAGACCGACATGTGCGGGTACAACGCGTAGGATTGGAAGACCATGGCGATGTCCCGATCCTTGGGCGGCACATCGTTGACCAACCGGTCGCCGATGTAGATGTTGCCCTCGGTGATCTCCTCCAGGCCAGCCAGGAGACGCAAGGAGGTGGTCTTGCCGCAGCCAGAGGGGCCGACGAAGACCAGAAACTCCATGTCGGCGATTTTAATGTCGAGGTCGTTGACCGCGACGACATCACCGAAGTGCTTGGTCACGTGTTCATACGTTACACTTGACATCTGATTATGCTCCTCTCAATTTGATTTTATGATGGCCGTAGTCTGGGCATTACCCACGACTATGCCAGGACAATCCGTACACCCGATTCGCTCAGATCCCATAGAGGCGGCGAAGGGGCTTCGCGGGCAGTGACGATGACGTCCGCCTCGGAAGCGGGCGCGATGTAGGCCGCCGCCACCCGCCCCACCCGTTCAGCCGGTACCAGGACGATGACCTGAGACCCAATCTCCAATAGCATTTGCGCTATCTCCGCCCGCGGGAGGCTATCGTCAGTCAGGCCGTCCACAGCGCTGACGCCGCCCAACTCCAGGATCACATGGTCGGCCCGCAGGCTGGAAAGCGCCGCCCTGGTCAGTTGGCCTGCCAACCCCAGGTCACGCCCTTCGACCTGCCCACCCGTGACGATCAGGGTGTGGGAAGTGTTAGCAGCGACCCAATGGGCCACGCCGAGCCCGTTGGTGACGATAGTGAGCCGTGAACGCCCACCCAGACAGCGTGCTACTTCCAACGTGAGCCGCCCTGGGCCTAGGAAGACGGTCTCACTACCGGCAATCATCTCAGCCACAGCCTGGCCGATGCGCGCTCCCTGCGTTCCAGGTGGGACAGAGGTGCTCTCCGGCACAACTTCCTCAATGGCCACAGCCCCACCGTGCACGCGCCGCACCTTCCCCTGCTCTTCCAGCGCCTTCAGGTCCCGCCGGATGGTCGCGGCGTTCACGCCGAAGTGGGTGACTAGTTCCGCCACCCGAACAACACCATTCTCCGCTACCATCCTGGCGATGGCAATGCGCCTTTCGGCGGCTAGAATAGACAACGGACGCTTACTCACGGTCACTATTGTAGCACATTGCGCGCGATTTGTCAAGGCTTATGTGCGCGATTTTGCACGTTTCAATGCCCAAGCACGCGCCTTCGTGCATAATCGGGCTTGGCACGCTGCCCATACGCGTCCCCCACAAATGTGTTGTCAGGCACACTCGCATCCTATGTCAGTCGAGCGACTTGCGTACACAGCGAGTTGTGCTAGAATGCACCGGCTTCATAGGGCCTTCTTCGCGCAGATGGAGACCGATCCGCGGGGGGAACAGCAGATGGGGAGCCAGCAGGGCAAATGGCCGAAATGGAAAAAACCGGGGCTGGCGCTTTCCGGGTTCTTGCTCTTTATCCTCGCCCTGGGACTGATGAAAGAGGGGGCCGGGGGGCTGGCGCCGCTGCTGAGGGGCCGCCTGGAGATCACCAACACAGCCGACAGCATGGGGTTCGGCTGGCTGATGGCCTATCTGATCCTGAGTGGGTCGCCGGTGGCGGCTGCAGCGGTGGCTCTGCTGAGCGCAGATGCGCTATCGCCTCTCCATGCCTTCACCATGATCACTGGTTCTCGCCTGGGTGCCTCCTTCATCGTCCTGCTGGTCGGCTTCATCTATGCCCTGCGGGGGCACGAGCGCTGGACCGCGCTCACCGCAGGCGTCCTCTCTCTCCTGCTTACCGGTTCGATCCAGTTGCTGACCCTGCCGATGGGTCTGCTGATCCTCAGCCGAGGCTGGCTCAACCGCCTTTCCCTTCCCGCCCTAGAGAAACTGGCGGCCGGCGTCAACCGAGGACTGGAGCCGCTGATCGGCCCCCTCGCGGCATTCCTTCCCGGCTGGGTGCTTTTCGTGGTCGGGGTGGGGTTGGTGACGCTCAGTTTCCGCCTCTTCGACCAGGCCCTGCCTCAGGTTCACCTGGAGAAGACCAATTTCGGCCAAGTCCCCAGGCTGGTCTATCGCCCCGAGGTCATGTTCCTGATGGGACTGGTGATCACCCTGGCTACGATGTCCGTCTCCATCTCTGTGGGCATTCTCGTCCCCCTCTCCGCCCGTGGCTACATGCGCCGGGAGAACATCATCCCCTACATCCTGGGAGCGAACATCTCCACGCTGGCGGACACGCTAGTCGCGGCGGCGCTGCTGGGAGACCCCCGAGCGACGACGGTGGTGGTGACGCACATGGCCTGCGCGGCCATAGTCTCCCTGCCTCTCGTCCTGTTGGCCTACCGGCCCTACGAGCGGGCCGTCTCGGACACGCTGGCCTGGATCACCAGCCGGCATAGGAACTTCGCCCTTTTCTTGGGCGTCATCTTTGTCGTCCCTGTGGTACTTATCTTGCTGTAAAGCGGGTGGTGGAAAACAATGAAGATCCTGCTCTGCACCAACGGCTCCCCGTACACGGCCCGGGCGCTAGACCTGGGAGCGCGTGTGGCGCGAAGGGCCGCGAGCAGTGTGGACGTCCTGGTCGTAGCCGAACGCGACCGAGAGAAAGAGGCTCGTCAGATGGCCGAGGCGACCGCTGCCGATCTGGAGGCGACAGGGGTTCCGGTAGCCCTCCACCAGCGGACTGGCCGAATGGGCGAGGAGGTAGTCCGCCAGGCGCAGGCCACCCCGTACGACTTGGTGGTCATCGGCAGCCGGGGGCGGCGGGGAGTGGTGCGGCTGCTGCTAGGCTCGGTGGCTCTCCACGTCACCGGGCACGCGCCGGCCTCCGTCCTGGTGATCAAGGGGCGCGCACGCGACCTCAAGCGGTTCCTGATCGGCTCCTCCGCCGGTCCCGTGAGCGAGCACACCATCCAGTTCGCCAGCCGTCTGGCTCGGGCTCTGAGGGCCTCAGTGACCCTGCTCCATGTGATGTCCCAACTGCCGCTGGCCGAGGACGCAGTCCCAGACGACCTGGGAGCATCGGCGGAGGAGCTGATCCAGCGCGGTTCGCGAGAAGGAGTACACCTCAGCCGGATGCTGGACCTGCTGGCAGCGGAGGAGGTGGTCGCCCGTGCAGTGGTCCGTCACGGGCTGGTGCTGAACGAGATTATCGCCGAGGCCCGAGAAGGCCGATACGACCTGCTGGTGACCGGGGCCCACGTCACCCCCGGCCTGGACGCGCGCCTGGTGGACGACCTGAGCGCGGACATCCTATTGGCGGCCAACCGGCCAGTGCTAATGGTGCGCCCAGAATGTGTTAACTAACCCTGTCGGCAGCAGGAAGCGACAACCGAAATACCGACGTCTCCAACAGACCGGCACGGCCTATTGCCACGCCGGTTTTGCTCTTGTGAGTGGAGGCATTGCCGACAATCGTACAAGAGCCACCCTGTTCAGGCGAACGCATTGCGTTTCCCATATTGTAACGCATTTGTAACCCCACAGCGCCACATTTTGCGCTAGAATTAGTCTAGAATCGGTATCAGAATTCACGTAAGGAAAAGGATGTCTGTCGTGGCGCTTCGTACAATCAATGGTCAGCAGATCCATTTTGTCGAAGAGGGCCAGCCAAACCGCCAGGTGGCGCTGTTGATCCACGGCTGGTCAAGCTCGTGGTATGCTATGTCACCTCTAGTCGGACTGTTGAGCCAGCGCTTCTTGGCTATTGCCATTGACCTGCCCGGTTATGGTGAATCGCCGCCTCTACCCAATCGCGTGACAATTCCTGCCTACGCGGACCTACTGGTCGACTTCATCGAGGAAATGACCGATGGCCCGATTGTGCTCGTGGGTCACTCAATGGGAGGCATGATCAGCCTGACCCTGGCTTTGCGTCATCCGGCCCTGGTCGAGCGTATGGTTTTGATCGCCCCCACCATCAGCGGCCATTTGTCGCGATACATCAACCTGGTCATCTCGCCCGTTACCCTTCTGGAACGTTTCGGATTGGGTAGCCTGATCGTCTCCACCGTCGAACACTTGATGGTGGGCATCACCGACCGCTTGATGTGTCCGGCCTCCTTTGCCGAGCGCACCGGGATCACCCGAGAAGAGCATGTGCGCCTGCAGGCCGATGTCCGCCGCCCTGGTCAAGGGCGGATGCGAGCCGAATGTTTCTTCGCCATGCGCGAGCATGATCTGCGCGGGCAACTGAGCCAGGTCGAAGTGCCCTCACTGGTGTTGTGGGGAGCGGAGGACAATACAGTCCCCTTGCGAGATGCTGGCGTCGTGGCCGATGAATGGCCCGACGCTGATCTGCGTATTATCCCCAAGGCCGGACACTGGCCCCATTTCGAGACACCTAACATCACCCGCCGCCAGATAGCCGCCTACCTCGGCCTTCCATTGTTTAGCGACGCACTTCACATTCCTGTAGACGACGATGAATTCATGCGGATTCGCGAGGTGGCGCAGTTCCTGGCCCACTCCGACATTGGGAACAATCTAAACCTGGCCCAGCGTACCCGCCTGGCAGCCCAATGCCAGCGGCACGTTTACCCTCCCCGTACCGACATCGTCCACGAAGACGAGACCGGTAATGAACTGTACATCATACGGGCCGGCACGGTGGAGGTCTGGAACGACCCAGAGAATCCCGGACAGGCACCCCAAAACCCTCGCCGTGTGGCAACCCTGAGGCCCGGCCAGATCGCTGGCGAACTTGCCATGCTGGACCAAGGACTACGCAGTGCCGACCTGATAGCCGGCCCAGAGGGAGCCACGGTATTGGCATTGGAACGGGATCGGATGCTGGCCTTGTGCGAGGATGACTCCACACTGGGCACCCGGCTATTGTGGAACGTCGCCGTGGCTATGTCCCAGCGAGTGCGTTTCGTCCTATGGCAGCTTCAGCGGACATCGCAAAGGCAGGGAGCGCAGTCAACGAGCGACCAGACGCCCACTCCAAGGCCCCCGCGGCATCTCGCTCCTGAGACAATTGAAAAACCTCTCCCCACCCCCACTGCCTTGCCCCAAGGCAGATGACCACAGGTACACTCAGCGCCGCCTGGGCATGCCACTCATGGCATCGTTCACGCGCCTCTTTGACGTCTATGCCATATTCGGTTATAATGTGAATCAGCACTGCCTGTGTATATCCGATGCCCATCCCATGGCGGTAAGTATATGGTGCTTCGCCGATACCTCCACTCCGCACTCAAATGGCTGACTCCTGGTATGGGGGTCAAGCGCTGGCTCCTGCTCCTGGCCTGCGGTATCGGGCTCTTGAGCCTGGGGTTCAGTTTCCTGTTCCGAGAACTCTACCCCCTGCCGAGCATCTTCTACTACCTGACCTTCCAGTTCATTCCACGCGATCTGCGGGCCGGACTCTTCGGACTGACCGGCGCGGCCACAGTGATGATTGCGCTGCTCTGCCTCAACCAGGCACTGCTGAAGCCCTTCGTGGAACCCGACCCGGAGACAGTGGTGAACGCCGTGTATCGCTATCGCCAGCGGGAGCGCGGCCCCAAAATTGTTGCCATCGGCGGAGGGCATGGCCTTTCTACCCTCCTGCGCGGACTCAAGCGGTACACCTCCAACATCACCGCCATCGTCACCGTCGCCGACGATGGAGGCAGTTCAGGACGGCTGCGACGCGAATTGGGTGTGCTGCCGCCGGGTGACTTCCGCAACTGCATCGCCGCGCTGGCCGACGACGAGGCGTTGACGACCCAGTTGTTCCAGTACCGCTTCGGCAACGGCACTGGGCTCAACGGCCACAGTTTCGGCAATCTCTTCATCACCGCGATGGTGGAGGTGAGCGGCAGTTTCGAGCGGGCGATCCTGGAGTCGGGGCGGGTGCTGGCAGTACAGGGGCACGTGTTGCCCAGCACGCTGCACGATGTGACGCTGATGGCCGATCTGCAGGCCGAAGCGGTCGGGCTCAGCCGCGTGACTGGCGAGTCGAGCATCACTGAGGCGGGCGGGGCTATTGAGCGGGTCTACCTGGAACCGGACGACGCTCCGGCTTATCCCGACGCGGTGCGCGCGCTACTGGAGGCGGACCTGATCGTAGCCGGCCCCGGCAGCCTCTACACCAGCATCCTTCCCAACCTGCTAGTGCCGGACATAGCGCGGGCAGTCGCGGCCAGCCAGGCACTCAAGGTCTACATCTGCAACATCGCCACCCAGCGCGGCGAGACGGATGGATACAGCGTGGGCGATCACGTCGCAGCGCTGGAAGCGCACGTGGGAGGCGGGCTCTTCCCGATAGTGCTGGCCAACGATAACCTGGATGCGCCACCTGAGGCCGGGTTAGTGCAGGTGGAGTTCCCACCCGATGCAGGATACCGGGTGATCACCGCTGACTTGGTTGATTCCGCCCACCCTTGGCGACACGACAGCGATAAACTGGCACGGGTGCTGGTGCGACTGGTTGAAGAACAGTAAACGCACAAGGCAGGTAGTGGGGCAGCAAGAACGCCTCCTTGTTCTGGAAATCGCCCCCGCCCAGGTCACGTCGGCATGACCTATCTGCTTGTACCCAATCTATATTCCACAAATCACATAAGAAAGGAGCAGAGCAATGACAGTGAAAATCGGTATCAATGGTTTCGGTCGCATCGGCCGGCAGGTACTCAAGGCAATGAAGGAGAAGTACGCCGATGAGTTCGACGTCGTCGCCGTCAATGACCTCTTCCCGCCTGAGACCAACGCACATCTGTTCAAGTACGACTCTAACTTCGGCAGGTACGACGGCATAGTCGAGGTGGTCGAGGGAGACATCGTCGTGGACGGTGACCGCATCAAGGTCTTCGCCGAGCGTGACCCGGCGAAACTGCCCTGGGGCGACCTGGGTGTAGAGATCGTGATCGAATCCACCGGTGTCTTCCGCGATGGGAAGAAGGCCGCAGCGCACATTGACCCGGCGGGGGCAAAGAAAGTCATCATCAGCGCTCCGGCCAAGCCGGCCGACAGTGTGGATCTGACCATCGTGCTGGGCGTGAACGACGAGATGTACGACCCGGCGAAGCACCATATCCTATCAATGGGCTCGTGCACCACTAATTGCCTGGCCCCCATCTCCAAGGTACTGAACGACAACTTCGGGATCGCCAAAGGCCTGATGACCACTATCCACTCCTACACCAACGATCAACGCATATTGGATCTGGCCCATAAAGACCTACGACGGGCGCGGGCTGCCGCCATTAATATGATCCCTACTACCACCGGCGCTGCCAAGGCGATCGGGCTGGTAGTGCCCGAAGTGGATGGCAAGATGAACGGCAGGGCTCTGCGAGTACCCACGGCAACAGTCTCGATCATTGACATGGTCGTGCTGCTGGAGAAGCCAACCAGTGTTGAGGGAATCAATGCAGCGATGAAGGCCGCTTCCGAAGGCCCGATGAAGGGCATCCTGGGTTACTCCGAAGAGCCATTGGTCAGCATGGACTACAAAGGTGATGAGCGCTCAGCCATCTTCGATGCCCTGAGCACAATGGCCATAGGCGACAACTTCTTCAAAGTACTGGCCTGGTACGACAACGAGTGGGCCTTCTCGGTCCGCATGGCCGACCTGGTGAAGTTTATGGCGGACAAGGGGCTGTAACAAGTAGGGAGTAAACGAGTAGATGAGTAGATGAGGACCGTCCTCATCTACTCATTCCTCATCTACTCGCCTCCTTCCTAACAAGGAGACGTGATGAACAAAAAAACCATCCGTGACGTGGACGTGCGCGGCAAGCGCGTGCTGGTGCGCGTGGACTTCAACGTGCCGCTCAAAGAAGGGGCCGTGGCCGACGATACGCGCATCCGGGCGGCACTCCCCACAATCAACTACCTGTTGGAGCAGAACGCTGCACTGATCCTGTGCTCGCACCTGGGCCGGCCCAAGGGGAAGGTCGTGCCGGAGCTGAGGTTGGACCCGGTGGCAGAGCGGCTGGCGGGACTGCTAGACCGCCCAGTGAAGAAACTCGATAACTGCATGGGACCGGAAGTCGAGGCGGCGGTCAAAGCGATGCAGCCCGGCGACGTCATCCTGCTGGAGAACACCCGCTTCCACCCGGGGGAGCGGGCCAATGACCCCGACTTCGCCCGCCAACTGGCCGCGCTAGCCAAGATTTTCGTCAACGACGCTTTCGGCGCTGCGCACCGCGCCCACGCCTCAACCGAGGGAGTGACACACTACTTGCCAGCCGTGGCCGGTTTCCTGATGGAGAAGGAACTGGAGTTCCTGGGACGGGCGACCGAGAATCCCGAACACCCCTACGTCGCCATCCTGGGCGGGGCCAAAATCTCCGACAAGATCGGCGTCATTGAGAACCTGCTGGCAAAGTGCGACCGCCTGCTCATCGGCGGTGGGATGGCGAATACCTTCTTCAAGGCGATGGGCTTCGAGGTGGGCGATAGCCTTGTCGAAGACGAGGCTGTGGAGACAGCCGAGTCGCTGCTCAAGCAGGCCGGGGGCACGCTAGTACTCCCCGTGGACGTGGTCATCGCCGACGCTTTCGACAATGAAGCTCGCAGGCGGGTCGTGGCCCCCAACGAGGTCACCCCTGGCTGGCGCATCCTCGACGTTGGCCCCAAGACGGTATCCACGTTCGGGTCAGCACTGGGCGGGGCAAAAATGGTGGTCTGGAATGGGCCGCTGGGCGTGTTCGAGATGGACAACTTTGCAGAAGGTACCTTCGCCGTGGCGCGGCTCCTGGCCGACCTGGACGCGATCACCATCATCGGCGGCGGCGACAGCGCGGCGGCGGTGCGGCAGGCCGGGCTGGTGGATAAGATGTCCCACGTCTCCACCGGAGGCGGGGCCAGCCTGGAGTTCCTGGAGGGCAAAGTCCTGCCCTGTGTGGCGGTGCTCGACGACAGATAGGAGATACAATGCGCAAACCATTCATCGCCGGCAACTGGAAGATGCACAAGACTATCGGGGAGGCCATCGCGCTGGCGCGGGGACTACGAGCCGCACTGGATGGCGTCGAAGGTTGCGACGTGGCCATCTGTCCCCCTTTCCCCGCGCTGGCCGCCGTGCGCGAGACTCTGGTCGGGTCGGCCATCGGCCTGGGCGCGCAGAACATGCATTGGGAGGAGCAGGGAGCCTTCACCGGCGCGGTCAGCCCACGGATGCTGCAGGGCCTATGCGACTACGTCATCATCGGCCACTCTGAGCGCCGCACCCTCTTCGGCGAGACCGACGAGATGGTCAACAGGAAACTACACGCGGCGCTGGCCCACGGGCTCAAGCCCATCCTCTGCGTGGGGGAGAACCTCGAACAGAACCAGGCCGGGGAGACGGAGGAGTTCGTCGGCGGGCAGGTACGCGCCGCCTTCGAAGGCGTCACAGCCGAGCAGATACGGTTCATCACGGTGGCCTACGAGCCAATATGGGCCATCGGCACGGGAGTGCCAGCGACGGGTGAGGGAGCCAATGCCATTATCGGGGGAACAGTGCGTGGGACGCTGGTGGCGCTGTACGGCGAAGACGTGGCTCAGACGATCCGCATCCAGTACGGCGGCAGCGTCAAACCCGGCAACACCGCCGAATTCATGGCACAACCGGAGATTGATGGCGCGCTGGTGGGAGGCGCGAGCCTGCGCGCAGCCGACTTTGCGGCGATTGTGCGGAACGGGCTGGCATGTAAGTAAACGAGTAGATGAGTAGATAAGGAACGAGGAAGACATGGCCTCATCTACTCATTTACTCACTCCTGATATACTCCCTCTCCTCTGGCTGGCGGCGACACTGGCGTTCCTGTTCCTTATTGAGCGTTGGATTCACCGCCATCTGCAAGGGGTCATGTTGCTACTCACGGGTGATCCCGAACTCGCGGTGGTACTGTACGCGCTGCCGCTGCTTCCGGGTATACTTCTTCACGAGTTGAGCCACGCACTGGCGGCGATACTCCTGGGGGTGCGGGTGGGTCGCATTTCCATCCGGCCCAAACGGATGGGACAGCGCATCCAGTTGGGCTTCGTCCCGGTCGAGAAGACCGACGTTGTGCGGGCCAGCCTGATTGGGCTGGCTCCGCTGTTAGTGGGGAGCGGCGTCATTCTGCTGATCGGGTACTGGGCCTTCGGCATCGGTACGGTAGGAGCGGCGCTCGCCACCGGGAACTGGGCCAGCCTGATTGCCGGGCTGCTGAGGGCACTGAAAGCACCCGATGCCTGGATCTGGGCCTACGTGATCTTCGCCGCGAGCAACACGATGCTGCCCAGCCAGGCAGACCGGCAGGCATGGACACCTGTGATTCTCTTCCTGCTCCTGATCTGCGTGTTGCTTTGGGCAGCGGGACTTGGGCCGGTGATTGTCGAGAGCCTGAGTGAACCTCTCACCATAGCATTGCGCTGGCTGGCGATGATGTGTGCCCTCACGATAGCGATTGACCTGCCTTTTATGCTGCTGATCACGTTGGGGGAGAGGCTGTTGGAGCGAGTGAAGGGCGTGCAGGTGGAGTACTGAAAGCAAAGCGCATTGCGTAGAACACGTGATACAACTGACTATCAACGATGGATAGTCTCCCTCTTGAGTGTTGTTCCCCGCCCCGCTCCCGCTGGATCGCCAGATCCAGCGGGAGCGGGGCGGCACAGG
>Ga0209121_10004543_pt1 | contig 12934 bp, 9 predicted proteins | sample Cruoilmetagenom3_FD_187292 | JGI IMG/M metagenome (GOLD analysis project Ga0209121, IMG submission 187292) | Oil polluted marine microbial communities from Coal Oil Point, Santa Barbara, California, USA - Sample 3 (SPAdes) (version 2) | ecosystem: Environmental > Aquatic > Marine > Oil seeps ... | reverse complement strand
AGCTGGTCGTGAGCCCGCCGTTGTAGGCACTGCGTTCGCAATGAACGTAGGCGAAACATCTGAACTTTTGGAAGGTGAAAGTGGGGTTTTCCTTATTTCTGTCACTAAAAAGGAAGAAGCGCCAAAATTGGATAACTATAGTACTTTTGCCAATACGCTTAAGACATCAAATGCCACCAAGGTAAATACTGCGGTTTATAATGCATTGAAAAAAGCTGCTGAAATTGAAGACAATAGAGCTATATATTACTAAGAAAGAATTAGTAAGAAAAAAATTAGAAGTCCTGATGGTATCATCAGGACTTTTTTTATAGGGTCATTTCTGAATAAGGGATGATAATACTATAACCCTTTTGTTTAAAATAGGCCATTGAGCTCTTATCTCCGGTCGCTAAAACAAAATCTCCACCCCAAGCTCCAAGGCTTTTAATGGCGCCGGGATAATCTTGGAATAACGTCTTTTTAATTGTTGGCATTTTAAGCGTTCTGGATATAAGTTGTTCGTGCTGATCCATTAGGGTTTTGAAGGTGAATAAATCCGTACATGAGCACATTTGAGTTGTTATCTCGCCAATAGTGCGTACAAGTAAGTTGGTATTAAATTTCAATTGTCTGTATTGGGAAATGCCATCGCGACTATTTTGTTTTCTATTGAGATATATAAAAAACAATTGGTCTTTGAAATCCGGATTAAAGTTCAACACTTCCTCAATCCTAGGTTTGCCATTCACCAATTGATAGAGTATTGGAGTGTTATATTGTGCACAGGCTATGTCATAACCACTACCCCTAAAAGTGTTTTTCAATAATTGATAAGGATTTACATTCGCCCATTGGGCAATGTTGTTGATTAATGTTGAGGATGATCCAAGACCCCAATCCCTTGGGAATGTTAATTTGGTTTCAATGGCATATCCTAAGCCATTCGTCAAAAAAGAAGGATTCAATTTTTGCGCTTCGATAAGTATCTCAAGCAAGGTGGTTGAAATTTCGGAATTGGAAGAAGAAATCCCAGTCATGGATTCTAGCTTATAATCTGTCTCGAACCAAATACTCCCTTTTTCGTCCAAACTTGTCCATTCAATTTTTTTGGATTCAGTTTCTAGTACGGTTAATGACTGTCCATATTTAGTAGGAATGGCCCATGCTATTGCTCCGTCCAGTACGGCATATTCCCCTGTCATCAATAACTTGCCATTGCTATAGAACTCTTTTTTCATTAATTGCTCCTTAGCTTTTCAAATGCTTCTACAACTTCACTATGGGTCACTGTATGATTTTTAAAATAATCAATGATATCATCTTTTTCTACATCTGTTGCCCCCAATTGGTTCAAGATATTCAATAAATGCATCTTCATATGCCCTTCTTGTATACCTGTTGTGATCAATGAGGTTAAAGCGGCAAAATTTTGGGCTAAACCGACAACGGCTACAATCTGCATTAATTCTTTTGCCGAAGGATGCTGCAATATTTCCAAGGACAATTTTACAAGCGGATGAAGATTAGTCAAACCTCCAACGGTGCCCAATGCCAATGGGATTTCTATCCTGAACTTGAATATTCCATTTTCAATGCTTGCATTAGTAAGACTTTTGTATTTTCCATCTTTGGCGGCATATGCATGAGCACCGGCTTCCACAGCCCTAAAGTCATTCCCTGTAGCCAGCACAACAGCATCAATACCGTTCATTATTCCTTTATTATGGGTAACGGCTCTATGGGGCTCAACATTGGCAATATCAATGGCCCTGAGCATCTTCTCCGCAAATTCTTGTGGTGAAACCGCTGTATCCATCTTTAAATCCTCGACCGCACAATATACTTCTGCACGTACAAGACAGTCAGGAACGTAGTTTGATAGTATGCTCATTACAATTTCAATCTGTTTTTCCTTTTCGGTAAAAAGGGAAAATTGCTGTGCTTCCCTTTTAAAGGTCTGGGCAAATTGTTCTAAACACGAATTAATGAAATTGGCGCCCATGGCATCAAGGGTCTCAAAAGTGCAATGAAGCTGGTAATAGTCTTTAATTTGGGAAGTTTTATTGCGCAGTTCTATTTTGGAGATACCACCACCACGCTTTTCCATGTTTTTAGTTAATGGTTTGGCATCTTCAAGTAACTTATGATGAACAGCAGCAAAGAATTTTTCCAGGGTGGTTGGATTGCCAGAATACATGAAATGTACTTGGCCAATTTTTTCGGTCCCGATAATTTTCGATTTGAATCCTCCTCGTTCAAACCAAAATTTAGCTGCTTTACTGGCAGCGGCCACGACCGAGCTTTCTTCAATAGCCATTGGTATGGCATACAGTTTATTGTTGATTAAAAAATTTGGTGCAATTCCTAAGGGTAAGTAATAATTTGTAATAGTATTTTCAATAAACTCATCATGTAATTTTTGCACCTCATTTTCAATATTCCAATACCGCTCTAACAAATTTTTGGTCTCAGTAGGGTTATGTGTATATCGCTGTGCAACCCATTCAATTTTTTCTTGTTTAGATAGTTTTGAGAAACCTAAGATAGGATCAATCATGGCACATTTGGTTTGTGGTTTCAAATATAGTCATTAAGGCCAAATTTAACTGTTGCCTAGGAACTGTGGAGGTATATGGGTTTTTAACGCTAAAGTTTAATTAATTGTAAAATATTCACTAAACTTGACAGATTTTAAACATTTTTATAAAAATATGAATAAGCGCCACCTTCTATTGCTATTCTTCGTCGGTTTGTCAATGTTGACATTTGCGCAAGAGAAAAAAATCACAATTAAAGAAATATATCAAGGGGCTTTTAAAACAAGCGATTTGGATGTGCTCCGATCAATGAAAAATGGGGAGCATTACACTATTTTAAACTACAATAGTGCTGACAAGTCTAGCAGTATTGACAAATATGATTATAAGACCTTGGAAAAGGTAGAAACCATAGTTAGTTCTGCAGCGAATGAAGCTGTTCCCTCGTTCAGTTCATATACCTTCAGTGAAGACGAATCCAAAATACTGCTAGACACTGAAATAGAATCGATTTTTAGACGCTCAACATTGGGTGTTTTTTTCGTTTATGACATAGCTTCAAAGTCAATTGTAAAAGTATCCGAGGATAAAATTCAGGAACCGTTACTTTCTCCCAATGGTACACAGGTAGCATATGCCTCTAAAAACAATCTGTACATTTTTGACCTTGTTTCCAAAACCACAAAGCAATTAACTACCGATGGAGTAAAGAACAAAATTATAAACGGTATTACCGATTGGGTCTATGAAGAGGAATTTTCTGTAGTAAGATCCTTTGCCTGGAATTCAAACGGCACTAAAATTGCTTTCCTTCGTTTTGATGAGTCTGAAGTACCTGAGTTTTCCATGGATGTTTACGGCACTGACTTATATCAAAAACAAAATGTCTTCAAATACCCAAAAGCTGGAGAAAATAATGCCTTGGTTTCTTTACACTTGCTAGATGTGAAATCTGGTAATATCTCGAATATTGATTTGGGAGACCCTTATTATATTCCTAGGATCAAGTGGATGAACGATGCCGATTACTTAAGTGTGACTACAATGAACAGGCATCAAAACCATTTAAAGCTACACACAGTGAATGCCAAAAATAATGCTGTTGCTTTACTGTTGGAAGAAAAAGATAACGCCTATGTTGATATAAACGATAATCTAACATTCTTGGAAGATGATAGTTTTATATGGAGCAGTGAAATGGATGGATTTAATCATATTTATCTATATGGATCAGATGGTAAATTGATGAACCAAATTACCAGTGGTGATTGGGAGGTGACCGATTATTATGGCTATGACCAAAATGAAGATAAAATCTATTACCGGTCTACAGAAAATGGCTCAATTAATCGTGGGGTATATAGTGTTGAAAGTGATGGAAAGAAGAAAAAAGAGCTTGCGATTGAGATAGGAACAAATGTTGCTGCTTTTAGTGCTGATTTCACCTATTTCATAAATACACATTCGAGTGCCTCAGCACCTTATAGTTATACGTTACATAAGGCTCTTACCGGGGAGAAAATAAAGGATATAAAGGATAATCAAGCCCTTGTTGAGAAACTAAAAGGGTATGATGCGGCTCCGAAAGAGTTTTCGACATTGGCGATAAATGGCAATGACTTGAATATGTATATGGTCAAACCCAATGATTTTGATGCCACTAAGCAATACCCCCTGCTACTTTTTCAATATAGCGGCCCAGGTTCGCAATCAGTGGCCAACCGTTGGGGTGGGACTAATGATTATTGGCACCAAATGTTGGCTTCAGAAGGTTATATTGTGGCCTGTGTAGATGGAAGGGGAACAGGATTAAAAGGAAGGGATTTTAAGAAGGTAACCCAGAAAGAATTAGGCAAATATGAGGTTGAAGATCAAATTGCAGCAGCCAAGAAGCTAAGTGAGTTATCTTATATTGATGAAGATCGCACAGGAATTTGGGGATGGAGTTATGGCGGTTTTATGTCTACCAATTGTATTTTAAAGGGAAATGATGTTTTTGAAACAGCTATAGCTGTTGCGCCTGTTACGTCATGGCGTTTTTACGATACTATTTACACAGAACGTTTTATGTTAACACCGGCTGAGAATCCCAGTGGTTATGACGATAATTCACCTTTCAACTATCCAGAACTATTAAAAGGAAACTACTTATTGGTACATGGTTCCGGGGACGATAATGTTCATGTTCAAAATACAATGCGCATGGTTGAGGCTTTAGTACAGGCGAACAAGCCATTTGAATGGGCAATATACCCAGACAAGAACCATGGTATTTATGGTGGTAATACACGTTTGCACCTGTTCAATAAAATGACCAACTTCATCAAAGAAAATCTATAACCAAACAATATAACTTATGACAGCAATTGATAAACCAGCAAATCAAAAAGAGCTTTTTGGACATCCAGTAGGACTTTACATATTGTTTTTTACAGAAATGTGGGAACGCTTTTCATATTACGGAATGCGCGCATTATTGGTATTGTATTTAGTGACGAAAACTACTGATAGTAACGCCGGACTAGGTTGGGACAATGGTGAGGCCTTAGCTCTTTATGGATGGTATACGATGCTTGTTTATGTGGCTTCTATTCCTGGAGGTATTATTGCCGATAGAATTTTGGGTCAAAAGAAAGCTGTGATTGTTGGAGCAATACTTCTTGTAATTGGGCATAGTATTTTGGCTATTGAGCAGATGTGGGCTTTTTATACCGGTCTGGGATTTATTATTGCAGGGGTAGGAATGTTAAAGCCGAATATCTCGACGATGGTAGGAGGACTATATAAAAAGGGTGATATAAGAAGGGATAAGGGTTTTACAATTTTTTATATTGGTATTAACGTTGGTGCGTTTCTTTCCAGTTTAATAGTAGGTTATGTGGGTGAAGTTTTTGGATGGCATTATGGCTTTGGATTAGCGGGCATATGTATGTTATTTGGTCTTCTACAATTTGTGTTGGGACAAAAATATCTAAAAGGTGTTGGTGATTATTTAGGTAAATCAGAAATCAAAGAGGATAGGGAAGCTCTGAAAAGACCGCTTACAAAAATTGAAAAAGACAGGGTAATTGTATTGATTCTTTCGTTCTTAATGGTGATTGTGTTTTTTGGGGCGTTCGAACAGGCAGGTGGCTTAATGAATATCTATGCCAAGGATTATACCAATAGAATGTTGATGGGTTGGGAAGTTCCTGCTTCATGGTTTCAGTCATTGAACGCATTTTTCATAATTACTTTAGGAACCACGGTTGCGGCATATTGGGCGAATCGAAAACTAAAAGGAAAAGAAGCTTCTTCAATCTTTAAAATGATAATGGGTCTTATTATTATGGGGATAGGTTTCTTATTTATGACCGCGGCAACGGCCGAATATCAAGGCACTGGTTCTTCTGCCATGTATTGGTTGGTTTTGGCCTATTTATTCCATACCGTTGGTGAATTGAGTCTTTCACCAGTTTCCTTATCATTTGTCACCAAACTTGCACCTGCCAAGTATGCATCCTTGATGATGGGACTATATTTTGCAACAACTGGGTTAGGTAATAAGGTTGCCGGTTTGTTGGGGGAATCCGCGTCAGAATTTGGAGAGTATACTGTGTTTACTGGTATTGCAGTTTTTTGTATTCTTTTTGGATTGTTGATTTGGTTGTTTATTAAAAAGTTAAAAGCCTTAACCCATGGAGCTGAGGATGATGAACATATAATGACAAAAGAAGAAATTGCTAATTAATAAAACACTATTTTACTCAAAGTTAAAATTATAGGCTCCTTTTTCACCAGTATAGTGAAAAGGGAGTTTTTTATTAGAACAAGTCTTTTTCCAGCGATTTACATAACTGTAATAATTGCTGCCATCTGCAAGTACTATTTTAGGTTGTAAATGAGTTATGAGTCGTTCTAAGTTTATTTTTGGGGATTGTGTCAAAATTAAGTAATCAACACTTTTTGGTTTAAAGTCATAGACCCCAGAGCTATCGATTAGCACTACATTTTGATCATTGAAATTGTAGGAGTTTCCAATGAAATGGTAGTTCAATTTTTCGACTCTTTCATGTATTTGAAATGAGGTTGTAAAGTTTTTTGTTGCGCTACTGTCATTCGTAAATACGCTTAGTTGGTTGCCTTTTTGATGCGCCAGAATAGAATTCTTGGTTTGGTGTACCAACAACAATTGTTCTTTTTCAAAAGTATTTTGTTGGTTGTATAGCGCCCAAAATTGCAAGCCAATGAAACAGATTAGAAATATCAATGTCCTTTTAAAAGTGTTCTTAATCAACAACCAAATCATTGAAATCAATAAACAATAGGTCAACACTAACTGAACAGAATCAAAAGAGATGTTCTTGAATATAAATGCTTCTTGTTGTGCAACCCATTTAACAACTGAATTCATTAGGCCAATAATTGAATCATAGAGTTCTATAAGCGAATTTGGTGCACTATTCAATAATATCAATGCGATTACGATTATGCCCAAGCCCAATATTAATCCTAAAAAGGGAACAATGAGGAGGTTAGAAATAAAGAAGAGCCCAGGGAATTGATGAAAATAGTATAAACTTATGGGTAGTACTCCAACCTGCGCAGCAATACTTACTGAGAGTAATTGCCAAACTTGTCTGAGCAACCAATTTTTGGGATACCAGAATTTCTGCAAAATAGGGTAGACCCAAACAATGGCAAACACCGCGGCATAACTCATTTGAAACCCAACATTGAACAAAAGCATAGGGTCAAAGACCAAGAGAATAAAGAACATTGATAAGGCCAGTATATTGAAAGTGTTGCTTGGTCTATTTAAATACATGGCATAGGCTACAAAAGAGAACATGGTTACCGCTCGGACCACAGATGCAGATAAACCGGCCAAAAAAACAAAATCCCAAAGCAGCAAAACTATTGCGACAAGTTTAAAGGTTTTGCCATTTGGTAAAAACTCTATGGGTCGCAGCATAAATTCTAGAAATAACAGAAGTATACCTATATGTAAGCCTGAAACAGCCAAGATGTGCACAGCTCCAGCATTTTTGTAATCGGTATAAGTTTCCTCGGAAATAGTATCACGCTGTCCTAAGAATAAGGCTTGGATAATCCCTAATTCGGAATTCTCGAAATTTGCTTGTTCAAGTTTGTTGATGATATTTTGGCGCAATGATGCTACATAACCCTTGATTGTTCTTGAAGAATTTTCAAGAACAATATGGTTGTTTGCATTCAATTTCAGTTGATGGTAAATCCCTGGTATTTCCAGATAGTTCTTGTAATTGAATTGATATGGATTCAAAGGGGATTTAATTTCCTCCTTTGGAGCAAACACAGTAAGTTCATCATCGACCCCTAATTTTTGAAAAGTTGAATCGATTGCCCGATTGAGAATTATTTTCCCTGAAGCTTTATAAGAATTGTATTCCGCTACTTCTGCAAAATAACGTTCGGAAAAGGAATTGGATTTTAAAATCTCAGTGACTTTTAATTTCCAGCTTTCTTGTTGGTTAGGTAAAATATTTGAATAATGGGCATTGGCATTTTTTGGTTGTGCAATTGCAACAATGAGAACGCCAAGAGCTATAGTTGTGAGCGCGGCAATTATTCCAAAAGATATGCTGACTGCTTTTTTTTCTTTAAACAAGATAAAGCCGAGAACCGAAAGAAAAAACAAAGTAAGAAGTAAAGGGAATTTTATTCCAATATCAAAAAAAATAGCCAATTAAAATACCCAACACTAATAGAAATGTCAGTTTTATTGGAATGAATTTATACAAATTCATTTAAAGAATTCTTGTTGCTTTTACAAAAGCATAATTCCAATAACCTTCCCGTAACGATGAAACGATAACCCCTCTTGAAGTTGAAGCATGAATAAATTTGATTTCATCATTTTTGACAGCAACAACCAAACCCACATGGTTTATTTTTTTGCCTTTTCGAGTAGTTTTGAAAAATAATAAATCTCCTTTTTCAACCTGATTTACTCGAATACGCTTCCCTTCATTCGCCATTTTATTGGAAACTCGTGGAATAGCAACATCATGCTTGTTGAAAGAAACATAAAGGAGCCCTGAACAATCCATCCCTTTGTTGGTAGTGCCGCCGTATTTGTATCGAACGCCTGAATAGGTAAGGGCCGTATTAATGATGTCATTGGCTTTGGAAGAATGTGAAACAGATATTGGTACTTCTACTGCTGCACTGTCAACTTCAATTACTCTATTTTCTGAGGAAGCCTCAACTGAAACTTTGCGCTCCTTGTTGTAGGTGGTTTTCTTTTTAACAACACAGCTGCCAAAAAAAAGTAGTACTAATAAAAATGGGAGTATTCTTTTCATCCAAAGAATGTTAGTTGTCCTTGGATATCAAAATTAAGCATTTTCTACAATTAGGCCGGCGGCCTTCTCACTTGCACCTTTTCCTCCTAGCTTCTGTTCTAGAAGATCATATGCTTTCAATTGCTTATCACGACCTATACCATCAAGTATTTTGGCAAGTTCTTTTCTTAGATTTTTAGTGTTGAGGTCATCTTGAATAAGTTCTTTCACAACCTCCTGATCCATGATTAAATTCACCAAAGAAATAAACTTTAAGATTATAATGCGCTTGGCGATTTGATAAGAAAACCAATTAGCCTTGTAACAGACAACTTGTGGAACTTTGAATAATGCTGTTTCTAAAGTTGCAGTACCACTGGTTACCAATGCGACATGGGATATATTCAGTAAATCATAGGTTTTATTGGCCACAAAACCAACATTGGTATTAACTAAAAATGGAGTATAAAATTCGTCGTCCAAACTCGGAGCCCCACCAATGACAAAATTGTATTCGGGAAAATCATTAGTGATGGAAAGCATTAAAGCAAGCATTTTCTGTACTTCCTGTTTGCGACTTCCAGGCAATAAAGCAATAATTGGTTTGCCGTTATCCAGATTATTTTCCACCCTAAAAGTCTTTTCATCAACCTGATTACGATTTGATATTGCATCAATCAAGGGATGGCCTACAAAATGAACCGGGAAACCATGTTTCTTCCCATAGAATTCTTTTTCAAAGGGAAGTATAACATACATGGCATCTATATCCCTTTTTATCTTTTTGATTCTACTTTCCCTGGAAGCCCAAATTTGTGGTGAAATATAATAGTTGGTTCTATAGTTCTGCTGCTTGGCCCATTTTGCAATCCGCAGATTGAATCCTGAATAATCTATAAAAACGATAACATCTGGATTATATATGGTAATATCATTTTTGCAGAATTTAATGTTCTTGAAAATAGCACCAAGGTTCATGATGACCTCGATGAAGCCCATAAAGGCCATTTCTTTATAGTGTTTTACTAAAGTACCACCAGCTGCCTGCATTAAATCGCCACCCCAACATCTAATCTCAGCATTTGAATCCTTGTTCTTCAAAGCCTTTATTAGATTTGACCCATGCAAATCCCCAGATGCTTCCCCAGCGATGATATAGTATTTCATTTTAGAAAACCTTATAATATAAAATAACCAAGGCCGTAAGTATGGTTGCGATTAAAACGCCTTTTGCCCGTTGGTCCCTTCGTAGTTTTAAAAATCCAAAAAAGGCAACTAAATTCAATATCGCACCAAGAGCTAATAGGCTTCCCACATGACCTTGTTGTACAGCAGCTTCGAATGTTTCAACAATTCCAAAATCAGAAAACAATAGAATATAAACCAGGGTTCCAATAGTATTTGCGATAATGCCCACAATAAAACCGATGATAAATTCTTTTTTAGTGTTCATGTAAATTCCAATTATTTATATTTTGTATGGCGTGGTGCGCTGTAAGGTCAAATTTGGTGGGTACTACAGATATAAATCCATTAGAAAGTGCCCATGCATCAGTGTCTTCTCCTTTATCCAACAGTTCAAATTCACCAGTAAGCCAATAGTATTCCTTGCCCATAGGATTTGTACGCTTATCAAATTTTTCTTTCCAATTAGCACGCGCTTGCCTGCATATCTTTATGCCTTTTGGCAACTTATTCTCCATTTTGGGAATATTTACATTGAGCACCACACCTTTCGGCATTGAATTTTTTAGAGCTTCCCGGACTATTCTTTTCACTGCATTGCCAGATGTTTCAAAATCTGCATTCCATGCATAATCGCAAAGTGAGAAACCAATGGCGGGAATCCCTTCAATACCTGCTTCTATTGCAGCACTCATGGTACCAGAGTAAATTACATTTATCGAAGCATTTGACCCATGGTTAATTCCACTGACACAGATATCCGGTTTGCGATCTAATAATTCTTGCAAGGCCAATTTAACACAATCAGCAGGGGTTCCACTACAGCTGTATTCAGCAACTGCCCCGTCTTTTACATCTACATCGATTTTAGAAGAATATAGGGTGCTATCCAGCGTTATCGCGTGTCCCATACCTGATTGGGGACTATCAGGAGCAACTACAATAACATCCCCGATTTCAGCCATAAAACGAATTAAAGCCCGTAGTCCTGGAGCGTTAATTCCGTCATCATTTGTTACTAAAATAAGGGGTTTTTCCATTTCATATACTTTCTTGGGCAAAAATACGTTTAAAAAAAGATATGTCCCTAAAGGGTGTTTAACAAAAATTTAATGCCTGAGGGTTAAGTACTGGCACGGTTTTTTCAGTATATTAGGGAACTAGTTTGTTCTCGGAACATTATGTGGAATCTTACACTTAGTAGAAAGTAAAGGTTATTTATTAATAACAACGGATATTTTATGAAAAGGAATCTAGCCTACGCACTAATTGCCATGCTCGTTGCAGTAGCTTCATGCAGCTTTACCAATAAATCATTTGAAAATGATGACAAGGATAAATTGTTGTTGGATTTGATAACTTATGTATTGGAACGAGGGCATTATGAACCTAAGGAAATCAACGATGATTTTTCAGTTAGCGTATTTGAAGATTTTATTGATGTTCTTGATCCTACGAAAAGATATTTTCTGGAAGAGGATATTATGGAATTTGAAAAGTATAAATTTCAATTAGACGATCAGATCAAGAATACTGATATAACTTTTTTCAATTTGGTCTATGATAGATTAATGACCAGAATGCAAGATGCTAAAGTTATTTATAGCCAAGTTTTGGCTGAGCCGTTTGATTATGATGTCGAAGAAAATATTAGCATAAGTTATGAAAAGGAACTTTTTGCCGCATCGAAATCTGAGTTGAAAGAAAGATGGAGAAAGCAATTAAAGTATGCTACTTTGGGCACTTATGATTCCAAATTATCTCGAGTAAAAAAAGATATAGTAACTTCTAAAGAGGTCAAAAATGACCAGGTGGAGACAACATTTAAAGGTAATCCCGATTTGGAAAGTTCAGCTAACCAAACAATATTGACACTCGAAGAAGCTGAAAAAGAGGCAAGGAAATCTACACAAAAGACCTTGGATGAATTTTTTGATTTTGTCGATGACATGGAACGTAAAGATTGGTTTGTGCAGTATATTAATACCATTGTGGGAGAGTTTGATCCCCATACGTTTTACTTTGCTCCAGAAGAAAAGGAGAAGTTTGATACTAGTATGTCAGGTAAATTTGAAGGTATAGGCGCTCGTTTGCAAAAGAAACCTGAAGGGGCAAAAATTGTCGAGATTATTTCTGGTGGCCCGGTTTGGAGAGACAAGCGATTAGAGGTTGGCGATGAAATCATTAGAGTAGGTCAAAATGGTAAAGACCCTATTGATATAGTCGGTATGCGGTTGGATGATGCCATTAAATTGATTAAAGGCCCGGAAGGCACAGTGGTAGATCTTACTGTGAGAAAGGTAGATGGCGCTATCGATATCATCTCCCTAACAAGGGATGTTGTTGAGTTGGAAGAATCCTATGCGAAATCAGCTAATATCATTAAAGATAACCAGCGATACGGACTTATAAATCTTCCTAAGTTTTATGTGGATTTTAATGATTACTCTGAACGTAATGCGGCGACAGATGTTGCCAAAGAGGTAGAAAGGTTAAAGCAAGAAGGTGTAGAAGGATTGATTCTTGATCTTCGTGATAATGGCGGCGGATCTTTAAAAACGGTGGTTGAAATGGCCGGATTATTTATTAAGGACGGTCCTATAGTTCAAGTACGTTCCAATGGTAAAGGCAAAGATGTCTACGATGACAAGGATGAACGTGTTCAATGGGATGGCCCTTTGGTAATTTTAGTGAATGAACTTTCCGCATCAGCTTCTGAAATTTTGGCAGCTGCAATGCAAGATTACAAAAGAGCAATCGTAATAGGGAGTAAACAAACATTTGGTAAAGGAACCGTTCAAAATGTGATACCCTTGGATAATATTGTTCGTAGCAATGAGCATGGAGATTTGGGAGCCATTAAGTTGACTACCCAGAAGTTTTACAGGATAAATGGCGGCTCTACTCAGTTAGAGGGAGTTAAAA
>Ga0209121_10004542_pt1 | contig 12935 bp, 28 predicted proteins | sample Cruoilmetagenom3_FD_187292 | JGI IMG/M metagenome (GOLD analysis project Ga0209121, IMG submission 187292) | Oil polluted marine microbial communities from Coal Oil Point, Santa Barbara, California, USA - Sample 3 (SPAdes) (version 2) | ecosystem: Environmental > Aquatic > Marine > Oil seeps ... | reverse complement strand
ATTTTAACTGCAGCTTCAGGTTATTACTTCGGTAAAGATAAAAAAAAGCATCACGGTCGTTATTTATTTACTATTGACTGGGCTCATCCAGATGTTAATATGTTAGATACTGATCATTCAGAGATTCCGCACGAACATAAGTGCGCTCACATAATTGCCTTAGATGATGGTAATTTTGCAGCACAACCAAATAATAGATGTATATGGGACCTACCTTCTTTTACTGTAAAAGATAATACTCCCGATTGGAAAGTGCAAACTAATGAATGGAACGTAGAAGATAGCGGAGCTTGGCGTACAGAAGATACGGATAAGTTCTTCTATGAAATAGAGGAGAAAAAAAATGATTAAAAAAACTTTAAAATGGGTTTGGAATATAATTTGCTGGCCCTGGAAAAAATTTATAAAGTGGGTTTGGTCTAGTTAAATGACCAGTTGCAAGACATGTTTTCATCCTTGTCATTGCGGTGAAGATAATGATCTTCACGCAGATGAATATGGTGTGTGCACCTGCGAAAAGTGTACTTGCAAACGAACTTACAAAAAAGAAAAAGATCACAGTACGGACATAACATACGAAAATGAGTAACAAACCTTTGGATATCGGAGAAGAGGCAAGAGTTCAAATGCCAATGAAGACAGTAGCATCGCTGATCGTGCTGGTAGCAATGGGCGTTTTCGCTTATACCGAGCTGACTGCGAGGTTAGTATCGTTAGAGACATCAAGAGAATTATTTGAAAATGATTTACTTAAAAAATCTGAACAAGTTCCTACAGATCAGGAGCAACATTTTTTATTGGAAGATCTTTATAAAAGTGTCGAGCAGATAGAAACGAGAATCGAGGACATGATGCACAACAAAGTAAACATACAGTTTATACAAAAACAAACTGAGAAGCTTTTAGTTGATGTTGAAAATTTAAAAGATAAAGTAAGAGCAAACGGTAACGGAGCCCATTAATGACAGAGTTAGTAGTAGCCTTACTTATGATTGTACACGGAGAAATCAAGGAAGCACGTATACAGCCTTCAATGTCTGAATGTCTCAAAGGAGCACGTACAGCTAGACGTGATGCTAAATCGCACGTAAAGTACCAGTGTCTAAAACAAATGGCCGAGCTTGAAAAAAATATAGATGGATCTTTGTCCATAAAAAAGTTAATATTGGAGTAATGAATCTTTCACGGAATTTCACCCTTTTAGAATTAATTAAATCGGACACAGCTGTTCGTAAAGATATTAATAATAATCCAAATGCAGGTCAAATAGAAAAATTAAAAGGACTGTGTGAAAATATTTTACAACCCGTCCGGGACCATTTCGGTAGAGTTAAGGTCACATCAGGGTTCCGTTCAGAAGACCTTTGCTATGCCATAGGTTCAAGTCGGGACAGCCAGCATGCAAAAGCTGAGGCCGCAGACTTCGAATGTGTTGGAGTTGACAACGCTGAAGTTGCTGATTGGATTAAACAGAATCTTGAAACAGATCAATTGATTCTCGAGTTTTACACACCAGGCGAACCTAATTCCGGATGGATACATTGTAGTTGGATACCTGAAGGAAGACGTGAACAATATATGCATGCATTTAAGTCGGAAGGTAAGACAAAATACAAACCAATAATAGGAAAGGCGAAAGATATAATATGAGTATAATAGATGAGAAATCAGCTAAATTATTTAGCAAAATAGATACAGTACATGGCACTTGTGAAGAGTGTCTAGAAGAAACAATTTTAGTTGCAATTGTTTCAGAATTTTATAGATGTACTAACTGTGGCCATGATACAAAACAACATATCAATGGCAGAATCAGATATCTTAAATTAGATGAGTCTGATAAGAAATGGATAAAAGATAATTATATTAAATAATGGCTAAGAAGTTTAAATCATTCGAGACACGTGACAAGCCTAGAAAACGTGGACCTCGTCAGCACAAGAAAAATAAAAATAAGCACGAGAAACGTCAGAAAAAACAGACGAGATACAAGGGACAAGGAAAAGGATAGTTTGTCTCTCATACCTGAAAATTTTATTTTTGTAAAAAAATACAATAATATCAATAGTTTAAAAGAAAAAGTCTTAAAATATACAAAAGAAGACTGGCACAAATACGACTACAGACAAAAAAATTATATGGTCCACATGAATACAAAGACCATACCTTTGATATGGAATGAAATGGATAAATATAATCAAAGAAATTTAGAAAAAGATAATAGAAAGTTTTGGCCTGAAGCAGATAATTATAAAACAGAGTTAGATTCTCTTTCACAAATACTTACAGAAAAAATACGGTGAAGGTTTTATTACAAGTGCGTTGTTAATTAATCTACCTTCTAGGTCTATCATTGGTCCTCACGTAGATAATCAAGATGCTTATTTTGATCTTGTCAAAAGAACTCATTTAGCTATTATATCTGATGATGAAGTAAGATTTATTGTAGGCGGTGAGGATAAAAATATAAAAGAGGGTGAGATATTTGAGATTAATAATAATGAAAAACTACATGAAGTTAAAAACAATTCTGAAATAGACAGGATTCATTTATTAACTGATTGGCTAACTATAAAAGGAGAAAGAAATGAGTGAGAAGAAGATAATATTAAAAGCAACAGGCGCAACTCAGAAACAATGGGGCGTACTTGTTCTTGAACTTAACATACTTAAGAAAGCATGGAAGAGTTATGGAGTAGATATAGATTTGTCTGGTCACGGAATTAAATCTATTGTTGAAAAAGGTACAAGAATTTACGAATTTAAAAACGCTGATGAAAAAACTAAGAAAAATGAATTAAGCGGGTAGCTTAGGTTTTCTCGGTGGAACAGTAATATCTGGAAGTTTTATTTCTCTACATTCAAATTTGATAACAAGTCTATTTTTTTCAATGTGGTCTGCATCAACATTTTCAAGTTTTTTTAATTCCATATAAGTCTGTTGAGCAACTGCATATCCATTTAATGCACAATCATAGTGTGTTTTAAATTCATTCTTTACTGAAAAATGACTAGAGGGACATTGTCCTGTAATCATGGAACATAAATGTAATACAATTATAAATTTAGTCATTGACTCCTGTTGTAATTTTAATATATAATCCTATATGTCAGAAATAACTTTGAAAGGATATAACAAATGACAGATATAAGCAAATACAAAAGTATAGCAATTGATCATGACTGCTATAATAAATTAACGAAACTATCAAAACATCTCGCTCCCAAGCATGCCAAATTGTCTAGGGCACAAGTCGTAAGAGTATTAGTCGAAGAGAAAGTGGAGAAGTTAAATGGCAAATTTAGATAGAGAAATATGTCCCGTATGCAATGGAAATGGGTATGTATTATCTGGTGAGACTTTTTATCAATGTAGTTACTGTGAATCTCAAGGCGAGATACCGAAGCGAGAGGCGAGTGTCGAGGAGCTACAAAAAGTAATTTCAGAACTTCAAATACATAGAAGTGTGTTGCAAGGGAAAGTAAAACAACAAGCTTCTAAAATTGCAGAACTAGAAAATTATTTAAATGTTCAAGATTTTAAAAAGAATTCTTTACAATGATATCTGAAATTGATTGCGCATACATTGCAGGTTTGTTTGATGGTGAAGGTTCAATACACATAAGACGTGGTATTGAAAAAAAGAAAAAACACAAAGGTAAACCTGGATACAGACTATCTAATTCTATGCGTATCAGTATGGAAATTACGATGACAGATAAATCTGTTTTAGTTTGGGTCCATGAAGTATTGGGTGTAGGTACACTTACACCTAAGAAAGTAAAAGGAAACAGAGTTGATGGTACACCTTACCTTAAACAATATAGATGGCGTTGTACATTTCGTGATGCTTATCGTGTGTGTTGTATGCTTTGGCCTTTTGCTCATACTAAGTTGCCTAAGATACAAGAAGTAATAGATCATTATTCAGAGGACAACGTAGTAGATTTGATAGAGTACAGAGTTGAAAAGGAGTTAGAGGTTTGAACTGTTGGCACTGCAATACTGAATTGATATGGGGTGGAGATCACGATACCGAAGATGATGAGGACTATGATATAGTTAGTAATCTTTCGTGTCCTAATTGTCATGCATCGGTTGACGTGTGGCATCCATCAGAAAAATTAATAGAGGAGTATAAAAAATATGAAGACGATAAGTAATAAAAGATGGAATAAGAAATACGGATTTAGATCAAAAAGGAGGAAAAATAAATGAAGCTGAAGGATAATGTAACACTGACGGAAACAGTTGAGAAGTTAAACAAGAAAAATATTAAGTTGTTAAAACAAGTCAAAGCTCATGAGGAAGAAGTTATAGAACTGACTGAGTATGTTGATTCTTTAGAAGCACAGATTGCAGACTACAAGAGAAGATTTGTACCTGACTTTGATATGCTTCAAAAAGGTGGTGAGTCGGTCCCAATATCTGATTTAAAAATTATGTCAGACAAAGCGAGACGTTCTATGGCTAAAAGATTCCTTAAAAAATATGGTGAGGAATGGGTTAGAATTAATATCTTAGAGAATAAGGATTTAAAATAATGCCTAGAAAGTGTTACGTTAAAAAAGAAATAAAGATAAGCAAACATAAATTTTTATTAGAAATTTATTTAGCTTTAGAAGGACACAAAGACCTCTGTTGGGAAGTATTTCCATATAATCACCAGGCGTCTTTGTATGCTTTTGAAAATAAAAATAAAATAGAAAAAATAGTAGAAAGAAAACATTTGTATGAATCTAAAGTGGAATAAAAAATTTATCTACCCAACATCAACAAGGTCACTTTTAAATGATGAGAGAGTCTATGACGTATCTCAAGAAAAGTTACCAAGTGTTACAACCATACTATCAGCTACTCAGCCTCAAGATAAGCTAGACTCTATCGCGAAATGGAAAGCTAGGGTTGGAGACGTTGAAGCGGATAAAATTAAGAATACTGCAGCTAATAGAGGAACTATCATGCATAGCATTTTAGAGGGTTATATACTTGAAAAAGAGGTCTTAGATATGACTGAGGCGGGTGTACAAGCTCATTCGATGGCTAAAACGATCATCGATAAGGGTTTGCCTGATTTAGAGGAGATATGGGGCTCTGAGGTGGTTGTAAGCTATCCTGGACTGTATGCCGGTGCAACTGATCTAGTTGGAGTTTATATGGGACGTGATAGTATAATAGACTTCAAGCAATCGAACAAGCCCAAACGTATCGAGTGGATAACTGATTATAAGTTGCAGATGGTGGCTTATGCGATGGCCCACAACTACGTTCACGGCTCTGAGATCGAGCAAGGAGTTATATTGATGTGTACTCCTGATAATTTTTTTCAACGATTCATAATTAATGGCTCCGAGTTTCGAGCACTTAGTCACGAGTGGCTGGCCCGAGTTGATGCTTATTATAAGGTTCGAGCAGCTAGGAGCGAGAGTCGAGAAACGGGGAAAAATGAGTAAAATTAATTTGTGGAACTTTTGTGGAAACGACGAAAATTTTGTGGAAAAACGTTTTTACTTTAGAATGATTCTAAACTTTTGTTACATTCTGACGCAGATTTTGGCCATTTTCCACATTTTCCACATTTTTTTTCGACGAAATGTGGAAGATTTTGTGGAACTTTTATTCAATGATTTCAGCTACTTAAGGGTTGTTTTTATGATTTCCACATTTTCCACAGCGTTTCAGAAATATTTTCAGAATTTTTATATTTATATATATTTATATCTTATAAAGTGGAAAGGAATCAGCTATGAATAAAAAATCAAAATACAGACATGTAGTGCTTAAAAAGAAGAAATATTACTTCTACAAAATAACATGGGTTGATATTTTAGGTGATAGCGGGCATGCTACGGCTCATGAGTTCAGTGGTATGATGCCTTCAGTAATGGTCACTAATGCTTACCTATATGAGAGAGATTCTAAGTGTATAAGAACGTTCGCCAGTTACGATGAGGCTGATGGTTTATTCTCTGATCGAAATGTATTTCCTAAAGGTTGTATTGTTAAAATGGAAAAGATATTATTGTAATGAAGGTTCTGGCTCTTCTGGAATGGGTTCTTCAAGTAACTCTTGCTCTGTTTCTTCTATGGTTTCTATTTCATCTTCCGGCTCTGATGATAGCTCTATTTGCGGTTGTTCTTCTGTAGATTCACCCTCAATTATTTTTGAATGATCATCTACCATTTTTTCTAATTTAGACATTAACTGATCTCTATCAAGATCATCAATCTTACCTGTCTTAATCATTTTTCTATCAATGTAATATCCAGCAACCTTTCCTCTCGCTACTTCCATGTTACCCGCTGCAGAATATGCTCCCTTCTTCAACGCTTGGTCACGTATTTTTGCAAGCTGCTCAAGGTGTCTGTCCATAGTAACTTCGTACTTCTTCCTGGCTTCCTCACGCAGATCACCAATGTACTGAACTACAAGAGGGTATAATTTAGGATTAGTTAGTTTTGAAGAGGCGACTCTCGCTGCAAGATCAGATGTTGGGCCGTAGCCGGCTTCCTTCGCACACTCCCAAGCATCTCTGCTTCCGTCGTTGTACACAATAAGCTCAGCGAATTTTTTCTGTTTCTCTGTTAATCTTTTAGTTAATCCCATGTTTGACTTTTACCCTAACATTTTATAAAAGGCAAGGCATGAGAGATACAAAGAAATTGACTGAATACGCAGAGCAAGCCAAGCGAAAACTAAAAGAAAACTTCTTGTTTAAACACCTGGTTAAGGCTGTTGAATCAGGAGCAAATGGAACATTAAAATACATAATCAAAGAAGGTCCAGGAAAAGGAAAGGAACCAAAAAAATAATGTACGTAAGACACCTTCAAGAATATCTTGACAAATTTACAGATGGTACTAAAGGCAACGCCGTAAGTAATGCTACGATCTACATGGATAATGGCAGCGGAAATATTTTCCCGATTGGTAAAATTGAAGTACAGGAATCGACTATAATAGGCAAACCTTCTGTTAGAGTTGTGATCAAACCTGACCTCAAAGATCAGATACCAAAACTGAAAAAATTCATACTTACATAGGCACCTGTTAGGGTGAATATTAATGAAACCTGAGACGAAATTTTGGCATGAAATTAAGAAAAATACTAAGCAAATTAGTTGGACTAGACTTGAAAACCTTAGTGCTTTTGGTACTCCCGATCTATTGGGCTATAATACTAATAGGCACTTTTTTACATTGGAGCTAAAGGTAACAAGAGCTAACAAGATCAAGTTCTCACCCCATCAAATTGCCTTCCATATTAAGCATCCTGACAACACTTTCATCTTAGTTTCTCGCCTCTTGTCTCGAGGCTCAAAACTTTTTGAGAAAGAAGAAGTTTACTTGTACAGAGGAAAGAGAATACAGGAGCTTGTCGCTTGCGGCTTGACGCTTGCTGCTTGCCGATCAGGGCTTGACGATTGCATCAATCATCTCGAACAGCTTGGTGCTTGACGCTTGGTGCTCGCTGCTTGACGCTTGAGGCTTGCTGCTTGTCGCTTTGGCCCGGATCCGGCGCACGCTGTACCCCACCGTCGTGGGTTCTCCAGCTAATGGCCTGATCCGATTTATCCCTGGGGATTCTATAAAATTTTGGATGTTTAAATACAAATGTCATTTTTAGTGTTTACCATAACTAACATTTTTTATATCTTTATTCCAGCATGCTCGACAGTCTAAACACTGGCCGCCCTGAGTAGGCGCTGGACAGCTAGGGCTCCCATCGGTGACAACCGTTGACGAATGCGTCCAGGCGTTGCCAGCGGTCCCGTCTACACGTGCAGCTGATAACCTAATAATTAAATTTGCTGGAACCTCTTCAGGCGCTGGCAGGTATTGCCGCTCTTGAGTTGGTAACCAGTGTTTCGTGTCAGGTGTGAGCTTGCATACTTCAATAATTTTTGCCATATGCTCATGAGATTGTACATCTCCCGCGTCATGCCATCTAAACCATTTTTGACGCTTGATAACAGCGGCCATTGCTTGAACCCATTTAGGGTTACTGATAGCGTCCAGCCTTCTATATTGCGCCTCCCTGATTGCAGGGTACCTAGTATAATTTCCTTTTAATGCATAACAGCCGTAACACGGTGAAGTCTTAACCTTCCTGAGCTTGGAGCCAGTTTGGCAGGCCCACGCTGGCAGGCTGTAACTTAAGCCAGGCATCTTAGAGGTTCTAGTGAATGAGTCTGTAATTTTTAATGCTTCTTTTACTTTCATAATTTCTCCTTTATTATCCTATACTATAAATCTTTTGACTTGTCAAGGTCCCGGCTTGCCGCTTGTTGCTTGCGGCTTGCTGCTTGTAGCTTGAGACTCTTAAAAAATTTTTGACAGCTGCGAAGGTAACCTTGCGGCAGCTGGTTATGCGGCCGCAAGAAATAGTGAGTGAGATCGTTATTCCTGATCTTCATCCGGGAACCTCTTCGCCATCTTCTCCTGGTCCGCCTTCACCAGTCTCAGGATCTCCTCCAGGGCGTCTGCTATTCTTTTCAATTGTGTATCGTTCATAATTATTCCTTTCAATATTATCCTATACTATCTTATACCAGCTGTCAAGCGCTTGTTGCTTGCCGCTTGCTGCTTGACCCTTAAATCATATACCAGCAACGCCATCCTGATCAGGGAAGCCAGCGCTACTGGTCCAAGTATCGACGCTACCCTTTCAGGTCACTGCTTAGGTCCAGGGAAATGCCATAGGCAAGATATGTACCCCTAACTTGGTCATCATTAGCAGGACCCTGAGTTGAGGCCGGCGTGCTTTATTTTAACAGCCCGGGCAACAGGCCTAACAGGTTATCACCTGTCAGGGTCCAGCAAATAATAATCTTAGGATCTACAATGGTAGAGCATTGTAGATCCATAAAATTTTACTGATCAGTCACTATGCTACGCGGGGAGTTGACGCCCTGTCCTTCAGTCAACATTCGGGGTACCCTTAAGCGTCCGCCGTGTTATAGTGTTTATCTTCACAGTCATTAATGACTGATCATGCTAATTTGAGTTTTTTAATTCCGTATATTAGCAAAAGGGAATACCTCCTATATAATCCTATTGACAATAATGTCAAGATAGTTTATTAATTATTTTTAAATTAATTAACAGAAAGGTCATTATGACAAAAATAAGAATGAATACAGAGTTGCGAAACAAACTCTTTAATAAAATAAAAAATGTCTTTGAGAACGAGGACACACAAGAACGAGAGGCATTTCTTCAAGCAAGAGAAGATGTTGATAGACAATATGAACAAGCACATAGACTTGCAGTTGATGTTGTTGAGAGAGCATATCCACCAGAAGATGTTGCAGTATTAAGAACTTTCAAAAAGAAATATGGAAGCCCTTGTGATGTTGTAGCAAAAGATAAATGCTTTTACTTTGCTCATAGTGAAGATTTAGACGACGACGGGGAAACAAAAGAAACTAAATCACATTTTGATTTTGGTTTGTTTGGTAATCTAAATGGTAGTGAGTATCATAGTGAGGACGGACAAAAGTTTGCAACTGCATATTTTAGAGAAGATTTAAAAGCTATGGATTGCAACCCAGATATCTTTGCACAACAAAATGATAACAAAGATAATCCACACAAAACAAAACATGTTGAGGCTTGTATGAACGCACTCGGCAGAGTTGGTAATAGTTATAGTAGTCGTGATGAAAGTACAGGCATGACTAAAACTTTTAATGACCAATACTATCTTGATGTCATTGGAACTTCTTATTGTCGTTCAAGAGCAATCGCTTGTACCAAAGACGAATATTCTAAATTTGAGGAGTGGCGAATTGCAAAAGGCAATCTAGTATCTAAACACCAAACATGGATTGATACAATCCAAAAACAATCCGACCAATTAAAAATTGGATTGAAAGCATACAGATACTTGAGTGAGGGAATTGAACTTGCAACTGAACTAGGTATTCAAGTTGATGAGGCAGAGTTAATTAGAACTAACTCAACAGGATTGACAATCTACAATCCTAGCAACTTGGCTAGTATGATCAAGGGTATGAAGAACAAGAACCAATCAAGAGAGGCGAAAATATTGGCAAGAAAAAAATATGAAGAAAGTCTAAATTAAGTTTGACAAATAGGGCTATCTGTTATAGGATAGTCCTATTACAATTAGAAAGGTATATATGACAAACAAAACATTTTACATTACATATTGGGCTAGTAAGCACAAGAAACACATTACAAGAAAAGGTAAGCATGACGACAAGTCAAGATATGGCACATCAAAACAAGGTGTTCCATATTATGTTTATTATGACTTAGATAGTCATGGTTATAGAACTGCAACTACAACATGGAAAGTGAGGCACTAAAAATGGCACAACAAAACGAAGAACATTTTGAAGTTATAAGTAGCAACAAAGCAAAAGCTTATGAAGAACAAAAAGAAATGCGACAGGAACTAATTAAATGGATTAATTCTTGCGACAAGTTTCAAATGTTAGAACTTTATAGCGAAATGAGAAGAATGAAAAGGAGTGCCCTGTAATGCCAAATAAACATTTTTGCCAAGGACCTAATTGCCATACACATGTTACTAATGATAGGTTTTTAAAATCTCGTGGAGTGATTAGAGGTAGGTATGCATATACTGACATGAATAAAGAACATGGAAACCATTATTATTTTAACAACTCAGATAAATACTTTTGTAGTCAATCATGTAAATTGCAATGGTTAGCTGAGAACATGGAAAACATTGAACATGGTCGACCGATAGAGTTCATCAGACACAGACGAGAAAGCCAAGGATATGCCAAGGTCAAGAACGAAGATCGTTGGGGTGGAGAATATCGTATTGAAAGGGTTGACAACGGACAGATTGTAGAGTAGGATAATCCTATAACAAATAGAAAGGAATATTATGAAAAAAACAATTAAAGCAGAGTACTTACCAGGTGGCGCGAAGCGTGAGCAGTTACTGGACCAGGTGCCAGATTATCTGAGAACACCAGGAATACAATCCGACAAGCATATGTTTTGTTTGGAAGTATTAAAGTTAACTGAGACGGAATACTTGGAAGCTTTAAACAAAGCAACCAACGGTGGAGTAGTGAGGTCAGCATGGAACTAGAACGAACAGAACAACGTAAGAATAGATTTAATGGCGAGTCTTACATGCTTACAAAAGAAGAAGCTATCAAACATGATAGAATCTTTGTTAATGAAATGGAAGCAACACTAGAAGACCAAGACGCAGGTGTTGATGGTACGTCAAAGCTTTGGAATAAAGTACGTGCCGATATCAATTGGTTCAGACAACATAATGCTGAAGCATATATGGTGTTATTAGATTAACGCCAACCTTTCTACCTTTGGCCCTTGGTTATATTTACCAGGGGCGAGGGGTCCCTATCCATTTGGTTTCTCAAACACTTTTTTAATATATCAATCCCTTATATACATAAAGGGGTCCCACTACTTTAGGTTGTAAAGCTTGATTTAGACATTTATAGATGGTATTTTCATTTTACATCTGAAATAAGATGCTAAAAAAATTATAAGAAATTTTTTTCAAATGAAAATAGATATAAACGACCCTAAAAAGATATTAGATATCGCTGCTAAACTACCACCTGATGTAGCGAAAGAGTTTACTAAAACATACTTTCAGATTCAAGAACTGGATAAAAAAGGAAATATTCAACATGACTTCATGGGTTTTGTTAAACATGTTTGGCCTGACTTTATTGAAGGTAAACATCACCAACAAATCGCTGATAAGTTTAATGACATTGCTACAGGTAAAATTAAAAGATTAATTATTAACATGCCTCCCAGACATACCAAGTCTGAGTTTGGTTCTTACCTCTTACCCGCCTGGATGGTAGGTCGTAATCCTAAATTAAAAATTATTCAATCAACTAACACAACAGAATTATCTGTAAGGTTTGGACGTAAAGCAAAACAACTTATGGATGACCCTCTGTATAAAGAAGTGTTTGATACAAGACTAAGAGAAGACTCGCAAGCTGCTGGTAAGTGGGAGACAGAACAGGGTGGAGAATATTATGCTGCCGGTGTTGGTTCTGCAATTACTGGAAGGGGTGCTGACCTATTAATTATTGATGACCCACACACTGAGCAAGACGCATTGAACTCACAAGCCTTAGATAGAACTTATGAGTGGTACACTTCTGGTCCACGTCAACGTCTCCAACCTGGAGGATCAATTGTTGTTATTATGACAAGATGGAATCAAAAAGATTTGACCGGTAGATTATTATCAGCTCAGTCAGAAGCAAAAGCTGACAAATGGGAAGTCGTAGAGTTTCCAGCGATCATGCCATCAGGTAAACCTGTTTGGCCTGAGTATTGGAAGATAGAAGATTTAGAATCTGTTAAGGCTAGTATTCCTTTAACAAAATGGAATGCGCAGTATATGCAAGACCCAACATCTGAAGAAGGTGCAATCATCAAAAGAGAATGGTGGCAAGATTGGGAAAAAGATTACATGCCTCGTTTAGACCATGTCATACAATCTTATGATACAGCGTTTATGAAAAAAGAAACTGCAGACTATAGTGCTATTACTACTTGGGGTGTATTTAGGCCAAAAGAAGATGGACCACAATGTATTATGTTATTAGATGCTGTCAAAGACAGATTCGAGTTCCCCGAACTTCGTCGCGTGGCTCTAGAACAATATAGATATTGGGAACCTGAAACAGTTATTGTTGAGGCTAAAGCAACTGGATTGCCATTAACTTACGAATTAAGAAACATGGGAATACCCGTAATTAACTTCTCTCCATCAAAAGGCCAGGATAAACATACCCGTGTAAACTCGGTTGCACCTTTATTTGAATCTGCTATGATATATGCTCCAAAGAAAAAGGAGTTTGCGCAAGAGGTCATCGAAGAGTGCGCAGCCTTTCCTTTTGGCGATCATGATGACCTTGTGGACTCGATG
>Ga0209121_10004541_pt1 | contig 12936 bp, 11 predicted proteins | sample Cruoilmetagenom3_FD_187292 | JGI IMG/M metagenome (GOLD analysis project Ga0209121, IMG submission 187292) | Oil polluted marine microbial communities from Coal Oil Point, Santa Barbara, California, USA - Sample 3 (SPAdes) (version 2) | ecosystem: Environmental > Aquatic > Marine > Oil seeps ... | reverse complement strand
GATAAAATTGTAGTTGAAATTAAGGCAGTAACTGGCAATATACCGGATGTTTTTAAATATCAGGTGCTTTCTTATTTAAAGGCATCCGCTCTAAAAGTTGGGTTGTTAGTCAATTTTGGCAACAAGAGTTATCAGGTATAATGAATATTATACCAGGAGGTACTAATGAAAAAGTATATAATAATTCTTTCCTTAACCCTTCTATTTTTTGTCTCCTGTCAGCAAGGTAAAAAGGAGACCTTTACAGGCGAGAGAGGGGGAGAGATTGTTATCGGAACCATAAATGAACCGACAACACTTAATCCCATTTTTCCTTCCATTGGTAAAAGCATAGGGGTTGAAGATCTACTCTTTCTTTCCCTACACGGTAGAAATGCAGAAGGGAAAATTATACCACAGCTTGCCACAAGCTGGGAGTACTCGGAGGATTTTAAGTCCATTACGTATTATCTACAAAGTGATGTTAATTGGTCGGACGGAAAACCTGTTACGGCAGAGGATGTCAAATTCACTTTTGATTTAATAAAGAACCCTGCTACGGTTTCTCCCCTCGCTGCTTCGGTCAGGTTTATCGACAGTGCAAGAGTGGTCAATACCTATGCCATCCGTTTTTACTTCAGAAGGGTATATGCAGATGAACTTCTTGATTCAGGTTTAACACCTTTACCAATGCATATACTAAAGGATGTAAAGGATGTAAGGAATTCCTCTTTCAATAATGCGCCAGTGGGAAATGGTCCATACAAACTTGCCAAATGGAAGAGAGGGAAGTCAATGGAACTTATTGCAAACGATGAATACTTCAAGGGGGCCCCACCACTTGCCAAGGTTACTTTCTGGTTTGCACCAGGTGAGGAGGAACTTGCAATGGAACTCCTTAGTGGAAATATAGACATTGTCGAAGATGTTACCCCATCACTCTATGAAAAAATAAAAGGGAAAAAGGATATTAACCTTGTCACTAAACCTGGACACTCGTATACATACATTGGCTGGAATCTAAAGATACCCCTTTTCAAAGAGAAGAAAATGAGACTTGCCTTGACCTATGCCATCGATAGAGGAAAACTTGTAAAAGATGTGTTGTTTAATCTTGCTGATATTGCGAAAGGTCCAATACCACCTACATCATGGGCTTACAGTGAGGAATTGACAACATTTTCTTACAACCCAGAGGGAGCAGCAAAACTCCTTAATGAGTTGGGTTGGAAATTGACAAAGAGAACAAAAGAGAGGAAAAAAGATAGAAAATCCCTTACCTTCACTCTTATCACAAATAATGAGAATCCAATAAGGATAGCTATTGCCAATTTTGTCGCATCTGAACTTGCTAAGGTTGGAGTAACGGTTAAAACCGAGTTCCTTGATACCCCGACTTTTATAAGCCGTCTTGTTTCAGGAGATTTCGATGCATTCATTCTCGGATGGAGTGTCAAAGAGAGAATTGACCCAACGATGGTCTGGAATTCGGAGCCAGAGAAAGGAAAATTCAATCTTGTCTCCTACAAAAATCCTGCAATTGATACAATAATAGACAGGGCACTTTTGACATTGGATAGGAGGGAGACAAAAAAGATATGGGCGACATTTCAGAAAATCATTGCTGAGGATATTCCCAATACATTTCTCTTCTATCCCCAGGAGATTTCTGCATCGAGTGGTTGTGTTCAGGGAATTGAGAAAGAAGATACAAGATTTATTCTTGCCAATTTGGAAAATTACTGGATTCCAGCATCTATGAGAAAGAGTGTAGACATTGCATCTTTGGGTGGTGAAATAGAAGAGGAGGGAGAAAAAGAGGAAAAACCTGAAGAAAAACCTATAATCAATCCTGAAGAACTTCTTGAAAAGAAGGTTAAAGAGGCGGCGTTAGAAGAAGCAGCACCGAAGCCTACACCCGAGGAGATTGCAAAGGCAGAAGCAGAGAAGGGTCACACAGTGGAGCCAAAACATGAGAAAGTGGAGACAACAAAGACAGTGGTTAAAAAACCTGAGCCGGAAATTCCACCAACCTTCCCAAAACTTAAGAAGTTAGTTATTCCTGACTACCCTGAATCAGCAAAGCTGGTTGGTGCTCAGGGAAATGTATTCGTAAAGGTACTCATTGGAATAGATGGAAGGGTCAAAAGTGCAGCAGTCGTAAAAAGTTTTGGAAACCCGGTATGTGATGCTTCCGCACTTGTTGCAGCAAAAGCAACCTTATGGACACCAGGAACCAAGAATGGTAAACCAGTGGAAATGGAACAAACCTATCCCATTAGATTTCCACCGTAAGAGAAGGAGATACTAAAGAAGGGGGGACGAATTATTGTCCCCCCTTCTTTTTGTAGTAGTAGTAATCGTAACTATTTATTCTCTTTCTTTCCCTTTTCTTTATCCTGTTTCTTTTTTGTCGGTTTCTCCTCTGTTTCCTCCAGAGGTTTTTCTACTTCGACCTCTGGTTTTCCCAACTCTTCTTCTTCGAAAAGTTCCTCTTTTTGTTCGAGTAGATTCTTTTCATCCTTCATCTTGACGAGTACTGTATAAATAACCGTTTGTCCTGCAGCCCACATAGAAAGCGAGAAACCGATAACTATAAAAGCAAGGACATAGAAGAATATACCGAGGAAAAATCCACCCCAGCTATTTGCCCAGTTGCCCGGGGTAAAATTATGTGGTTGAAGCATTACAGGAAGGAAACTTGCAAAAAAATCTTCTATCTGTTCTATAGGAAGAGCCGGTAGTGGGGGAAGATACCACCTTGCATTATTCCACATTACCTCAAGCCATTGTCTTGGCCCCTGAATTGTAGCAATTGCAATATGCATAACAGTCAAGGATTTTTTCAAGAAAAAGCCGAAGATGAGGGTTCCTATACAGGTTGTTACCTTCAGCATCCATTCCCAGAGTACGAAACGCCAGGTTTGACTGTTTATTACACTGAAGTTTTCAAAGAGTGTATCAAAGGTATCGCTCTTTGTCGTTGCTACTACAGCTGGAGAGATGATAAGTGAAACAAAGAAGATTATGATAAGATAGATGACAAACAGTGCTGCAGCAAAAAGGAATATTGAGAAAACCCCTGTTAGAAGTTGCCCTGCGTATGGAATTCTTCCGATTAACAACCCCCATAGGATTCCCATAATTACGATAATTGCAATGAATATAATGAGAGTAATTGGTGCAAGAAATGAGCCTTTCCAGTACTTAAAACCGAACTTGAATGCTTCCTTAACCTCATAAAATTCGTCACCCTTCAATTGTTCATAGGTTGTTTTCGATATTGCAGTAATTGTAACCATCAGGATAAAGAAAGCTGCTAGAATTCCAACTGCCCAGATAATCCATCCCCATACATTGAAATGAACTATGTGAAAAGGATATGGAATTGGACAGTATTTGTATTCCCTCCAGATTTCAAGCCAGCTGTATTGACTTGCCCAAAATGCGAGATAGGAAATTATACTGTAAAATACAAAGGAAACAAATACACCTATAGTTCCTATCTGAATCTTCTTTCCATTGAAACCGAGTCTGGCTGCGGAGAAAACATCCATAAAATTGAATCTTAGTTTAAACATTTAAACACCTCCTTCTAAGGATTAGACCATAGTTTCATATGACTTCTGACATCAGAAATGGTCTTTTTTGTTTCTTGACTCGCTCTCTTAGCCCCTTCTCTGAGAATATCCCTTACATAATTCTCCTTTTTCAGTAGTTCATTTTTCTTTTTCCGAAAAGGAGAAAGATATTCAATCATCAGAGATACACAATCATTTTTACAATCGACACATCCAATTTTACCTCTTTTACATGCGTTTTTTCTCTCTTGGACCCCTTCTGAACCAAATATCTTGTGATATGCAAAGACCACACAATTTTCCGGGTGACCTTTGTCATTCTTGTGGATTTTCTCAGGGTCTGTAAATGCCTGACCCACCTTTTTCTTTAATTCATCGGGTTCTTCACTGATAAAAATGGTATTATTCATTGATTTCGACATCCTTGCTCCATCTGGACCAGGTACACGTGGAAATGTAGTAAGAAGTGAAGCCGGCTCAGGAAAAACTTTTCCATACAAATTATTAAATTTTCTTGCTATCTCCCTTGTCAATTCAATATGTGGAAGTTGGTCCTCACCAACGGGAACACCTGTTGCTTTATATATAAGAATATCTGCTGCTTGGAGAACGGGATAGCCAAGATGTCCATAATGGATTGTTTTTATCTTGAGTTCTTTCAATTGCTCCTTGAGTGTAGGGTTTCTTTCGAGCCAGGAAAGAGGGGTTATCATTGAAAGCAATGTAAATAATTCTATATGCTCCTTTACATCGGACTGCACAAAAATTATGGATTTTTCAGGGTCGAGACCACATGCTAACCAATCGGTTACCATCTCTATAATGTTTTTTCTGAGTTTCTCTATTCTATCGTAGCTTGTAGTGAGCGCATGGTAATCTGCTACTTCGAAAAAACATTCATTTTGCTCCTGTAACCCCGTCCAATTTTTCAATGCTCCAAAAAAATTCCCGAGATGAACCTTTCCCGTTGGTCTAAAACCGCTTAGTATTCTATAGTGCATTATTTCCTCATATTTTTCTCTGAAGAAAAAGAATGATTAAAATGACAATTACAAGGAGTAATATAAGCCACCAGACTGAACGTGTGTAAACTCTATGCGTTTTCTTTCTGAATAATCTTTTTCCAAATTTTACCATCCCTATTAGTATAAAAGAATTTTACCACTTAATCAGTGATGTGTCAAGTGTTTTCTTTAATATATAAAAGTGCCGCCAAGTTATTCTTCCTCTACTTCTTTAAGTGTAATTGCTTCTGTAGGGCAGGCGTCGGCAACTTCCTCACAGTCGCATTGTTCTCCACAACCATCGGGATTAATCACAATTGCCTTCCCATCTTCACCCATTTCAAAAACATCGGGACACATTGCTTCACAAACTGCGTCACCGATACATTTCTCAGCATCTATCTTTGGTACCAGTTTCATTTTTCTCTACCTCCTTTCCTTTTTTCTATTACTTTACGAACAAATATATTTTAACATATATAAATATTGGGATTTTGTCAAGAAAAAAGTTGTTACCCCTTTAATAAAAATTTGAGATGGTTAAAGACCGAAATGGTATCGGATGAGTAACTCCCTTCTTTCTTTCATTATTTGATTATTATGGAGACAGGAATAAGTATTACATAACCAAGAACAAGAAGAATAGGAGCAGTAGTGAGCGAACCTTTTGAAAGGAATAGATAACCAATAATAATACTTAATATTCCTGCAGCAAAAAAAAGATAATTTTTTTTCTCGAACCTGATTACTTCCTCTGATTCCTTAATTTTTGGTGTTTGTTTTTTTATTAATATCTTCTTTTTCTTTTTTTTCTTTCCCATTTATCCTCCTTTCTTAATGTTCAGTATACCTGTTATCCGGCATATTGCCAGTTATTGCTTTTATTTCAATCTTACAATCTCGCCTTTTTTTATTGTAAAGAAGGGAACAGAACCTTCAAAAATACCTCGGGGATTTACGATCCCCGAAGCACCGGCAAAGGGTTTTATCTCCCTGAGTATAGTTGTTAAAGATTCAGTATTCTTTACCCCTTTTGAAAAAGCCTTACGAAGCAGTATTGCTGTATCATATCCCAGTGCAGCTTCCCGCGTTGGCTCTGTTTTATATTGTGAGAAATAAAATCTTCTAAAGTCTTTATATAATTCTGAACTTTTGTAAGCGATTGTTGGATTACCTGTAAAGATTACACCTTCTACATATTTTTCACCCTTTAACGGGACCTTTTCATCATTCCAACCATCTGCACCCAGGATTTGTGCTCTTATTTTATAATATCTTAACTCCGGTGCAATCATTATTGCCTCGTTCGGATAACAGGGAATGTAAACAATGTTTGGTTTTTTCTCTTTTAAGAACTTCATCTGGTTACTGAAATCCGTTGTTCCTTCAGAATAACCCTGTTTTGCAACGATATTTCCTCCATATTTTGTTACTTCCTCAGTAAATATGTTTGCCAGGCTGTTTCCATAGGCATCATCTGGGTAGAGGATTCCGACCTTGTAAAGTCCGAGTTCACCTGTAGCAAATTTTGCCATCTCTTTTGCCTGAGCACCGAGTCCAACGTTTAATTGAAATACATAGGGACCTATGGAGGAAATATCTTCTTCTGTTGCAGTAGGCGATATTATCGGGATTTTCTCTAAATTTGAAATTCCCGATGCAGCAATCATTGGCATACTTAAAACAGGTCCCACTATAACAAAAACTTTCTCTTTTTTTATAATACTTATTAATTGTTTAATGGTTTGAATAGGGTCCCCTTTTGTATTACCCTCAACAACCCGTAATTTAGTTCCCTTTAAGCCAAGTTCAAATCCTCTTTTAACCATTCTTCCAAAAACACTGTATTTACCTGTTAAAGGAGCCAGAAAAACGATGGTTTCACCTACCTTCGCCATTTTTTCTATTTTTAATAGACCCTCAGCTTTGATGGTATATTCATTATTAGGATAGATACTTTTCATACGGTTATAAACCTTCTTCGCCTCATATTCCTTACCTTCCGCCACACCTTTCTTAACGGTATGGAAAAGTAAGAAGCATCCCATAGATATTTTATCATACCTACTGGCAAGGTTTTCTAAATCCTTAAATCCCAGATCTTCTTCGATTATTATCTTAAGATTTTGCTCCACCTTATTCTTCATCGATGATTTTTTTGGTTTGCCTAATATTTTGAAGTAATGGTCTGCTGCATCATATTTCTTATTTAATTTATTAAGGGATAGCGCCGTGACATAAAGAATGTTACACTCATTAGAACTCTTCCTGTAGAGTCTCTCTTTACCACTGACAGTAGAAAGTACACCCCTGTAATCCTTTAGTCTATATTTTGAAAGTAGAAGTAGATGGAGAGCATCGTCAATCCTTTCACATATAGGATATTTTTTTATAATTTCTTTTAATGGTTCACATGCTTCTCTGTAATTACCATCTTTATAAAGTTTCTTTGAGAAATTATAGAGTGAATCTGCAGCTAATATTTTCTCCTTCTTTTCCTCGTAAAGTGGAATCTCCTGTCTCTTCACGCAGGAAAAAAAGATAGATATAACGAGCAGAATAACAGAATAATATCTTGTATTAATTTTCATAACCTGAAATTATCACAAAAACTATTTGATGTCAACAGATTTTTTATATCTTCTCTTTTGACCTCTTCCGCTATAATATGAGAGGAAGCTTCTCTTAATATATCGTTTCTGTTGGTTTGGCTTTTATAGAAAGTGACGCAATGTCGCCTTTCTTATAATGGTCGTAACCACAGGCGGCAATCATCGCTGCATTATCCGTGCAAAGTGGTAGGTTGGGAAAATAGACCTCAAACTCCTTCTTCTTTGCCTCTCTTGAGAATTTGTCCCGTAACCTCTGATTTGAAGAGACCCCACCGGAAACGGCAATCCTCATTATCTTCATTTCATCTATTGCCTTCAATGATTTCACAAGCAGCATCTCCGTTGCCGTCTCCTGAAACGACGCAGCAATGTCCGCTTTTTGTTTCTCCCTTTCTTCGTCTGTAAGTTTCTTCAGATAATAAAGGACGGATGTCTTTAATCCACTAAAACTAAAGTCATATCCCTTTACCCTTCCAGGTGGAAATGGAATAGCATTAGGATTGCCCTCTTCTGATATCTTCTCTACCTTAGGTCCGCCTGGATAGGAAAAACCGAGCATATTGGCAACCTTGTCAAATGCTTCACCACAAGCATCGTCGAGTGTTGAACCCAAAAGTTTATACCTTCCCTTTTCTTCTATAACAATCAGGTCTGTATGACCGCCTGAAACAATAAGACCCAGAAGCGGGGGTTCGAGCCCACAGTGTGAAAGAAAATTTGCATAGATGTGTCCTTCCAGATGATTGACTGTAATAAGAGGAATGTCAAGGGAAAAGGCAACAGATTTTGCAAAGCATAGACCGACCAGAAGAGAACCTATTAGTCCTGGACTATATGTAACTGCAACAGTCTCTATGTCGGATAGAGAAACATTTGCTTCATCAAGACTTTTCCTGACAACAGGGATAATGTTCTTAATGTGGTCCCTCGATGCAAGTTCAGGAACAACGCCTCCATATTGCGAATGTATATCCTGTGAATATACTACATTGGATAAAATTATCTTACCATCCCTTAAAACTGCCGCAGCTGTCTCATCACAGGATGTCTCAATACCAAGTATTAACATCGCCTCTCTTTCTTATTCCCTGTCATCTGTTTTACAAAAATCTCAAGTTCTCAATAAGTGCTGTTGGCTTAAGTTTCTTCAAAACCCATATCTCGATATCCAAGATTTGAAACGATACAATGTTTACAGTGCAAATTACATTTATCTGTTATGATAATAGAGCAGGTTAATGGTATCTTTTCTTTAAGGATTCTACATTTAATTCCCCACATAATATAAAACAATATTTTTTTCATCTGCATACGTTACAAGGTAATTTTCTCAGGCCATGTAGCCTTTTGTGCAACGGACCAAATCCTTGACACATAGTTTAATGCAGCATAGTTCTGTGCCAGATGGAGCCAAAGACACCCTCGTTTATTTAATGTAATAGTTTCATCGTCTTCTGATTGAATAAAACCAAGTGTTTTAATTATACTCAATATCTTTCCAAAATCACTATGAATATCCTTACCAAACATTTTCTTATATCCCTTTTTGGGTATAACCGTCTCGTATAATCTCCAGTAAAACCAGAAAAGTTTTTCCATCCTGTTACTAACCCTCATTTCCAGAGCTATTGGTTTTCTCTGTGAAACTGTTTTTATATATTCACTAACAGAAAAGGTATTGAAATAAAATCCTTTACCCGTATAAGAGCCAGCACTTGGACCAAAACCTATGTAATAATCCCTTGTAACTGAAGAATAGGGTTTCGTCTTCTCTCTGTTAAAGGACCAAACAGATGATCGCCAATAGCCTTTCTCCTCAAAAAAATCGTGAATTAAATAATACATTTTTTTTCTCTTTCTGTACGAGGGCATCTTCAACTTTTTTATTTTCCTATATTTGCCAATAGTACTGTAAGGAAAAGTGAAAAGAGGATAGCAGGTGATCTGGTCGGGAGAAAACGAAACCGCTGTTTGTAAATCCTTAACTAATTCAGATAAATCCTCCAGGGGAAAAGCAAAGATCAGATCAATATTGAATGTATCAAATTGATATTTTTTTATCATTCTAACTGCGCTGAGGGCTCTATTGGCATCATAATTTCTTCCAATCAGGCTAAGATATTTTTGTTGAAAACTTTGTACTCCAAGACTTATATAGTTTACCCCTACCTCTTTCAATATTTTAACCTTATCCTCTGAAACATCACTGGGTGTCGTCTCTATTGCTGTTTCTTGAGCAACATTATAAGAAGCCCTTATTTTGTTAATTATACTCTTTAGGTCATAGATGAGTAATGTAGGTGTCCCCCCACCAATATAGATTGAAGTAATATCCATTTTACCCGTTTCCTCATTATAACCATCTATTTCTTTAATAAGAGCAGAACTAAATTTATCGGCTAATTTCTTATCATAAAAGACCTTATAGTAAGGACAGTAGGGACACATACTTTTGCAAAAGGGAATATGAATATACAACCCTATCTTATCGGGTATATATAAATCTTGATTAGTAAAGGGAAAGAAGGTATAATTATCATTTTTCTCTGAGAGAATATTTCTTATAAATCTCGATACCTTTTCATTGTTCATCAATACTTATCAGTCATTCACTCTTCTTTTTCTTCAACCTAATTTCAACAGTTGAAGGGTTACTTGACTTAAAAACAATACCTTCTGGAAGATTGAAATAAGGGGTAACAAACCTTTCCGAACCTTTACTATCTACATATGCTTTTATATCAGAAGGAGAAAGATCCCTTATAAGATTTTCTGGACCACTAACATCTACATCTATCAATTTAGGAAAAAGTTCATAATTTTCATCACCTTTAATAATAAGTTTTACACCCATTAGTCTTTTTGTAGAAAAATGTTTAAAAATAATACTGACTTTTATCTTATCGGTTTTAGTCGAGAAACTACCATCAGGTATAATAATTTGCTTTTCTATTGTAAAATCATCCTTTTTCCCTGATATATTAACAGTATCGGTTAATACTTCATTAACATTCTTTAATTTTTTGTCACCACCTATAAGGATTATGCTCTCCGGTTCAGCAACTACATTTTTTATAAAAATCCCTTCCTGTGGTTTTTCATTCATTACAACGTTGACTACAACCTTTTTATGAACCTTTTCTTCTGTTACTATTGTAAAATCCTTCGGTACTATTATACCCGTAATGTCCAGTGGTCTCCAACTTGGAAGAGCAATAGATTCGACAGAAGATGCAATCGTGTTCTCTCCAAGAACCACATTTGAAAGATCTACATTCATAAATGGGTGTCCAAAAAACTCCAAAAGAATCAGTTGTTTAACCTTTGTTACGACCCGAAAGTTAACCTTAACGTCCGTACCCTTCACAATTATAAGATTTGCTGGTAGGTTCGAAAACAGAACAGGAGCCTCTATCGTTTCTTCTACTCGTCTTTCTGTTACCACATGAAACCACAAAAGAAGTGCAAGGATAATGGAAATAATCTTTAGTGGAATGTTGTTAAAGATCCATCTTACCATTTTTGTCTACCTTGAATAAGACTAACCCATCTTCTGTTTAACCTCTATTCTCTCTCCTGTCTTGGGGTCGAAAAAGTGGGATTTTTCTATCAAGGGTTTCATTTGAATTTTTTCTCCAATGTTACAACTCAACCCTGATTCAACCCTTGCAATAACCGCTTTACCGTTCAGGTCAAGATATAAAAACATTTCATTCCCCATTGGTTCCACTACCGATATCGTAGCACTGAATGAATTTGCTACTCTTTCAGATACGGGGATAAGATGTTCGGGTCTTATACCCCATATAATCTCTTTGTCCTTATATGGTTTAATAGAGTCTAAGAATTTTTCATCAATGGCTATATTCATCATTTCGTTCTTGAGGGAAGTCGTCTGGTTACAAATAATTTTTCCTTTAATAAAATTCATTGAAGGACTTCCTATAAAACCAGCAACGAATAGATTGTTGGGGTTATTATATAGATTGAGTGGGTCTGAAATTTGCTGTACTTCGGCATCCTTGAGAACAACGATCCTGTCACCCATTGTCATTGCTTCTGTCTGGTCATGCGTAACATAAATAATTGTTGCTTGCAATCTGTTGTGAAGCCTTGAGAGTTCGGCACGCATTTGAACCCTGAGTTTTGCATCAAGATTTGAAAGAGGCTCATCAAAAAGGAAGACCTTTGGATTACGAACAATTGCCCTGCCAACAGCTACCCTCTGTTTCTGCCCTCCCGAAAGTTCTCTTGGTTTCCTGCTAAGAAGACTTTCTATACCAAGGATTTCGGATGTTTCTCTTATCCTGCTCGTTATCTCTTTTTTGGGAAATCTCCTGAGTTTCAATCCGAAAGCCATATTATCGCAAACCGTCATATGAGGATAAAGAGCATAGTTCTGAAAAACCATTGCTACATTCCTATCCTTGGGAGAAATCTCCGTAACATCCTTACCATCGATATAAATCCTCCCATCTGTTGGTTTCTCGAGTCCAGCAATCGTTCTGAGAACGGTAGATTTTCCGCAGCCTGAAGGTCCCACAAGAACAATAAATTCCTTATCCCTGATACTGAGGTTAATATCCTTTATTGCAACTATATCGTTCCCAAAAATCTTTGTAATATGCTCAAGTTTAACTTCTGCCATTTAAATGGTGCATTTATTTCTTATTAAGAAGAATAGACAATATTGTAATAAGGGTAGCCTTGAGGTCCTTTCTTTCCACAATAGTATCAATGAAACCATGCTCAAGGAGAAATTGAGCTCTCTGAAATCCCTCAGGCAATTTTTGTTTGATTGTCTGTTCGATAACTCGTGGTCCAGCAAAGCCAAGTAGGGCACCTGGCTCAGAAATAATTATATCTCCCATCGAAGAGTAGGAAGCCATTACTCCAGCAGTTGTAGGGTCTGTCAGTATACTTATGTATGGACCCTTTGCTTTTTCAAGTTCTGCCAGGGCTGAACCGGTTTTTGCCATCTGCATAAGCGAAAGAATTCCCTCCTGCATCCTGGCCCCGCCGGAACTACTCACTATAATAAGCGGAATCTTTTTCTCTTTTGCTCTCAATATTGCTCTTTTTACCTTTTCACCAACAACGGAGCCCATACTTCCACCCCTGAAACTAAAATCCATTGCGGCAAATTCAACCTCGAAATCGCCTATTCTCCCCTCACCCGCAACAATAGCCTCCTTTAATCCGGTTTTCTGCTGAGTCTCTTTTATCTTTTTGGGATAACCATCAAATCGCAATGGGTCAGCTGTTCTGATATCGGAATCCTGTTCATTCAATCCATCATCAAGAAGTATTTTTATATACTCCCTGCTTCCTATTCTAAAATGATAACCACATTTCTTGCATACAAAAAGGTTTCTTTCAAGCTCCTTTCTGTAAAGTATCTCTCCACATCCCTTACACTTCTGCCATAATCCATCAGGGATGGGTTTCTTTTTCTCTGGACGTTTCAGTTTCCTCTTTATTCTAAACCATTTCATAAAAAAGTAATACCATAGGAAGATTGTGAAGTCAAGCCTTTTTTGTGATTCAGACAATAGAGTATAGACTCTTAAAAATTTTGCTATCACATCTTATACTGAATCCCACCCATAGTATGCAGGGCTCAATATGATATTCCTATTGTCTGAACCCCAAATCGGATACATTTTCCCTTGACTTTAATATTGGAAGGTGATATATTTCCATACAATGGAGGGAAAATGATTGAAGGAAGGATGTTCATAAACGGACATTGGAAAGAGG
>Ga0209121_10004539_pt1 | contig 12949 bp, 14 predicted proteins | sample Cruoilmetagenom3_FD_187292 | JGI IMG/M metagenome (GOLD analysis project Ga0209121, IMG submission 187292) | Oil polluted marine microbial communities from Coal Oil Point, Santa Barbara, California, USA - Sample 3 (SPAdes) (version 2) | ecosystem: Environmental > Aquatic > Marine > Oil seeps ... | reverse complement strand
ATATTGAAGTAATACAGCTACAATGGTATTAATAATTTAAAGACTTACATCATTCTTTAAATGTTTTTTATATATTTGATTTAAATGAGCCTCAAGACTATTATTTAATATAATTATGATACCCTTACTTACCTCTTGTATTTTTATATTTATAGAACAATTTAGTATTGTTTCTATTTTAGCTGTTAGTGTTATTTTCTTTTTAGTTTTATTAATTCTTGGTGTAAGAAAATCTTATAAACTAAAAGCTGAAAACGAAAGATTAATGAATGCTACTAATGAACTATTAAAAGAAGAAAAGCAAGAATACCAAGATTTTACAAATAGCCATATTTATAGCAACGAAAACTAAATGGTAACAAGTATTTTAACAGCCCTTTTTGTTGTTTTTATTTTAGTTTTAGGCATCAACCTAAAGAAAACACTTTATGTTAATGAACATGAAGCTAGCATTTTAAAAGCACTAGATACTTTTGATAAAAACATTAAGGAAATAGATGAAATTTCTAAAATCCCTAATTATACTTTAACCAAAGATCATATTTACAATAAATAAAAAAACCTGCATTTAGCAGGTTTTTTTATTCTTTAATACATAACTAATTATCTAACTAGCTTTTTATATTTAATTCGTTTTGGCATTAAGTCACCACCAAGACGTTTCTTTTTATTTTCTTCGTATTCACTAAAACTACCTTCAAAGAAATATACTTGAGAGTCTCCTTCAAAAGCAAGGATATGTGTACAAATTCTATCTAAAAACCATCTATCGTGACTAATAACTACAGCACAACCAGCAAAGTTTTCTAAACCTTCTTCTAAGGCACGTAATGTATTTACATCTAAATCATTGGTAGGCTCATCTAAAAGCAATACGTTTCCTTCTTCTTTAAGTGTCATAGCAAGGTGTAAACGGTTACGTTCACCACCAGAAAGTAATTTTACTTTTTTATTTTGCTCACCTCCAGAGAAATTAAATCGGCTTAGGTATGCTCTAGAATTTACTTCTTTTCCTCCCATCATAACCAATTCTTGCTCATCACTAAAGTTTTGCCAAATTGTTTTTTCAGGATCTATATTAGCGTGTTTTTGATCTACATATGCAATTTTAGCTGTTTCCCCTACTTTAAACTCTCCTTTATCTGGAGTTTCTTCTCCCATAATCATACGGAAAATAGTAGTTTTACCAGCACCATTAGGACCAATAACACCAACAATACCTGCTTGTGGTAAATTGAAGTTTAAATCTTCATATAACAACTTATCTTCATAGCCTTTACTTACACCTACAGCTTCAATAACGTTGGTACCTAAACGAGGTCCATTAGGAATATAGATTTCTAATTTTTCGTCAAGCTGTTTTTGATCTTGACTCATTAGTTTATCGTAATTTTTTAAACGTGCTTTTTGTTTGCTTTGACGTCCTTTAGCTCCTTGACGTACCCAATCTAACTCACGCTCTAGTGTTTTTTGACGTTTAGAAGCGGTTTTACTTTCTTGTGCCATACGTTTAGACTTTTGGTCTAACCAAGAAGAGTAGTTTCCTTTCCAAGGAATTCCTTCACCTCTATCTAGTTCTAAAATCCAACCAGCAACATTATCTAAAAAGTATCTATCGTGCGTTACAGCAATTACAGTACCTTTATATTGTGCTAAATGATGCTCTAACCAATGTACAGATTCTGCATCTAAGTGGTTGGTAGGCTCATCTAATAACAACACGTCTGGTTCTTGTAAAAGTAAACGACATAAAGCTACTCTACGACGTTCACCACCAGAAAGGACACTTATTTTTTTGTCTCCATCTGGAGTACGTAAAGCATCCATTGCAATTTCTAATTTGGTATCTAATTCCCATGCATTAGCAGCATCAATTTGATCTTGAAGCACTGCTTGACGGTTCATTAGCTTTTCCATTTTATCGGCATCGCTATATACTTCTTCTAAAGCAAACTGGTCATTAATACTGTTGTATTCATCAAGAATAGCAACGGTTTCTGCTGCACCTTCTTTAACAATTTCTAAAACCGTTTTATCTTCATCTAATTGTGGTTCTTGTTCTAAATAACCTACAGTGTATCCTGGAGAAAAAACAACATCTCCTTGATAGTTTTTATCTAATCCTGCTATAATTTTAAGTAAGGTAGATTTACCAGAACCATTAAGACCAAGTATTCCTATTTTAGCTCCATAAAAGAAACTTAAATATATATTTTTTAATACTGGTGTTTGTGCACTTTGAAATGTCTTGGTTAAACCAGACATTGAAAAAATTACTTTTTTATCGTCGCTCATTATACTCTTCCTTTTAATGCGTTAAAAACCCAAGCAACTGCAAAAAAACCAACTCCTACAGCAGCAAATCCCCAACCTGCAACATCATCATACCTAAATGCACCTAAAGCAATTAATGCTAAACCCACAAAAATCATAATCCATGTTGCCCAAGCTAATACTGTATTTTTATTCATTGCCATTATCTATTTCAATTTTTTAGTTAGTAAATACAAATATCGCCTTTTTGTATAAAAAAAGCATCCTAAAAGGATGCTAAATTTTTAACATTGGAACTTCTATAAAAAGTATTTCTGAATCTTCTCTAGGTTTTATTTCAAAACTATCTGTTTCTGAGACACCAATGGCATCTCTAGTTTGTAAAGTTTCCGTATTTATTTCAAATTCACCATGAATATTCATAACATAAACTCCATGATTTTTACTCTTTAAAGAATAGCTGAAGTTATTGTCTTTTGTTAAACTAATTCTTGAAATTAATGCATCTTGATGAATTTTTAGCGTTCCATCTAAGTCTTCATCTATAGAAGACACTAAGGTTTGAAGCTTATTATCTCTATCTTTTATATTAAAATGTTTTTGATCATATCTTGGTGACACATTCTGTTTATTAGGTATCACCCAAATTTGAAACAAACTTAAATGCTCATCTACAGAGCCGTTAATTTCAGAATGTTGCACTCCTGTTCCTGCAGACATAACTTGTACTTCTCCTGGCACTACTTCTTGCCATTCATCATGTACTATATTATCTCTGTGTTTAAGCACACCTTTAAGCGGAATGGTAATGATTTCCATATTATCATGAGGATGTGTTCCAAATCCCATTTTAGGAGCAATAATATCATCGTTTAAAACACGTAAAGCTCCAAAATGCACTTTCTCTTTATCAAAAAAACTAGCAAAACTAAAGGAATGGTTTGCTTGTAACCATCCATGATTTGCAAATCCTCTACTCGCTGCTTTATGTATTATTGTTTTCATTTTAATTGTAATTTTAATTGTTCTTTATCTCATTTTATCTAACAAGTTGCTTAATTGAGAAGCTTCTTCTTCGGTTAAATTTTCAAGTAAATCTTTTCGGTCTGCTTTAGCTATATCTTCAAGCAATTTTAAGCCTTGATTCGTAATTTTAATATGTACTACTCTTCTATCTGTAGGACAAGGAATACGTTCAATCAACTCCTTTGCACATAGTTTATCCATTAAACGCGTAGCATTAGGAGACCTTTCAATCATGCGTTCTTTAATAGTTTGCACTTTTAAGGGTTCTCCTGCTCCTTTTAAAATTCGTAACACATTATACTGTTGCGATGAAATTTTAAAAGGTTTAAAAAATGACGTTTGATAACTATTAATCCAATTTGCTGTATACATAATGTTAAGCATTGCTTTTACTTTATGATTTGGAAAAGTAGAATTAATATCTTTTGAAAAATCTCCCATATTTTTTATGCTGTTTTTTATGAATAATTAAATGGATGCTTATTATAAGTTACTTTGAAACTCCTGTACTTTGTTTAATAATTGCGTATTTAATTCTTCATTAGTAACCTTTCCTTCTGAAAAATTTGCATTAAATGAAGGAAATGAAAAACTAGCAACAATATTTCCTCCCATATAAGGAAAACGTCCTGAAGCAATATCTAAAACAGTTGCTCCTCCTCTTGCTCCTGGAGAAGTTGCCATTAATAACATTGGTTTTTCACTCCATAATTTTCCATCTAGCCTAGACATCCAATCCAAAATATTTTTAAAAACCGTTGCGTAAGCACCATTGTGTTCTGCTAAAGAAAGCACAATACCATCTGAAGCTTTTATTTTATCTAAAAACAATTTTGCATTATCTGGAATACCATGCTCTATTTCATGGTCTATACCATAAAGAGGTAAAATAAAATCGTTTAAATCTAAGATATCTACTTTTACATCTTTTACTTGTTTAGCTGTATAAACCGCTAATTGTTTATTAATAGATTGTTTACTATTGCTACCTGCAAATGCTATAATATTTTTCATACTAGTTTTGTGTTTTTTTGTTAAAAATATAAGATACTACCAATAAAATTAAAGCTACTAAAGCTGTTGCTTGTCCTCCATCTCCTATCATATAATGCGCAAAAAACGCTAATATAAAAGCAAAGAAAAAACCTGCATAAGCCCATTCTTTAATAACGGTAAACTTTGGGTTCCAAATGGCAAACAATCCTAAAAGTTTTGCTATTGCATAAGGGTAAATAATATAGCTTGGATACCCAAAATTGGTAAACATTTGCGCTACTGCATCATGATTAAATAAATACATGCTGACAGAAAACAACATTATTAATGTTAATAAGCCTGTTGCTACGTAAAAAATAATTTTATTCTTTTTCATAAATTTTGTTTTGATTTAGTGGTACAAATCTACAATAAATTCATTTATATTCCTAGGAAACTATTTCCATGTAATATTATTTAACAAAACATTCACTTTTTAAACATGATTTGGTTTTGTAAATTCGTGACAAATTAAGCAACTAATATGGACATCAACTTCAATAAAAACGAAGATTATAACAAACTTCTAGTATCTGATTTAACCAAGCGTTTAACAAAAGTTAAACTTGGTGGAGGACAAAAACGTATAGACAAGCATCATGCAAAAGGTAAAATGACTGCTCGAGAACGAGTAGATTACCTACTAGACTCTAAAGCTAAATCTATAGAAATAGGTGCTTTTGCAGGAGACGACATGTATGCAGAACATGGAGGATGTCCTTCTGGAGGCGTTATTGTTAAAATAGGATATGTACAAGGAAAACAATGTATAGTTGTTGCCAATGATGCTACTGTAAAAGCAGGAGCTTGGTTTCCTATTACAGGAAAAAAGAATTTAAGAGCACAAGAAATAGCTATAGAAAATAAACTGCCAATTATTTATTTGGTAGATTCTGCTGGAGTGTATTTACCAATGCAAGATGAAATTTTTCCGGATAAAGAACACTTTGGTCGCATTTTTAGAAACAATGCTGTAATGAGCAGCATGGGAATTACCCAAATATCTGCTGTTATGGGAAGCTGTGTTGCTGGTGGAGCCTATTTACCAATTATGAGTGATGAAGCTTTAATAGTAGATAAAACAGGAAGTATTTTTCTTGCTGGAAGCTATTTGGTAAAAGCTGCTATTGGAGAAACTATTGATAACGAAACTCTAGGTGGAGCCACTACACATTGTGAAATTTCTGGTGTTACCGATTATAAAGCTAAAGATGATAAAGATGCTTTAGATACTATTAAGCGATTAATGGATAAAATTGGTGATTATGATAAAGCTGGATTTAATAGAACAAAAGCTTTAAAACCAAAGGAAAACCAAGAAGATATTTACGGAATACTACCAAAAAGTCGTGCAGATCAATACGATATGTATGAAATTATTAAGCGTTTGGTAGATAACAGTGAGTATGATGAATATAAAGCAGGCTACGGAAAAACTATAATTACAGCATATGCTAGAATTGATGGTTGGGCTGTTGGAATTGTTGCCAACCAACGTAAATTAGTAAAAACCAAAAAAGGCGAAATGCAATTTGGTGGTGTAATTTATAATGATAGTGCAGATAAAGCAACACGTTTTATTGCTAATTGCAACCAAAAGAAAATTCCGTTAGTGTTTTTACAAGATGTTACTGGTTTTATGGTTGGTAGCAAAAGTGAACATGGAGGAATTATAAAAGATGGAGCCAAAATGGTAAATGCGGTAAGCAACTCTGTGGTACCAAAATTTACTATTGTTATAGGTAATAGTTATGGAGCAGGTAATTACGCTATGTGCGGAAAAGCTTATGACCCAAGACTTATTGCTGCTTGGCCAAGTGCAGAACTTGCAGTAATGAGTGGTAACTCTGCCGCTAAAGTATTATTGCAAATTGAAAAAGCTTCTCTTTTAAAGAAAGGGGAAGAAATTACTCCAGAAAAAGAAGCAGAACTGTTTAATAAAATTAAGGATAGATATGACAATCAAGTTTCTCCTTATTATGCTGCTGCAAGAATATGGACAGACGCTGTTATAAACCCATTAGACACCAGAACATGGATAAGTATGGGAATTGAAGCGGCTAACCACGCTCCTATTGAAAAGAAATTTAATCTTGGTGTTTTACAAGTATAAACACATAACTTTAAAATATAAAAAAGGCATTTGATTTTTTCAAATGCCTTTTTTGTTATAATTACAAACTTTGATAAGAGTTTACCAATCGTATAAATTCTGCTCTATAACCTAATATATCTTTACCTCTTCCGCTTTCAGCTAAAGAAATAACATCTTCTATTTTTGAATTATTATGATATTGTGAATATCTTAATTGCATACCAAACAAAGCCACAGCAGCTGCAAATTGCATGTCTTTAGACGCTTGAACTAGAGCATCTTTTTGTACATGTACCATTTCAATACTTTTTTTACCATCTGGCTTTTTATATCTAAACTTAACGGTTAATATTTCATCATTAAAATCTGTGTTCACCTCCTTTTTAGTGTATTTTAAATCTGAAACTTCTTTTAAATAGTTGCTTTTTATTCCTAAAGGAATTACTTCATACAAAGCAGTAACTGTATGTCCGCTTCCCAATTCACCTGCATCTTTTGTATCATCTATAAAGTCTTGGTCTGACAACAATCTATTTTCATATCCTATCAATCTATATGCTTGTACTTTATTAGGATTAAATTCTACTTGAATTTTAACATCCTTTGCAATAGTATAAAGTGTGCCTCCAAATTCTTTACCAAATACTTTTTGTGCTTCTTGCATAGTATCAATAAATGCATGATTACCATTTCCTTTATCTGCTAATGTTTCTAATTTAGAATCTTTGTAGTTTCCATAACCAAAACCTAATACAGATAAAAACACACCTGACTTACGTTTTTGTTCAATTAATGTTTGCATATCTTTATCACTAGAAGCACCTACATTAAAATCACCATCAGTTGCTAAAATCACTCTGTTATTACCTTTTTTATTAAAGTTTTTTTCTGCTAAAGCATATGCTAGTTCAATACCTTCTCCTCCTGCAGTAGAACCTCCAGATTGTAATTTATTTAATGCTTTTAAAATCTTCTTTTTATCTTTTCCAGAAGTAGGCTCTAGCACAACTCCTGCTGCGCCAGCATAAACTACAATAGCTACTTTATCTTGTTCTCGTAATTGATTTACCAATAACTTAAAAGCAGATTTTAAAAGAGGTAGTTTATTTTGTGCACTCATAGAACCCGAAACATCTATTAAAAACGTAAGGTTACTTACTGGTAATTCTTCATTTTTATACGTTTTACCTTGCAATCCTATCTTTACCAATTGGGTTTGGTTATTCCATGGTGTAATTGCTAATTCGGTATGTATAGAAAAAGGATGTTCTCCTGCTGGTTCTGAATAATTATAATCAAAATAATTCACCATTTCTTCAATCTTAACAGCATCTGCAGGAATATCTTGCCCATTATTAATCATTCTTCGTACATTACTATATGATGCTTTATCTACATCTATTGAAAAAGTAGATAATGGAGAATTATTTGTGGTTTTAAATTTATTTTCATGAATTTTAGTGTAGGTCTCATTATTTATTTGATGAATATTAGGAAAAACGTAATTGCTATTTTTTGTTTTTACTAAAATCAATCCATTTTCAGCCTTTTTGCCATACAAAACCTTAGCTGCTTCATTTTTAACAACTTCTAATTTTTCAACTTTTTTGGCTTTTAAACTTTCTAACTCTTTATAAGTCGCAATTTTACCATCAATAACAATTAAAGCTTTATTCTCATTATTTGGTAATCCTCTAATTACAACTTTAGTAGAACCTCCAACATTACCATTATTATTTACAACATGTACTCCTGCTACTTTTCCTGATAGACTATTAATTATATTATTATTAATTCGTTTTTTCCTATTGTTTCCTTGCTTACGAGAGTTTGAAAGAAGTTCTGATCTCACCGATTGAACAGCATAACCTAAAGATTTACGCTCTCTTTTAATTCCCATAGCAGTAACCACTACTTCATCTAAGCTAGTATTTGGTTGTAGAGATACATCTATAGTATTTAAAGCTCCAACCGTTTTTTCTGTAGGTACATAGCCAACATAGGTATAAACTAAAATATCACCAATATTTGCTTTAATGGTATATTTTCCTTCAAAATCAGTAGAGGTTCCGTTGGTTGTACCTTTTACTAAAATAGTTGCTGCAGGAAGTGCTAAGCCATTTTCATCACTTACAATTCCTGTTATTGTTTTTTCTTGTGCTTGTAATTGTATTACAAAGAACAATACAAAAACAAATGGTAATACTTTTTTCATAAGGTTTGGTTTTAAAGTTTATATAAACTTATACCAAACCTATAGCGCACAAAACAGCAAATGCGTGAAGTATGCTTTTGAGTGCGTAAAGTACTATTTTGAGTTTTTTAATGTTTCTTGACGAAGAATTTTTCCGTTTTCACTTTCTGTAAATTTTTCTACGGAATAGATTTTCTTAGGAATTTCAAATTTTTCTAATTCAGAAAAAACAGAAGCATCTACTGTATTTGTTTTACTTTCTAGTATTAATACGATGCATTCTCCTAATTTTTCATCGGGTTCTTTAGTTATAAAAAAACGATTAGCAATCTTAGACTGTAATTTTGCTTCTAATTGTTCTGGAAAAAATTTAATTCCACCAGAATTGATCACATTATCTATGCGTCCTAACCATTCAAAAGAAGTTTTAGAATGCATTTCAACCACATCATTAGTTATAATTTTAGTTTCAGAAATTTTTGGTGCATCTATTACCAAACAATTTCTTTCGTCTTGTGTTACTGTTATGTTTGGTAGTATTTTAAAGTAAATATCTGCAGAAGGTTTTGTGTCTCCTTCTTTTGTTGACCAATTGTTTAATTTCTTTACTGCAATATGCGTTATGGTTTCTGTCATACCATAAGTTTCAAACACATTGGTTTTAATATCTTGAATGGCTTCTTTTAATTTACTAGAAACAGAAGAACCACCTACAATAATGGTTTTAATATTATTGCAATAGGTTGTTATTTTTTCTAGCTGCAAAGGCACCATAGCAGAAAAATCATACTTTCTTTCGTAATCAAAAATAGGTTGACTTGTTGGTTCTACTAAATCAATTTCTAAACCTAAAATCATGGCTCTTACCAACATCATTTTACCTGCAATATATTTGCATGGCAAACAATGTAATGCAGTATCTCCTGGTTTTAAATTAAAAAAGTCTCCTGTAGCAATAGCAGAATGTACCATTGCTTGTTTTTTTAATTTAATGGTTTTAGGTTTTCCTGTAGAACCTGAGGTTTGGGCTAAAATATAATCTTTACCATCTAACCAGTCTATTAAAAAATCTCCTATAATTTTTTCATAAGGCAAGCCTTCTTTTACCAAACTATAGCCTACTTCTTTTAGTTCTTCAAAACAGTAAGTGTTTTCATTAAGTTTAAAACGGTTGTGTATTTTATCATATTTTGGAGCCATAGTATATAGTATTTAGTCTATAATTTTATAATCTTCTTTAATAGGTTCAATTACTTTTCCGAAAAGTTTTTCATTCCAATTCGTCCATTTATATTTTTTAGCTAAAACATAAAGAATAATAGGGAAAACAACAAAAACAGGCATAAAAACATCTATAAATCCTGCCGAAGTTGGTTCTGAAACATCTTTAAAAAGAGAATCAGTTTGAAAAGCGGTCCAATCTGCTGTTACTAACAATGCTGTAAATAAATTATTAGCAGCATGAAAACCTAGGGCTAATTCTAAACCATCATCCATTAGTGTTATAATTCCTAAAAAGAAACCTGTACCAATATAGTACACCATAATAGCATAACCTAATTGTTCTACTTCTGGATTTGCTAAATGCATTAAACCAAAAACTACAGAAGTAAACACTAAAGGAAACCATCTTGTTTTAGTAATAACACCTAAACCTTGCATTAAATAGCCTCTAAAAAGGTATTCTTCCATACTGGTTTGCAATGGTATCAATATAATGGCAATTACTGCAAGTGTTAAAAACGGAATTAAATCAAAATTCCATACATAACTTTCAGGTTCCATAAAATAATCAATAAGCACAAATGAAAAAGAAAGGGTTCCCCAAAGTATAAAAACAAACCAAAATCTACTCCAATCTATTTTTTCTCTTGCTGTTGTTAATTTTGTAATAGACTGTTGGTGTATCACTTTAGCATTAAAAAACACGCCTAATAAACCAATAGCAAAGGATAAAAGCATTAAAAACAAAAACAGGTTATTACCTAAAACATCTGCCATTTCTGTAACATCTGTAGGGATTTCATTGTTTTGAATTCCTTCTAGACCAATAGAATAAAGAATACCTCCTACTAAAGGTATAGAACCTATTAATTGCCAAATAATAAAAATAATAACGAAACCTACTAAATACCTCCACCACTCGTGTAGTGACTTGAATGCTTGTTCTATATACATGTTTAAAAATTAGTTTTCCAATTTGTTTTGTTTTGGTACTGTAAAGCACCTTTTTTTACTTGTAACGGACTCTCAAAATTATTAGTAAATAAACTTCCTGTACCAAGTCCTTGTGGTAGTTTACTTTGTAAGGTATATGTAAATTGTGCAATGGCATTTAAACCTACATTACTTTCTAAAGCACTTGTAATCCACCAACCTATTTTTTGTTTTTCGGCAATATCTATCCAATTATTACTACCTGCAAAACCACCAACCAAACTAGGTTTTAAAATAATATATTGTGGCTGTATTGTTTGTAGTAACTCTTCCCTTTTTGTTACATTAAAAACACCAATTAATTCTTCGTCTAATGCAATTGGCAGTGGTGTTTCTTCACAAAGCCTTGCCATTTCTTGAATTTGGCCTTGTTTCATTGGCTGCTCTATAGAATGTAAATCTAAATCTGAAAGTACTTTTAGCTTCTCTAAAGCTTCGTTTGGTTTAAAAGCACCATTAGCATCTACTCGTAACTCTATATCATTACTTGTAAAAGTTTTTCTTATAGATTTTAACAGATTGATTTCTGTATTAAAATCTATTGCGCCAATTTTCATTTTAATACAACTAAATCCTGCTTCTATTTTATCTTTTATTTGTTGTTTCATAAAAGCTTCGGTTCCCATCCAAATTAACCCGTTGATAGGAATAGTGTCTTTTCCTTGTGTAAAAGCCGAAGGAAAAAGTAAAAAAGGATGTTCACTTTGCAAAGAAGCAAAAGCTTGTTCTAGTCCAAATTGTATACTTGGAAACGCTTGAAGCTCTTCTAATAAAACCGCTAGACCTAAATGTATATTATTGCAAGTCCATTGTAGCTTTTGTTCGTAATTAGGCACATCATCTGCGCTTAATCCTCTAAAAAGTCCGCATTCTCCTATTCCTTTCTTTCCGTCTTGTTCCACTATTAAAAACCAAGTTTCTTTCGTTTTTAATATTCCTCTAGAAGTTCCGCTAGCTTGCTTAAAATTTAAAATGTATTGTTTGTAGGTTGCTGTCATAGTTAGCTTCAAAAATAGACAATAATTTTTGTATTTTGCATACATATCTACTAGGTTTTAACTAGTATTAACCTTTTCTGTAAAAAAATGAACCAATTTCCTGATATCATTATTTATGCTATTCCGTTTTTTATAGTTTCTATGCTTTTAGAACTTTATGTTACAACTAAAACGCATATAAAAACCTATGAAAGTAAAGATGCTTTTTCATCTATTGCAATGGGATTAGGTAATGTTTTGTTAGGTTATTTTAGTAAGATTGTTGTTTTAGTTTGCTTTTTTTATATCTATGAAAACTTTAGAATTTTTACTATTCCTGTGGTTTGGTGGAGTTTTATTTTAATCTTTTTTGCAGATGATTTTTCTTATTACTGGTTTCATAGAATTTCACATACCTGTAGATTATTTTGGGCATCTCATGTGGTACATCATTCTTCGCAACATTATAATTTAAGTACTGCGTTGCGCCAAACTTGGTCTGGCGGATTTTATTCGTTTGTTTTTTGGCTTTGGTTACCTCTTTTAGGATTTCATCCAGGTATGATTTTACTTCAAATGTCTATTAGTTTAATTTACCAATTTTGGATTCATACCGAAACCATTAATAAAATGCCTTGGTGGTTTGAAGCTGTTATGAATACACCTTCACATCATAGAGTACATCATGGTAGCAATCCCTTATATTTAGATAGAAATCATGCAGGAATTTTAATTATTTGGGATAAGTTATTTGGCACTTTTCAACCAGAACTTAAAGAAGAAAAAGTTGTTTATGGTTTAGTGTCTAATATAAACACTTTCAATCCTGTTAAAATAGCTTTTATAGAATGGTTTAATATGCTTAAAGATGCTTTTACAGGAAAAAAATCATTAAAAAACAGGTTTCTGTATTTAATAAAACCTCCTGGTTGGAAACATGATGGAACAGGAAAACTAAGTAATGATTTACGCCAAGAATGGTTAAAGTCTGTTGACAATAAACAGTGAGCAGTTTTCAGTAAGTAAAATAAATATTCATGTATGCGTAGCTAAAAAATATAATATGACATTTAACAACAAAGTAGTTTGGATTACTGGAGCTTCTAGCGGAATTGGCAAAAGTTTAGCCAT
>Ga0209121_10004537_pt1 | contig 12950 bp, 12 predicted proteins | sample Cruoilmetagenom3_FD_187292 | JGI IMG/M metagenome (GOLD analysis project Ga0209121, IMG submission 187292) | Oil polluted marine microbial communities from Coal Oil Point, Santa Barbara, California, USA - Sample 3 (SPAdes) (version 2) | ecosystem: Environmental > Aquatic > Marine > Oil seeps ... | reverse complement strand
AGTTCATTTGTGTCCGAGAGCGGTCAAACCATTTTGCTGCCAGTTGGGCGTGGATTTGGGAACTTTTACTCGCGCGATATCATGGTCGAATATGGTGATTACGAAGGCAACATGGGCCATTCAGACTGGTTTTCCTACTGAGCGGCTTCAAGCACGGGCTCAAGATCGCTCCATTTGACACGGACAAAATCACCTTTGGTTTTAGGCAGCGATTTTCGATCAACCAACTTGGAAGAAACTTCGAAATTTTCATTGATGCGGACGACCAATAACTTGTTGAAGTTTCCAGCGAGTTTAACTGTGACCTCATCTTTTTGCTTGAATGGGGTAATCGTCTTCACTTCGATAAAGTCATTCCCAAGTCTGCCATCAGATCCTTGCGCATAGGTCTTGTGGAGCTTGAGCCCATGGGTGATGGCCCCATAAAGTTCGCCAATATCGCCGTAGACGTTCAAATGCAGACCGGTTTCCATGTTATACCCTTCGGCAAGCGACAACAGCTCCTCGAAATATGGGATCAGAGATTTGCGTGCGTTCGGGTATTTCGCACCCCACTCTTTGAAACGGACTTGCTCTTCGATCTCAGACCAATGCACCCATTCGCCATCATCATAGAAAGCACGGTCCACCCAAACATCCTCTTCCATGTGCCAAATCCTTCGTAATCATTTGCCCGAGTACAACGCACCAGTCAGGCATTTATATGGCCTGCTCCTGATCAGTTTGCCGAGCATGGTTTGAAAACAATGCCCGACATATCGACCTTCTTGGGATCAACGAGCCAGCGGCGAACATTTGATCCGTCATTCCAGCGATAATCGATCAGTACCAAGGTGAGATCGCCTCGCTGGTTATCAAACCCTTCCTGAAAAGGCGCAGCGAGCAGCTTCGAGCGTATTCGGTTTACGACCAAAGGAGACTCCCCATCGGCGCTCCCTGCGATTAGTTTAGACTGTTTTGGAATAGGTGCGGTGAACTCACACGGGTCGACATTGAGAACGAAAGCCAGCTTTTCCAAAGTGTCTGCGGACACAGAATATTCAGAGCGTTCAATGCGCCCAACATAGCCACGATCAATACCGGCTGACAACGAAAGTGCTTCTTGGCTAAGATTGCAGCGTTGCCGTAGTTTTCTGATGTTTGTACCAATACGATCCCGAAATTCCATGCGGGATCAATGGCTTGATTTTGGCAAATAGTGCGACGGAGTATACTACAGATTCTGCGGTTAAACCGTTTTCATTATCCCGCTGGATGTCGATGCGTCACTGCGGCAAGCCTCCTGGAACTGAGCATAAATGCCAACAAGAGCATTAGGGACAATAAAACATAATATGACAGAGGCCTCAGATATCACGGGCTTGGTCGGCGTTGCGATTGCAGTTGAAGAGGACGAAAGCGTAACTTGCAGCGAGATCACTAAAAGAGCCCGTTTTTACACCCGGTCTTCGGCTTTCATTGTCAGGTAAATACTTCAGGGGCGACGGCAATCGGGAGGACGCGCTCTGCTGCCTTCATTGCAGACTCTGCGGCCGTCCGATGGCTCTCTCGTGCCAACGTCACGTCTCGGATTAACTCTGGGCCAACCGGCTCCAGGATTTGGACTTCGGCGTCGTTCATTGTCGGCGTGTTGTCCGGCACGTCATAGACTTCCCGGAACGAGCGTTTGTCGGAAGCACTCACGGCACGGTCGGCAAACATTTCTTTAAAGGCCCAGGGCCCACCAATGAAGCCGGAGTGGTTCACGATTTCTGCCGAGCTGGCATTCACCCAGCAGAACCGGCAGGAGTGTGTCCAAAGGATTGACGCGTCGACCTCTAGAACCGCCCATGTACAACGCGAAGTGCGCAGCTTTTTGGAAAACATCGATCTGTTGATGTCGTGGATTGAGAAGGAGACCGCGTCGGGCTGACCGTCGTTGCGCCAGTCGTCTGTATAGAAATAGGCCGCCTGATGCTGTTCGAGAATTCGCGTGGAGATCAGCCCATTGACGAGAATGCTCTCCAAGTTTGGAAAGGGCGTGAAGTGGTAAAGCGATGTGATTCCACGCCGCTGGGCCTCGGATCTTATCTTGGCCGAATTCATAGTGGGTCCAAACTCTGGTACTTAGATAGCAGTGTTGTCTTGCTCATGACTGCAGGCAAGATGAATAATAAATGTTCTTATTTTGTTCTATTCGCATAATGAAGTTTATGTTAAATTTTTGAGGTCTGGTCAGGTATTCAGATAGTTTCAAATTCCTATAGCGTTCTCAATTGCTTTGCGGATGAAGGTGCGACCAGAGCCTGAGGCATTTTGGAATTCAGTTGAGGAGAAATCGATCTCTTTGGCTGGTGTCAGAATTTTTTCGAAATACCCAGAGCTTATGTTCCTCTCTTCAAACGCATCCGATGCTAGTTTTCGCAATATATCGAAAATGGCTTGCACACCTATGGTCCGAAAGATGTAAGAACCCTCGTTCGCGTTTTCCCAAAAAACATTATCTGCCGCTTTTAGATAGTTTAGCACCATCTTGAAGATCACAGCGTCGTTGCCTTCGATGTAAGCGCTTCTCAGGGGAGATTTGTCCTTGGGGCCTTCCAAAAGCACACCTCTGGTATGAGCGTCGCCTTCACGCATTAGATTGGCGTCTCGCTTTGGGTTACTCGAATAAAGTCTCATAATTCCGTCAACCGCAACGGCAGTCGAAATGCGCCATGTGGCTTCAGCGGCAATCTTCTCTAACTTAGAGTCTCGCTTTGGCGCGACCATGATACGGCCTCGCAAGGGTGAGTCCGTATCCGTTGCTAGCTTTCGGGCGAAAAAGACGGCCAATTTGTCTGGAGTCCAATACTCTTCTGGCTCGTCGGAAACGTTATATCCAAATAGTTCAAACGTTAGACTGCGATCTACTCGCTTCTGTGTGGAGTTAATCGTCGCAAAGATTTGGGCTTGCAGGGCTTTGGGAAGGTCGATGAAGACGGAACAAATCAGGTTCATGCTCTGCAGAGCTTCCGGATTAGCTTTTGCAAAAGAGAACAACCTGTGCTGACCATCAATCACTGCTGCAAGCTTTGCTTCCGATGGGATCGTTAGTTTGTGACAACCGTCATCTGACATCTGAACGCTCCATGCACTGGATACAGCGTTGCCCTGCTCTCCTTCCTCTGCCGCGATATCTTCATTTTCGGTTTGGTCAAATCCGGTCTCTCGGTCGTAGTTCGCAGCGACGATGATTGAGTTTGGAAAGGCTGCATCGACACGATTAATGTAAGCAGCGATTTCAGATAGGCGCTTGTCTTGTACTACCCGTTGTGTGCCTTCGAGCGAATAACCCACTCCGTCTGCATTGAGAGATGCGCTCATCCTGTCGCTTGCGCAGACGCGAAGCAAAAGCTCGGCTGGAAGTACAGCAACATAAAAACTGCCGAGACGCTGATCGACCCGCAAGGCGGGTATTGTAACAGGGAATTGAATGTCCATTAATCTACCTTAAATTCGCTCAGGTTGCCCTTTACTGCACGTGCTGTGTTTCCTCCCGCAGCGGCATCGATGGGAGCATTTTGATAGGTTAGTTCGTCCCCGTTCGTGAACCACCAAAACCAAACTGCAAAAATTCCAAACCAGATTGCTGCCGCAAGGGACCAGGTAGGATGAACCGGATAAAAAACTGTGATAAGAACTACGCCAAAAAACGAGACAAAGCAGGCAAGTAGAGAGAAAGAAACCAAAATTTTATCTGAATTTCCGGTTGAACTCAAAATTAGCTGGAGCGAAGCAGAACCGATCAAGGCTGGGAAGAATGTGGACAACGCGGTGAGCAATCCTGAATTATCCGTGGCTTGTCCCAGCTGACCCTTAATTACTTCAACCCAGATGCCGAGGCCGCCCAAACATATGATTGCCAGAACAACGTAGAATACAAAGGGTACGTTTTTGAACGGTTGCCATGAACGGCGCCAGATTTCGCGACCTAGATACTGCCAATCACCCAGTTGGTCGGGGTTCGTGTCTTTGCTACTCAATTGCCTTCCTCTCGCTGAATGGCGTTGTGCGCGACGAAACTGCGAACGAGACTATGCTGCACCAAACTATCGCACCAATGCCAAATTCGACGCGGATTCATCCCAAGCTCCCCGCAACCTTGTTCAAAAATTTGCCAACTCCGTAATGTCGTCAAGTATCGTTTGATCACCCTCTTCCCTGTGAATTAGAGAAAGAAGCCCTTCCCGCCAGTCTTGTTTTCCCTCTGAGATCTCGCGCCTCATGATCTCAAGACCACCATTCGCATATTCTTCAAAGCAAAGGACACGCTCTGCTTCGTTTGAGGGAGCCAGCATCTTTGGGTCTTTGTTCTCTTCGATCGCAATCATGCTCATGATCGTGCGATCAAAATCGCCTCTGAATACTTCAAGATCGATCGGTTCAGAGCTCTTCTGGAAAGACTGCCGATTGCCCCTGCGGAAGCCTAGTGCAGCTGCAAAGACAAGTGCATCCTTGAAGGTTGGGAAAATCCCTTCGTCCCGTAACTCGCTCAGCATATCTTCAAATTCTGCGGGTCGTCTTACTCTAGTGGCCAAGGTAGCCCTCCTCAATCTTGGTGAACTCAGGCCCCTCGGTACGCTTGACGTAGTCACTATCCTCCTCACGACCTTTCGATTTTGGGGCGTGATAGACTAAGCTGTATTCTTTGCCGATAAATGGGCGACACTTGTCGTCAACTTCCTTGCTCCACTGAGAGTTAGACGCAAATATGATTACTTGATCGGCGAGATCAGGAATGTGCTGGGCGATCTTCTCACGATATTCGCGATCCAGAGCGCCAAATGGTGAATCCATAATCAGTGGATACACGCCGCCTTTAAAGAAAGTTGTTTTTGCTTTGTTACGTTCCTTTGCCAGGTTTACCAAGCTCGCAATGAAACTCAGACTAATGACCTGGTTCTCACCCGTCGACTTCTCAGAAACGGGCTGCTTTCCCACCCCTGGTATGTCTTTGAATATTCTCAAGGTGTAGTCGCTATCAATCTCCGCATAGAAGTCTTTGCGAAGGATGCTCTGGAAAGTGTCATTAACCTTGGACGAGAGATGGTGTCGCGTCTCCTCGGCTAAAGCCTCATGGAGATTGTCAATGAGACTTTTGCAGGCTTCTGCGAACTCAAGCTTCTGTCTTGCCAAGTCTTCTTTTTGAGATTTGGATTGGACTTTGTCGATCTCTTTTTTGATCTTGGCCAAGTCGTCGTTCAGCGTTTCGATCGCATCTTTCGCCTTGATGATTCTCAAGCGCTCGTCCGCTTGTAGTTGAGTCAACTCGTTCCGCCGCTCTTCAAGACGTTTTACATCTTCAATATCAGAAGACCCTAAGCTGCTACTGATCTCGTCAAGCTCTTCTGCGATCGCTTTTAGGCGTTTGTTGAAGTCACTTTCTTTTGCGGACCAAATCGAGAGCTGTGCATATAGCCGGTTTCTCTCACGTGGCATTGCTCTTAGGTTGCTTACGACATCGGTAAACGCGGCCTCCAGATCCTCTCCTGTTACCTGATCTCGATAACCTTTGAGAGCTGATCTAGCTTGCGAGCCCTCCTGTAGCTCTGTACCGCAAATGCACTTCGCGTCATGCAGCAGATCGTCGATGAAGGTGCGTCTGATTTTGTACGGCAGTTCGCCCTTCTTACGACAATCTTCTAGAACATTGGATACAGAGGTCACAGTATCGTTCAGGAAAGCCAGCGCACCAGTCTGAGAGACCAGGCCCATTCTATCTTGGCTGAGGTTCTCAAGCTCGCCTTCAATTTTGCCTTTTTCAGTCTCCAGACTTCGCCTTTGCTCTGCCTTCGCCTTCACATCAGCAATCTGCTCATAAGATGCGTTGATGGCATCAAGTTCGGTTTGAAAGCCTTTGTTAGATTTCGACGCAGTTTCCCGCTCCTGTTTGCGTTGATCTATCTCAGTGTTGATCTTCGCTTCTTGCTCAAGCAGCTCGCGGTAGTCAGAAGAGGCCGTTTCACTTGCTTCTTTCCGTAAGTCCTTAATCACCAGACGCCCAAGATGATCACTGGCACGGTCGATGATCTCTAAGCCCATCAAGGTCTTGATGGCTTCTCGGATTTCACCGGATGCAGACACATTCGCGAGTTTTTCGATCCGCTCTCCGTTAAAGAAGAAATACGAATGCATCTGCTCAGGTATCAATTGATTGATACGGTTAGCCGGATTTTGCGCTGTTTCGGTTCCGCCCTTTTCATTAATCCAATGAAGGGTTGGAACAGATTTTCCGATTGCATCGACCTCCAAAGCATCACTTGTACGCTTGAAATCTTGTTTTCGATGTACAGTGTAAGTCGAGCCTTCATGCTCAAACTTGAGCTCCAAGCTTAGCTCCGCAACTGAGCCAATGGCTGTCTCGGATAAAGCAAGTTCATTTAAAATGGTCTGATTGCCAGTGTCAAAGTCTGTAGTTCCATACAGCACCCATTTGAAGGCATTTAGGAGGGAAGTTTTCCCAGAACCATTTTCACCGTGAATAACGGTTATCCTTGATGTATCATCTGAAAGAAAATTCAGTTCGCATTCCCCATAAAACTGGCGGAAGTTCTTGATTTTTAGCTGAAGTATTCTCATCTCTGATACTCACGCTCAATAACCTGTCTGATGCGTTGCGCGATTTCTTTGTCTTTGCCAGCAGAAGCAGTGTTCTTATAACCTTGAAATTCTTGCTCCTGCTTCAATATCTCATTCACAGCCTTTTTCACTCTGGGTGATGCTGAATCTAAAACCTCTTTTGGGGATTTGCTTCGCTCGTTCATTCTAAATGTATTCCTCTAAGTACATTGATATATACCTGTTAATGGTCAAGGAGGTTAAGGTTTTTCTTGATCTCAGTAATCACGGAGAGAGCTTCACCATAGTTTTCTGCAAGCATAGCAAATTCGTTGAACCTCGCCAGTTCGCGTTTCATCAGGGATCGCTCTACGTTGGATGGAGCCTGATCTGACAATTTTTCTAGATCCGGCACAACGATAAAGTCATAGATGTATGCTCGGCTCTTTCCTTCAGAGCGCCGAAGTACCCTACCTCGTCTTTGGACAAACTCTTTCGGGTTTGCAGATGAAGCCAAGATGTAGGCTGTCCGCGTCATTGGTACATCGACCCCTTCATCTAGGCATCGGATAGCGAGCAATGCTTGTATGTCTCCAGCCGCGAACTGCTTCAGCAACCTTGACCTCTCGTCATTGTTTTCTTCTGAAGTGAACGGGCTTGCCCTCAACCCTAGTTCACCCCCTACCCTCGCAAGAGCAGTATCGATGTAACGCTGACCATTTTCCTTGCTGTCACCACAATAGATCAAAGTATGTGAGACATCTCGCTGCTGCTTCAGAAGCTTGATTAACTCCGGTAGCTTGTTTCGCGCTTTGCCTACCAAACGTGCTCGTTTGATCAACAACCGATTAAGCTGCTCGCCCTTGTCGCTATCAGGCTTGGCTGCTTGGCCGAACAGCCTGCCAATCCTCGTCGATAGCTCCGCGTACTCGTCTTGTTCATCTTCGTCCAAGTGCACGAGGATCGGATAGTAAAGATATCGGCAGAGATGCCCTCCGCTGATTGCCTTGTCCAGGCCATAGTCTAAGACAATCTCGCCGAAATACCTTTTGAGACCGTCAGTCCCTTCTTCATCGCCGTAGCGATCAGGCGTCGCCGTTAATCCAAGTCGAAATGCAGCGCTCTCTGGGAGCGCTTGTAGGTTAGATGGCGCACCTAAATTATGTGCTTCGTCACCAACAAATAGGATGTTGCCATTAAATGAGCCCAAGACGGACTGTAATGGCTTGTCTGCCATAGACGCATTAACCGCGATGAGCATTACGTGCTGCGTTGCCTTTGATCGCAGTTCATTCAGGCGCCTTTGGCATTCTTCCATCCAGCGATCGACGCCGCCGTAGCATAGGACAGGTTCAAACCCGAACTCTTTAGCTTCTCGGGCCCATTGTTCTGCGAGGTGTTGATAAGGAACCGTAACAACGATGCAAAGCTGGCCGTTCTTCTGGGCAACAAAATCATTCAGCCTCGTCACTGCCGTCAAAGCAGTTACTGTCTTACCGGTTCCAGTTGCCATGTGGAGAATCCCGCGACCATTATTCTTGAACCATTTACGTATCCCCTCTTCTTGGTAGCCACGTAGGCGACCGTCAGTCAGGAAGTGTTCAGGCACACGAGGAGAGCTTGGCTTTTCAGGCGGAAACAATTCGTAGTGTCTTGAGCTATCTTGGGCATCGCTGACGAACCTCTCAAGATCGGCTGAAGAAGGGTCAAACAGCGCCAAGTTCGGATCGAGCCCTCTCCACATTCGATCAAAGGAAGCAGCGATGTGGTTGTTCCTTTCTAGGCTTTCACCTGATTTCCAATCGCAAAAAACGCTGAAAGCCTCCCAATTGGTGCCAGCTCCACCGGTCAAATTGTAGGACCCTTGAAAGCCGACCCGGTTTCCAAACTCATCTGTGAAGATACCCTGTTTGGCATGCAAGATTCCGGAAAGCCTATTCTTCGGAATACCCACTTTGAAAGTCAGCACGCCATCACGTAGAAGCCACCCGAGCGCTTCACGCGTATGTTGTGTAAGACTGTCGTAGAAATCTTCATACGTTTGAGAAATGAGGTCTTGGACACGCTCATCCGACAGCTGACCGTCAACCTGAAGGCTCTTGAAGTCCTCGAGAGAAATTTCGGGTGAGATCACCCACCTGGCTTTACCTCCGTTGATTGCGAAGGTTGCCATGCCATGTGCTGCATCGCGCAACCACGCGCTGCTAAAATACCCGACAGCTATGTCATACTGTTGCGCGCGCTCAAGAACAGGATCGAAGAAATCCTCTACAGGATCATTCTCGCTCGTTGTGACGTAAAAAGGGAGTTTCAGGGTCTCAAGGGACATCAATCAATACCAAAATCCCCGAGAATCATTCCAAGCATTTCTTCTCCTTCTCCCTGCTCGTCCTCATTTCGTGCGAACAAGTGGTCGAGCCGAGTCAGGTCAGATGCACCCCGTGATTTGAGAGCATCTCGCACCGCCTCATGGTCTGGCACTCTTGCATTTCCATGTTCTAAAATTTCATCTCGAATTCTAACGTATCTTGCAACCACTTCAGGCAGTTCAGTTATTGTGATGATCTTTTGGTCAACTTCGAAAATATGGCGGTTCTTTAGGAAGCTAAGAAGCGGTCTTGTCTGAATCTCGCCCCAAATTGGCCCCAGTACTTCTGAAAGCGCAAATGCCGTCTTTGGGCCGCTTGCCAAAGCGATTGAGCAAGCAAGTATTAAGTCAGCTTGGCGTTCCTCTTGACCGATGGCCCGCACAGTCAGGTCAAAGCGGCCTCGACCGACCGAAACCGCCTCAGGCGAGTTATCGAGACCAATTGATATGGACGTCGTTAAAACATCTCTTCGGCCTTCAAGCTCTTCGGCAATTTCAACGAGCGTCATCGACCGTTGCCCTTCGGTTAGAACGGCTAGTACGTCTTCACCAAGACCGCGGAACTCAGACTTTTTGTCATCGGATGCGAGACCGATCATTAGCCCACGCTTCGTCTCGAAACGCTCGTCGTCCTGCACGATCCCAAGGAGCATGTAAGGTCCAAACGCGATTCCGAAGCGTTCAGTCTCCCCCTGAAATAGGCCGGAGAACAGAACTTTAGCGCTTACAAACCCACCAATATTTTCCAGGTGACGAAGCGTGCGGTCCCGAATATCTTCAAGATCTATGTCCGTAAGGCTTAGGTTTTCGTATAGATCATATGTTCCTCTCTCGACGATGAGGACTTCTTCCAGTCTTGCTAGTGTGCTTCCAATGTGGTGAATGCTCTCGTCTTTGGCAAATATCTCATGCATCCGAGCTCTGACTTCGTCGCAGTGCATGGCGTGCCCAGCCTCTCGAAGGATCAGCACGCATCGAATGGACATTGGCAATCTCGCTGCCAATTCAACAATATCGCCGTCGAAGGTCGCGTCGAAGCGGCCCGACAACTCGGCTTTAATCTCTGAAAGCGGATAGTCAGGTAACATAGACTCAATTTGTGACAAGCGGATTGGAAGGTGTTGGTCACGGATCGCCGATACAATCCGTTGTCGAAGCGAACCAGACAAGTCTTCCGGTTCGTGGCTCATCAAGAGCAGATCGTGTTCTTGAATCCAACCTGCTTCGGTTCGAACACTTTCAGCGTCGAGGAAAGATCTCAGGTCGCCGTACGCCAAGTCCACCGCAAGACGTTCCTCTGCAGTTAGTAGCTTGCTTGCAGCACCTATCTGTTCCTCAGAGACGATCTTTCTGTTCTTGAAGAGGTTCTCCAACGATCCCTCTTGCTCAAGCGCGCCTATCAATATTTTTATTGTGCGCCGTGTTGTGAGCTTTTGCTTTGCTTTCTTTTCTATCTGACGAATGCGCTCTCGGGTCACATCATAGCTTGAGGCGATTTGTTCAAGCGTCTCGGTTACATCACTATTGATGCCATACCGCCGCTGAAGGATGTCTTGCTGCCTGTCATTGAGAGAAGAGACGGATGCCGCGATGATTTCGGCTACTGTCAACTCTTCGATTGAGGCCGTCTCGGAAGCCTTGATGTCTTCAGGTTTGATGTTCCCGAGCTCAACTATGCTCGCAAGCGATGTGCGCGACACAAATTCGCCTCGCAGCAAACGTCTAAGGTCGGGTGCAATTTCGCTACTTGCACCACAAATTGAAAGTCGCGCTTCAATCAACTTAGACATGATTTCGTCGAGTTGTTCGATGCTCTTTCGTCCGCAGCCCGGCAGCGAACGGATGCGTGAGGCGGTTTCGTCATATGTCTTCAGGAAATCTACAAGACTCTTTCGATGTTCTAACTGATCAATTTTGAGGAGGTTCGCGAGCCTAGTCGGCGGTGACCATTCGAACAGTTCATCAGGATACATCATTCCAGAAAGGAACATTTCGGCGGCAGTGATCGCTCGTTGGAAGTAGCCATCCTCGTTTGAGATCAGTTCTTGGTCACCTTCAGGATCAGTTACGCTTCGCACGAAATTGCGCAAAATCTGATCGAGTTCATCTGCCGACTTGCGCCCGAGGTTCGGCAGTTTGAGGAATGCTTGCCGGGAGCTTTCCGGGGCTCTCATGTATTCGCACACAGTGTTTACTGGCAGAGCATGGGAGTGTGCTGTGATTGCATTTAAAAGGCGAACGGAGCAATCGGCTTCGCGCACGACATCGACTATGCTGTCACCCGCAGTTTGCCTGTTCTGATCGGCTTCGCGCGCGAACTTTCTAACAAGGTCATCGAGTTCCATTGCGGTTTTTTCGCCAAAGTTTTCGAGTTGCCGGAAAGCGTCTCGCGCTGCGTCAGGCGCTCGCATGTAGGCAGCAACCGTATTTGCAGGCAGTTCACCTTCGGCATTACGCAACACATTGATCAGCCGCGTCGATGCGAAACTTTGTACTGCCAAGTCTAGAAGTTGTTCTTCTTCTGAAACAGTTTGAGAGGTTGGCCGCTCTGACTGGCGTGGCGGGGTGCTAAAATTATACGTGACCCGATTGTTGGAATGGGCGCCCAGAAGCGGTTCATCGATGGCCACGCCCAGCTTCAAGACCGTTAAATCGTCCTCCGCATTTGCCCTGGCTTCTATCGGTTTATCCGTGGTTGAGTTGGCGACCTTTGAGTCGGCTGTTTCCGTCTGGTTTGCATCGATAGATTCTTCAAACTGGTTCCCTTCAGTTTGGTCAAGCGTTCCGGACACGTTCCCCAAGACAAGCACGGGATCCGGTTTCAAATCCTGACTTGGTTCCGTGCGGGCTGCACTAGGATTAGCTGACCAGATTTCTGGGGCGTTCTCAGTGTCAGGTACTGCCACGCGATTTTGCTCACCTGTTGTGGCGGCGGCAGGAGCCGCTGGCACAGTCTTCACTGTTTCCCTGCTCACGAGAGCTTTGAGTTTCTTGCCCAGTCTTGAAAGCATATTTTCTGCTTACGGCCCCTTATAACTTACTAGAAAAGCAACAAAAAGAGCCCCACTATGTCGTTAATCTATCAATTGAATCCTCTGAAAGCTATGTGTTTTGAGGAGAACAAGTCCAAATCGTTGCTCGCAATAATTGCAATTTTTTCGGAACCGCCTTTGGATATAGAATGAACAGTCCGGACGCTATATTGCAAGACCAGTTGCGACGGCAAAGTGAACCCTTTGACGCTCTTTGGGCATGCCGGACCAAAGTTCGTTCACGACATTTAGAAGTGATTGCCGTGATTGCTGCTCTGTGCACTTCGCAAAAGCAAAAGCTCGCCAGCCGCTTTGCTAAAGAGATCAGCTACCCGAGAGATGTCGTCTTGGCGAGTTTGCCGTCCCAGACCTAAACGAAAGGCGTTACGTGCTCTCGGAGTATCGCCAAACATAGTAAGCAGAACATGCGAGGTTTCGACATGTTCTGTTGCGCAAGCGCTCGAGGCAGAGAAGCAAAGATCGTTTCTGAGTTTCTGCATCAGTGCCTGCGGGACAACTCCATCGATTGTAATGGAAATGGTGTTGGGCAAACGAGCCTCAGGATTACCATTAATGTGGACTTGAAGAGTTTCTTTGAGCTCTGTTTCCAGCTGATCTCGAAGGACACCAATGCGTTCACGGTCGCGTTCTATGTTCTTTGAGATGAGTTCAAAAGCATGCCCAAGACCCGCAATACCAGGAGTGTTTAGGGTCCCTGCCCTCAAACCTTTTTCCTGTCCGCCCCCAAACAACACTGGGGCCAGGTTCACCCGTGGCTTGCGGACCGAGCGGTAAAGGGCCCCTACCCCTTTCGGTCCATAGGCCTTGTGTCCGGAAAAACTCGCCAGATGGATGGGCGTGTTCTTGAGATCAAGTGGCACCAATGCAGAAGCCTGGGAGAAGTCCGTGTGAAACAGAGCCCCAGCCTCCTCTGCAAGCTGGCCCGCTTCCACGATGGGTTACAAAACGCC
>Ga0209121_10004536_pt1 | contig 12952 bp, 9 predicted proteins | sample Cruoilmetagenom3_FD_187292 | JGI IMG/M metagenome (GOLD analysis project Ga0209121, IMG submission 187292) | Oil polluted marine microbial communities from Coal Oil Point, Santa Barbara, California, USA - Sample 3 (SPAdes) (version 2) | ecosystem: Environmental > Aquatic > Marine > Oil seeps ... | reverse complement strand
GGAAAAAGAAAAACAGGCGCATGACGAAGCCGGTGATGATGGTGAAGAGAATGTTAACGCTGCGAATCTTGAGAAGTTTTTTGATAAAGGAATATAGAGAGAAATGCTCCGCTATGCTTAATAAGAGTAACGAACGAGCAGCGACGCTTCTTGATGAGGAACCGAAGTGAATAAACAAACAGGCGCCATAAAAGATTTTATAGGCTCACCTCTGACACGCATTAGTTTTGGTTTGGTGATGCTGACGGCTTCAGTGATGTTTATCAGTGACCTTCTCGGCTTGATTCCTGATACCAAAGGCTCAGAACTACAGGCCCGTAAGGCCATTACGGAAATGTTGGCGGTTCAACTGACAACAAATATTCAAAATAACTACCTAGATGGTGTGAACGAAGCCGTCGATTCGGTGGTAAAGCGTAATGACAATGTCTTATCGGGGGCTGTACGACTCGCTTCCGGTGAAGTCTTGGCTCAATCTGGACCGCACCATGAATTATGGGATTTGGCCCCGACAGATAAATCCACACCTACACAGGTCCAAGTGTCACTTTTTAATTCAGGGCAGCGCTGGGGGAATCTAGAATTGCGTTTTGCCGATATGGGATACGGCTCAAGTGCTCTGTCCATGGGTGGCTCCTTTATTTACCTTGTTCTGTTTATTTCTTTGGTGGGTTTTGTTGGTTATCGCTTATTTTTAAATCGCGCTTTGCGTGAACTTAACCCTGAGGCGGTTATCCCTGAGCGGGTTCGTAAAGCCTTAGATACCTTGTCTGAAGGTTTGATTATTGTTGATGAAGAAGGCGTTATTATTTTCTCAAATATGGCCTTTGCACAGAAAACGGGTTTTTTATCTGAAAAGCTAGTGGGCAAAGACAGTGGTTCCCTAGATTGGGCCGTAAATTTATTGAAAGGAAATTCAGATTCGCTTCCCTGGATGCGAATTATGGCGGGAGAAACTTTGCCCCAAGGGCAGCGCCTTAATTTAACCACCGCGCTTAAAGAAACTCTTTTTTTTAACGTCAATGTTTCTCCCGTTACTGCCTCTGAAGATGAAATAAAAGGTGCCTTGGTAACGTTTGATGATGTCACAGAGCTTGAATCGAAAAATGAATCGCTGCGTGAGGCAATGGGCCGGCTGGAGGAAAGCCAGCAAGAAATTATGATACAGAATGAAGAGTTGCTGCGTTTGGCAACGCGGGACCCCCTCACCAATGCGCTGAATCGGCGTGCTCTGTTTGAAATGTTCGAAGTAGTTTTTACCGAAGCGGTGGAGGAAGAGAGCGAGCTGTGTTGTTTAATGGTGGATATTGATCACTTTAAATTGGTGAACGATACCTATGGGCACGGCGTGGGTGATGAAGCAATTAAATTCATGTGCGATACCTTAACGCAATACTCTCGCCCCAATGATTTGGTGGGTCGACTCGGGGGGGAAGAATTTGTGGTGGTGCTTCCGAAGGCAGATGTTGGGCTTGCGACAGCGATTGGCGAAAAAATGCGTAAAGCATTGGAGGCTGGCGACAAGGATAACTATCCCGAGGTGCCACACTTAACAGCAAGTTTTGGTTTGGTCTCTATTTACGATGAAGCAGTCGATGCAAAAGAATTGCTCAACCAGTCGGATGAAGCGCTTTATGTGGCAAAAGAAACAGGCCGTAATCGTTTAATACGCTGGTCGCTGTCCATGCATAAGAGTGAGCAGGTAGAGGTTGTTGTTGCATCGGAGACGGCAGAGGTGGTGAATGGAGGCAGTGTTGGAGGATGCGTCGTGGCGTCTAACGAGGCGGCATACGGGGACCAAGTTGATAATAATAGTGTGCTGGATAGTCAATTACGAAAAGGTATGGCCCCAGCAGTAGAAAAGGCCAATTTCGACCCAGTTCAATGCCCCCCAGAAAAGGCCTTATTGCTTGAACGCATCAGCCAGGCTATTGCTCGTGTAAAACAATATGAAAGCAAAGTTGCGCTAATGATCGTGGATGTTGAGGCGCTACAGCGTGTCAATGATACTTTAGGCACATTACCAACGGATAAGTTTGCCAAAACAATTATTGCGCGCATTAAAGAAGCGCTGCAGAAAGTAGAGGCTGTTTGTCAAAACGAGGAGGGCGAAGCGGCCTTCAGCGTTTTGCGTTTTAATGGTAATGAGATTGCCGTGTTGTTACCAGATTTAGACAAGAGCGCCTTGGTTACTAGTTTTATTTACAGTATTTTTTCCATAAGTAATGAGCCGGTGGTTGCCGAAAATAGTCAATTTTACTTGAATGCTAATATCGGTGTGGGTGTTTATCCGTCACACGGAAATAGTGCAGATGAATTGCTTAGAAACGCAAGCAGTGCGACGCAAGAAGCTAAGCAAAAGCACGATAAAAACAACTTCCAATTTTATTCTAAGGAAATTGGCGAGCGCGCAAAACAAAAAATACAACTTGAAGCAGAGCTATATCGAGCCATTGAAAATAATGAAATGGCTATTCACTATCAACCCAGAGTCGACTTGAAAAACGGCGATATTTTGGGTTTGGAAGCGCTAACACGCTGGAATCATCCTCAACTGGGTTTGGTCTCGCCAGATGATTTTATACCCCTTGCGGAACAGACGGGTTTAATTCGTGATATTACTAAATGGCTGGTTCAAACCGCCAGCCTGCAAATTAAAGCCTGGCGTGAAGTGGGTTATGCTTCCGCATCGGTATCCATCAATCTTTCGCCCGTTGAATTTAGAGACCCTGATCTTGCCGATCAAATTATTACTGTAGTTCGGGAGATTGGCATACCCCCCGATGCACTCGAATTTGAAATTACCGAATCGGTGGTCATGTACTCCGTCGATGCAACCGCCAAGATACTGAATCAGCTTCATCATGCTGGCTTCGCTCTTTCCCTGGATGATTTTGGTACGGGTTACTCTTCTTTAAGTTATCTTAAGAGTTTTCCCGTGCGTAAAGTTAAAATTGATCGTTCCTTTATCCAGAATATTGGGGCTGATAACAGTGATGCGGCGATTGTCAGTGGTATTATTTCTATGGCTCACAGTATGGACCTGCAAGTCGTTGCTGAAGGTGTTGAAAAAGAAGAGCAGCTGCGTTATTTGCAAGATCTACAATGCGACGAGGTACAGGGTTATTTAATTGGTGGTGCTTTGAGTGCTGATAAAGCGACTAACTTATTGAATGACCCATCGTGGGTCCAGCGCATGGTGGTTGATAGCAAGAATGATAACCTGGCGATGCTGGATGCCGGTGAGAATAAAATCGAAATATAGCCAGAGTTTGATTTTCGTGGGCTGCGGTTTTGTAGGTTGCGCTTGAAGATCGAAACCCCTCCGAGAAAACCATACCCGTAGGTTGGGTTGAAGAATGAAACCCAACAGCTTTCTTTTCAGTATGCGCTGGTGCAGCTAAAAAGTTTGTGTTGGGTTTCGTTCCTCAACCACAACCTACACGCATTTAGGATTATTTATAGCGCATTGTAATTCTGCGTAAGCTGCGTTTTAAATCAAACCCATCCGAGAAAAACACACCCGTAGGTTGGGTTGAAGAATGAAACCCAACAGTTTCTTTCCAGTTCGCGCTGGTGCAGATAAAAGGTTTTGTTGGGTTTCGTTCCTCAACCACAACCTACATGTATTTAGGATTCTTTATAGCGCATTGTAATTCTGCGTAAGCTGCGTTTTAAATTAAACCGATCCGAGAAAAACACACCCGTAGGTTGGGTTGAAGAATGAAACCCAACAGCTTTCTTTTCAGTTCGCGCTGGTGCAGATAAAAGGTTTTGTTGGGTTTCGTTCCTCAACCACAACCTACATGTATTTGGGATTCTTTATAGCGCATTGTAATTCTGCGTAAGCTGCGTTTTAAATTAAACCCATCCGAGAAAAACACACCCGTAGGTTGGGTTGAAGAATGAAACCCAACAGCTTTATTTTCAGTATGCGCTGGTGCAGCTAAAAAGCTTGTGTTGGGTTTCGTTCCTCAACCACAACCTACACGTATTTAGGATTCTTTATAGCGCATTGTGATTCTGCTTAAGCTGCGTTTTAAATTAAACCGATCCGAGAAAAACACACCCGTAGGTTGGGTTGAAGAATGAAACCCAACAGCTTTCTTTTCAGTATGCGCCGGTACAGCTAAAAAGGTTGTGTTGGGTTTCGTTCCTCAACCACAACCTACATGTATTTAGGATTCTTTATAGCGCATTGCGATTCTGCTTAAACTGCGTTTTAAATTAAACCCATCCGAGAAAAACATACCCGTAGGTTGCGGTTGAAGAATGAAACCCAACAGTTTCTTTCCAGTTCGCGCTGGTGCAGATAAAAAGGTTGTGTTGGGTTTCGTTCCTCAACCACAACCTACATGTGTTTAAGCTTCTTTATGGCGCATTGTAATTCTGCTTAAGCTGCGTTTTAAATTAAACCCATCAGAGAAAAGCACACCCGTAGGTTGCGGTTGAGGAACGAAACCCAACACATTCCCATTGCGTGCTCGATGCGGGGGCTTTGGTTTCTTCTGACTAAGGGGAGGGCGTCGCTTTCAGCCATTGATTAACATTCAAGATGTCTTCTTTGCTAAGAATACCTGCTACTTGCTTTAATCTTAGCGAATCAAGAATATAGTCAAATCGGGCATTGGCATAATCATGCTTTGCGGAATAAAGCGTATTTTGTGCATTTAATACATCTAAAATGGTGCGTGTGCCACTGCTGTAACCCGCCTCGATGGCGACTAAAGCGGCTTCCATAGAGCGAATACCTTGTTTTTGTGCATGCACCCGGGAGATGTCGGTGTTAACGAGCCTGTAAAGGTTGCGGGTATTCTGAAGCAGTTCTCGCTTTTTAAAATTAAATTCGTCAGCGGCCTGTAGGTAAATCCCTTTCGCCTGCCTGCGCGATGCGCTGATGGCTCCGCCGCTATAGAGGGGCAGCTCCAATTTCAAACTAATACTATTGGAGGACATTTCACCTTCACTCGTCTGAATGTAGCGATCGGTATCCCGATAATTACCCACTAAATCAAGTGTGGGAAGGTGGGCGGAGGTTTTTGCCTGGTAGCTACGTTGAGCCGCATCCTTCGAATGGGATGCAGCACGTACCACGGGATTATTTATGAGTGCGACAGCTGTCCATTCCTTCAAGCTTGTTGGTGAAGGCGCATTGATGGGAATATCCGTTTTTAAAGGGCTGACTTTGCTCAGGGTGAGGCCGGTTAATGTATGGAGATTTTCCAGTGCAAAGTCCATTTCCTGTTGTGCAACAATATACTGAACAGTGATTAAATCGAATGCGGCTTTTGCTTCTTGGACATCGGTATCTGCTGCTAGCCCAGCTTTAAAACGATACTGAATTTGGTCAAGCTGACTTTTGATCGCTGACTTTTCTGCGTCACGAAATTTAAGGCTATCTTCCGCCCTCAATGTGTCAAAGTAAACTTTGGCCACTCGTATATAAAAAGCTTGTTGTTCGAATTGAAATTCCGCATTGGCTTGTTTGTAGAGTGCTTTCCCTTTTTGATATTCGCGCCACTTATCCAAGCGAAAAATAGGCTGTACAAGGCTGGCGCCATAGGTGGTTGAATTATAGCTATCGTTACCAAAGGTATCTGAATCAAAAGAATCTCTGGAGGTTTGCGCATCTAATTTAATATTGGGCTTAAGGCCTGATGCGCCCAGTGCCTTTGACTCCTTGTTTGCACTATAAGCATGAATTTTGGCGGCCCATTGAAAATCGTTTTCTATCGCATGTTTGAAAACCGAGGACAGATCTGCAGTATTTGAATTGGCATGGCTTGCTGCGGTATATATTAATAAACATAAAAAAAGCCGAGCTTTGTTTAATAATGATTTCATAGTGTATCAGTCAGTGGTTTATATGTTTCTGATGCTTGTCAGGAATCAGACCCTTCTAAAAAGGTAAGTATAGCTTTAAGCATAGCATTCAGCTGGGGGGAGAGGTCTTGCTTATGGTGAGGAAGTGTTTTTATTGCTAGCAGATTGTTGAAATTCTACTGACGTGGTCATTTACGGCGTCGCCCAGGGCGCCTAGAGCTTGCCCCATGAGCACAGCGAATGCTCTGGGTGCTTCGGTGAGACCAAGCTCAAAGCACCCAAGCGTTTCACGGGGCGAGCTCTGCTCTTTTACTAAAAGAAAAGAGACACGTGTAAACTCGGCTTTGGCACCCTGCATCGCTCTCGGCCTCTGTTCCCGACTCGGCTCTACCGGTTCCTTCCATGGAGCCGTACCTCCGTCATCCATGGAGTCGTCCGCTTTTTCGCTTGGTATTGCCTTCTGCCTGGCTTAGTCCATGGGACCCCAGCATTCTGCTAGAGAAAGGCGTTGAAAGTGTAACTTCTTTTTATCAGGCGCTTTCTGGATGCGGAGTACTTCTTTTACATCACTCGTTAGTGACGAAGTGTGGATGTAAGAGATGATGGAGGGGTTGCTTTTTATAAGTTCAATTATTTCTGCATCACTGTAAGCCTGTTCGGGTGGGTAAGCTTTGCCGGTAAAGATCATGCGCGCCCAATAGGCTTTATATTGCGGGGGCGAGCGATTTAATAGCATAAAGTTAAAATTCTGAGCAATTTCAGAGTGCTCATCCTGGGTCATCGCTATGGCGGGGCTGCCATCTGCAAAACTACTTCTTTTACCCAGAAATAGTTTTCTGATAAGGGAGCTGTTAAGTTCATTGTTATTGAGATTGCTGACGACAACGGAAATTTCTGCACGGCTGTGGCCTGAAGCGGTTAACAGGCAGAGGCTGATAAGTAGCGCCATGCAGGCCTTCGCTTTAAGTTTACGCTGTTGCATGCTTGCACGCTTCTGCTGAGAGAGGGCAGTCATTAATACATCCTAGTATCAAAATACCGAATCCATGGAAAATTTCACAATGTTGACGCTATCGCCAGTGGGGGGCTGCGAGGCGCTAAATTGCCCGATGCTACCATTGAAATCGGTGATATGGCTTATCTCCACTTTGGCGGAAACAGCCGGCAAAATTTCATATCGCAAGCCTAGTGTGTAAGTGCTTTGGTTTTGAACAAGGAAAGAATCGGCGATAGCGCCCACCTGCTCCCCCGGAGGTATCAGGATCGTGTTTCCTGAAGTTATTGTTCCGATATTTCTGGCACCTTGATCCTGCACTTCCATTTTGGCGGCCGTAAAATGCGGCATGATTTTACCAAACCGATAGCCCATCATAAGGTAAACGCCACTGGTATCCGTGAACCAACCTTTAAGCTCAAGTTGCGCAAATTCGCCCATTAACAGCCATTGACCGTTATCGAATATGGCTCCGGCACTTAAGTAGCTGATATCTGACTCAAGGTCTAAAAAACTCAGTGTGTCACCAGCCACTATTGGCGTATTTGCAATAGTAGGCAGGGGCATGTCTAGGCCTGGGATATTGCCTGTTACAAGGGTATAACCCAGCCTGTAAGTGATGTATTCGTTGCGGGTGGTGATGCTGAGGCTAACTAAATCGTCTAGGGAGACATCTCCGACTATAGGGTGGCTAAATGCATTGCTGCCCCACATGGCTTGCAGGCTCGTATCCCAGTTTCCCATGGGGATTTTATAGAGCATATTGATGCCGTTATACGTGCTGTCACCGGTAATGCCGTAGACTTCGTCTGGGGCATAAATCCAGGGGTTGGCATAACCCACTTCGATGTATTCGGAAAGAAGATAAAGAGGTGCTTTTTGACGACCCAGCCTAAAAGTCAGTTGATTGGATGCCTTAAAAGCAATGTAAGCCCACTCGGCTTCCATGTGCCATTCTTCTTCACTGCGAGCAACGAACTGGGTGGTAATGCTTGTACGGGGGTTGGGCGAAAAAGACATTTGCACGCCGATATTTGAAAGGGCACCAAAGTTATTTTTTTCGGTGATGCCACCCCAGTTTTCGGTTATGGAGCTGTCGTCGGAGCGTGCATAAGCTGCGCTGATAAAACCATCAATTTTAAGTTTTTTATTGTTTTTGCTGAGTTTTCTTTCCAGGGTGTTTATTCTTCTTTCGAGCTGCTGCCAATCTTCAGGGGCTTGCTGGTTGGCGCTACTGCCAGCACTGCTTGCTATAAGGGGCGAAAGCATCAAGAGGGAGAAAGCCATTATTTGCATGCGTTTTGTTTGCCGCATGGAGCTGTCCTTTAATTCGGGTTGTACTGGGGTTTTTATGAATGCTTCAAAACAAACGGTTTCGTTCGGAGTTAATTAGATGTGTTCTCGCTACAGTCTGTATTGTCGCATGGAATGCTATTATACCGGCGAGAATCGTAAGCTTCACTAATATAGCACTGTACAAATAATACGCGAGGTCTTTGTGCAAAAGAGTGTCAATGTTGGCCAGAAAGATGGGAACACGATACATTATCCAATGAAGCCCTGAATGGGGAGAATAATACGGGTGAGGATTATGTTCCAAAAAAGAAGAAGACTATTTTTGTGCCTAATACTGCCCTATTTTCTTCTCTCTGACTTTACCGTTGCTGATGAGGCGTTAGACTCCACAAGCAGAGCATTGGCGATTCTACGTCAAATTGATGACCTCTGGCGAGGGGATTCTTCCCACAGTCTATTTTCAATGAAAATAAAAACTGGCCACTATACCCGCACTTTGCGCCTCGAAGGTTGGTCGTTAGACACCGAAAAAACCCTGGTGCGTATTCTTGCCCCCAAAAAGGAGCAGGGGGTAAGTAGCCTGAAGTCGGGTAAGCACCTTTATACGTATTTGCCACGCACTGATCGTACTATTCGATTGACTTCCAGCATGATGATGGGCTCTTGGATGGGTAGTCATTTCACTAACGATGACCTTGTGCAGGAATCCCGCCGTGAGCGGGATTACGACATTGATATTTCATTTGAAGGTATTCGTGACGGGCGGAATATTATTGAATTTACTTTAATTCCCAAGGTAGATGCCGCAGTGGTATGGGGCAAGGTGATGTTGACGGTGATTGCCGACACGCTGCTGCCCGTAGATGAACAGTATTATGACGAGGATTTTAATCCGGCACGTACGATTATTTTTTCCGATATGAAAGAACTGGGTGGTCAGGTGCGACCGGCAACGATGCGAGTGGTGCCCAGTGACAAACCTGATGAATATACTGAAATTACTTATCAAGTGTTGGCGCTGGATATTCCCTTGGACGACAGCTTCTTTTCCCTTAATCAGTTAAAGCGTCGCTAGGGAACCTCTGAATGATTCTGAACGAAGTAGAGGGCCTGCCCCGTGAAACGTTTTGGGTATTGTATTCAAAATGTTCAGATTTGAGGCATGAAGTGCACGTAATGCCCAATACGCTTCGCGGGGCAGGCTCTAGCGGGCTATTGCGAACGACTGCATGGATGCAGGAGGTACGGTTCCAAGGAAGGAAGCGGTAGAGCCGAGTCAGGAACAGAGGCCGAGAGCAACGCATGGAGCAGTTGCCGAGGTTTATACCAACAGTAGGCGCTTTTAGGCGACGAAAAATCTGGATATTTTGGGTGCAAGATACGAGTTTATGAATTGTTCAGAGGTTCCCTAGATGAACATTGTACTTCTGGCCCCCCGAAACTTATTACGTAGCTGGCACCGCTCTTTAGTGACAACGCTTGCTATGGGTTTTGCGGGTGTCATTATGATTGTGTTTGCCAGTTTAATGGATGGCATGCTGCAAGCCAGCGAACGTAATGCCACCATGATGAATACCGGCGAGTTGCAGTTACACGCGAAGACCTACCTGGATGACCCTGACCTATACGCCGTGATGCATGATGAAAAGGCGCTGTTAGAAAAACTTTCCACTGTGGGTGTCAGTGCCAGCCCTCGGCTGTTTGCTTTTGCCTTGGCGGCAGCCGGAAGCAGTTCTGCCGGTGTGCAATTGCGAGGCATTACTCCCTCCCGTGAGGCGCAGGTGACCGAAATTCACAAACATCTTATGCTGGGTCTGTGGCTGGATGAGGTCGATACAGAGGGCGTGGTGCTGGGGCGAAAACTTGCCCGTTCATTGAATATCAAGGTGGGGGAGGAGGTGATTCTGCTTGGCCAAGCCAGTGACGGCTCTATGGCAAATGAAATATTTCGCGTGCGCGGCATACTCAAGGCCGTGGCGGATGACATTGATCGAGCGGGGTTTTTTATGCTGTCCTCCTCGTTTCGGAAATTAATGGTGGTAAATGAAGGCGTGCATGAGATCGCCATGAAACGTCTAAATCAAAGCGACACGCTGGAAACAAAACAACAGCAGGTGCAAGACATTGCCGGGCCTTATGAAGTGAAAGATTGGCGCAGTTTGATGCCGGTCATCGCCCGCATTCTGGAGTTGGCCGACGCTCAAACCATTTTCATGTTATTGATTACTTACGTTGCAGTCGGCATGGTGATTTTAAATGCCATGTTAATGAGTGTATTTGAGCGCATCCGGGAGTTTGGCATTATGAAGGCGTTGGGCGTGAACCCCTGGCAAATTGTGCAGCTGGTTTTTGCTGAGGCAATTTTACAGGCTGTTGTGGCGAGCCTTTTTGCCCTTGCTATGGGTGCCTGGCTGGCCTTGCTACTGCAAGAGCGGGGTATTGATTTCAGTCATATGGTTTCGGCCACGTCCTTTGCCGGCATCGCTTTGGAGCCGGTCTGGTATGCCCAGGTTTCTTTCCGCTCCTTGGCGCTACCCATCGTGTTTCTGTTTTTTATGACCTTGCTGGCAGTGATATACCCGGCCATCAAGGCTGCGCTGATTAAACCAGTCGATGCGATTCATCACTTTTAAGGAGGCACAATCGTGAATCTTTCGGGTCTGGCATGGCGAAATATCTGGCGTAGAAAACGCCGTACAGGCATTACTGCCATATCGATTGGTTTTGGGGTGTTTCTGGCGGTGACCTCTAGCGGCATCGGCGATTACTCCTATACCAATATGATTAACGCCAGTGCTCAGATGGGATGGGGGCATATCAGTATCGAGGCGCCAGGTTACTACCAAAGTCCGGCCCTTGATAAGCACATCAACCAGGTTGGAGCAATTCAGCAGATGCTTCAAAACACACCGGGGGTTGAAAGTAATTATGTGCGCATCATGGGGCAGGGTATGTTTGCCAGTGCCCACAAAAGTGTGGGGGGTGCCTTTTTAGCCATTGACCCGAATACTGAAACCGGCGCGCACAACCTGTTTCTCCGCTCGCTGGAAGAAGGGAAACTATTTGCTGCAAACAGCTCTGGGGTGGTTGTGGGGCGTGGTATGGCGCAAAAACTCAAACTGCGCTTGGGGAAAAAGCTGGTTTATACCACTACCGATAAAAAGGGTGAAATCGTCAGTGAAATTGCCCGAGTGACAGGCATCTTCACCACCGGTGTGAAGGAAGTGGACAGCGCATTTGTCTTGTTGCCCATTAACGCAGTGCGCCATACCATCGGATACAAAAGCGACGAGGCCAGCCTGGTGGCGGTGATGATTGAAGATCAGCGCTATACCACTAAAGTGCTTGCCTCGGTGCGAGAGCGGCTTGATAGTGAGTCTGGCCAAAATAACCTGTTGACACAAAACCGGGAAATTCTCAGTTGGCGCGAAACCCAGTCGGAAATAGCAGGGTTGATCAGTCTAGATCGCAGTAGCAATTATATTAGCCAGATCCTGATTGGTTTATTAATCTCGGCAGGCATACTAAATACCTTGCTGATGAGCGTATTGGAGCGCACGCGTGAATTTGGCGTGATGATGGCGGTGGGAATGGCGCCACATTCGCTGTTTTTTCTGGTGATAATTGAGTCCACCTGGTTGGCCTTTCTCGGTTTAGCTGTGGGCATTTTGATAACCATACCCTGGTATTTTTATCTCAATCGCATCGGTATTGATATGAGTGGCGCAATGGGGGATGACTATACGGCAGGCGGTGTACTGATCGACCCAGTGTTGAGGCTTTATCTTTACCCTGAGACCATTGTGGCCATACTGAGCGTTGTATTTTTACTGACGTTGTTATCTGGCTTGTACCCCGCATGGCGGGCTGGAAGAATCCCTCCTGTTGAAAGTTTAAAGGCGATGTAAGATGGCTCCAGCCGAGAAAAAGGTGATTATCAGTATTCAGCAGGTGAGCAAGTCTTACCAGCAGGGGAAGGTGAAAGTGAATGCCGTAAACGACCTGTCCCTGGATATAGAAGAAGGTGAATTTACCGCGCTGTGTGGCCCCTCTGGCTCGGGTAAAACCACCTTGCTGAATATGATTGGTGGTTTGGATTTGCCCACTGAAGGTGTTATAAAGTTAGAGTTGCAAGAGCTTGCCCAGTTAAGCCGCATGGCTTTGTCTCACTTGCGTCGGGATCGTATTGGTTTTGTTTTCCAGGCCTATAATTTGATACCCGTAATGACCGCTTACGAGAATGCAGAATTCGTTCTCGCCCTACAGGGAATGCCCAAGGCCCAGCGTCGCGAACGTGTTATGTCGATCCTCAAGCAAGTAGGTTTGCAAGGGCTGGAATCGCGCCGTCCAGATGAAATGTCCGGCGGTCAGCAGCAGCGCGTCGCTATCGCCAGAGCCATTGTGACCCATCCCGCTGTCGTGCTGGCTGATGAGCCCACCGCAAATGTGGATTCAGAAAATGCCGAAGCCCTGCTGGATTTAATGGAAGAGCTAAATCAACGTGAAGGCATTACGTTTATATTCTCCACCCACGACCCCAGAGTTATGAAACGGGCGAGGCGTTTGGTCTACCTGCGTGATGGTCAGCTGGATCCAGCTGCGTAATTATTTAGCTCATGTCAGCTCACGTTGGCCCGCGCTCAAATTTGAACGCAGCCTGAGCAGTTGTTCAGCCGTTAGCGCCTACCTAACGCTTACCCAAGGCTAAAAGGTGCGACAATTTGTCGCATTTTCAATTAGTCTTTGCCTCCTTACTATGATTAGATGATTCTAAGAATAATTCGTAATTCGTAATTCGTAATTCGTAATTCGTAATTCGTAATTCGTAATTCGTAATTC
>Ga0209121_10004535_pt1 | contig 12955 bp, 8 predicted proteins | sample Cruoilmetagenom3_FD_187292 | JGI IMG/M metagenome (GOLD analysis project Ga0209121, IMG submission 187292) | Oil polluted marine microbial communities from Coal Oil Point, Santa Barbara, California, USA - Sample 3 (SPAdes) (version 2) | ecosystem: Environmental > Aquatic > Marine > Oil seeps ... | reverse complement strand
TGCTTTTGATGCTTTAGTTACTAAGTTTTCAAGAGCGTTTTCTAGTTCGTTTAATCCTCTGTTTACTTTATATAACATAGAAATAGATTCTACTTTAAAATCAGGATTGGTATCGTAATTTCGTATTTTATCTAAATCGTGTTTTGAGATAACAGGGTTTTGTATTTTTAGTTTTTTACAATGTTCTGCATTAATATCAAATAGGTTTACGTCGCTACCTAAAGTTAAGCTGATATCTGTAATAAGTTCTTCTCGAATTCCGTCTAAAGGCGGATTGGTAACTTGTGCAAATAGCTGCTTAAAGTAGTTGTAAATAAGTTGTGGTTTTTCGGACAAAATGGCGATTGGTGCATCGCTTCCCATAGACCCAATAGGTTCTTTTCCTAATTGTGCCATTGGGCGAATAATAGTATTTAGGTCTTCTTGTGTATAGCCAAATACTACTTCTCGTTTTTTTAACTCAATTTCATCATATTTAATAGGTCCTTTTTTAGCAGAAATGTCTCTTAAATGTACTAAGTTTTCATCTAACCATTTTCTGTAAGGGTGTTTTGATGCAATTTCTTCTTTTATCTCTTCGTCATTAACAATTCTACCTTCGCTCATGTTTACTAAAAACATTTTTCCAGGCTCTAATCTTCCGTGGTATTCTACATTTTCGGGTTTAATATCTACAACACCAGTTTCTGAAGACATGATTACATTACCTAGCTTGGTTACTGTATAACGTGAAGGACGTAAACCGTTTCTGTCTAAAACAGCTCCAATAAAATTACCATCTGTAAAAGGTATAGATGCTGGGCCATCCCAAGGTTCCATAAGGCAAGAGTTGTATTCGTAAAATGCTTTTTTAGCATCTGACATGTTTGGGTTTTTTTCCCAAGCTTCAGGAACTAACATCATCATTGCTTCAGGAAGTGAACGACCAGTCATTAATAATAGTTCAACAACCATGTCTAGTGTAGCAGAATCTGATTTTCCTCTTAAAATAGTAGGAATTATTTTTTTTATGTCTTCACCAAATAATGGGCTTTTCATGATTTCTTCACGAGAAAACATACGTGATATATTACCTCTTACAGTGTTTATTTCTCCGTTATGGCAGATGTATCTAAATGGTTGTGCTAAATCCCAAGTAGGAAATGTGTTGGTTGAAAAACGCTGGTGTACTAACGCTAATCTAGTGTCTAAAGCAGAGTTGAATAAGTCTAGGTAATATTCATTTATATGTTCAGGCATTAATAGGCCTTTAAAAATGATTATTTTGGTAGACAGACTCGGTAAGTAAAAGAATTTAGCTTCAGATAATTTAGAGTCATATATAGTATGCTCTGCAATTTTTCTAGCAGCAAATAATTTTAAATTAAACTCTCTGTCTGTTTGTTCGTTGTTTGCTTTACCAATAAAAACTTGTTTTACAAAAGGTTCAGTTATTTTGGCAACTTTTCCTAAAACTTCACTATTTACAGGAACGTCTCTCCAACCAATTAATTGAAGTCCTTGATTTTGTATTTCTTTTTCAAAAACATTTATACAATATTGGCGTTGATTTTCTTTTCTAGGAAGAAAAACATTACTAACTGCATATTCGCCAGCTTCTGGTAATTCAAACTCACAAAATATCTTAAAGAATTTATGTGGTATGTCAATTAGTATTCCTGCTCCGTCACCTGTAACACCATCAGAGCTTACAGCTCCACGATGCTCTAATTTAACTAGAATTTCTAGCGCTTTATGTATGATGTCGTTAGATCTTTTTCCTGTTAAACTACATATAAATCCAGCACCACAATTATCGTGTTCAAATTCTGGTAAATAAAGTCCTTGTTTCTTTAGCATAATATGAGAAATTTATAGGTTTTAATAACCTTAATATAGCCCTAAGATACATGGTAAAATATGAATTAAAAAAAAGGGGAAACACTTTTCACATATCGATAGTATACTTAAAATTGAATGAAAAATAAGCAAAAAAACGAGTGAAAACTAATAAATAAGCAATGAAAAATATTTAATCAAACAGTAGTATTATTGCGAAAACGTTTTCGTTAATGCTAAATGATTGCATTTTTCTTATTGAATCATAAGTATTTGTGTTAATATGAATATTTGGCGAATGTGAATATTTTAATAAAACACGATAATATTTATTATACCCCATAAAAAACAGGGGTTAAAATAAAATAATCATAAAAATAACATTTTCACCCCCTAATATTTAGGGGTTAACTTCTTTTTAGTATAGATTTGGAGTTCTATTAACAACTAAATTTATAAACTTATGAAAAGATTTTTATTATCTGCAATGGTGCTAACCACATCATTTGTGTCTGCACAAGAAGTTACAGAAACAGAAACAGAAACAAAAGAGAAAAAGTTTTCTTTTGAAGGTAGTGTTGATGCGTATTATCAAACAAACCTAACATCTAGTGATAAAGCTATTTTTGGAGATGATGGAGATTCGTTTCAGTCTTTTGGTACTTCTTTTGCTGATGAAACAGGTTTTGCATTAGGTATGGCTAATATTATTGCAAAATATGAAGGAGAAAAAACAGGTGTAGTTGCTGATTTAGTTTTTGGGCCTAGAGGTGATGCTGCTATTGGTGGTTATAATATAAACCAATTGTATGCTTATTGGAATGTTACCGAAAGTACAACTTTAACTTTAGGGCGTTTTAATACTTATTTGGGTTATGAAGTAATTTCTCCAACAGGAAATTTTAACTACAGTACTTCTTATTTATTTTCTAGTGGACCGTTTTCTCATGTTGGTTTAAAAGCTGATTTTGCTTTATCTGATGATTTTAGTTTAATGGTTGCAGTGATGAATCCAACAGATGTAAATAATAATTATATAGGTGGTTACGCTTTAGGAGCGCAATTAGGATATTCTGGACAGTTTTTAAATTTCTATTATGACGATAAAGAGGTTTTAGGATTTGAAATAGATTATACAGGAGGATTTGATCTTTCCGATTCGTTTTTCTTAGGACTTAACGCTGCTTATGCAGATAATGATGGTGAAGGATTTATGGGAGCAGCTATCTATCCGCAATATGCTGCTACAGATAGTTTTTCTATTGGTTTAAGAGGAGAGTATTTTGATTGGTTAAGTGATGCAGATACTGCTGTAGATGATTTAGATGTTATGGCTCTTACTTTAACTGGAAGCTATACTTATGAAAGCTTAACCATAAAACCAGAATTACGATTAGATAGTAATGCAGAAGAAGTTTATTTAGACAGTGACTTAGAAAGTACTAAAAGCTTTGCGGCTTTTACAGTAGCTGCAATCTATCAGTTTTAAGTAAAAAATAACTAACAATTAAATAATAACAACAAATAATTATTATGGAAAATTTTTTAACAATTTTACCAAATTTAATAGCTGTACAGGAAGTTACTGCAGCTACTACAAAAGATATTGAAGAAGTAGTGTCTGCTGTTAATGCAGATATGGGAATGCTATGGATGCTGATTTCAGGAATTTTAGTATTCTTTATGCAAGCTGGTTTTACCTTAGTAGAAACAGGAATGACACGTTCTAAAAATGCTGCCAATATAGCCATGAAAAATCTGTTAGATATTTGTGTTGGTTCTCTAACCTATTGGTTAGTGGGTTACTCATTAATGTATGGAGATACTTCTAATGGATGGTTTTTCTGGAGTGGTTTAATGCAAGGAGAAGGAGCAGATTTATTCTTTCAAACCATGTTTGCTGCAACTGCTGCAACTATAGTTTCTGGAGCTATTGCAGGAAGAACTAAATATTCTACCTATGCTATATTCTCTATATTAATGACAGCTTTAATCTATCCAATAGCAGGAGGATGGCAATGGCAAGGTTCTGGTTGGTTAACCGAATTAGGATTTATTGATTTTGCAGGTTCTTCTATTGTACACTCTGTTGGTGGTTGGGCTGCGCTTGTTGCTGCTTTTATGGTAGGACCAAGAATAGGAAAATATGTAGATGGAAAAGTAAACCCAATTCCAGGACACAATCAAATTCTTGCAACCTTAGGAGTTTTTATTTTATGGTTAGGATGGTTTGGTTTTAATGGTGGATCACAACTTGCTTGGGGAGGAGCAGATTCTATTGCTGCTTCAACAGTAGTTTTAATAACCAACTTAGCAGCAGCAGCTGGTGGTTTAGGTGCATTAGTTACTACTTGGATCTGGTATGGTAAACCAAATTTACCACAAACTTTAAATGGTGCATTAGCAGGATTAGTTAGTATTACTGCTGGTTGCGGAAATATGTCTGCAATAGGAGCTGTTTTTGCAGGACTAATTGGAGGTGTTATTGTGGTGTTTTCTATAGAAATTATTGAGAAAAAACTTAAAATTGACGATGCTATTGGTGCAGCTTCTGTACATGGTGTAGCTGGTGCTTGGGGAACTTTAGTGATAGGACTTTGGGGAATAGATGGAGATACAGGTATTGGTTTATTTAATGGAGGAGGCTTTGGTCAACTAGGTACGCAAGCAATAGGTGTTGTAGCTTATGCTGTTTGGTCTATTGTATTGTCTTATATAATATTAAAAGTGTTAAAGTCTACAATGGGACTTCGTGTTACTGAAGAAGAAGAGATGATTGGTCTTGATTTATCAGAACATGGTGAAATTGCTTACCCAGGAAAAAGACAAAGAAGTTAAAATATTGTTTGTTGAGTTTTAATAGTCCTAGAGCTATTTCTAGGGCTATTATTCTTTTCTATTCAAGTAAAAAAAATGCAATGAAAAAAGTAGAAACCATTATAAGAAAGTCAAAATTTTCAGAAGTTAAAAAAGCACTTCATGAAGTAGGTGTAGATTTCTTTTCTTATTGGGATGTTTCAGGAGTAGGTGTTGAAAAAGTAGATAATGATATTTTAAACAACGGAACTGTAACTATTAGTGATATTGAAAGATGTTTTTTGTCTATAATAGTAAATGATGATTTTGAAGAAGTAACTATCAAAGCTATTCTTGAGTCTGCATCTTCTGGAGAAATTGGTGATGGTATATTAATTGTTTCATCTATAGATGAAGTTTATAGAATTAGAACAGGAGATAAAGGATCTAATGTTTTAAGATAAAAAGAATAAAAAAAGTATTTAAAATAAAGAAGAAATAAAGATTTTAATGTTCTTGATTTTTGGACGTCTATCCAGTTATTAGTTAAAAGGAACATTAATTAGTTAGTTTAATTGTTTGTTTGTAAAAACCTCGAAATGTAATGTTTCGAGGTTTTTTATTTAAGACTAACAATAAAATGATAGGCTAGGCAGAATTACGGCTTGCGTTTATATTACCAAATAAAGAACGTGTTACTATTTTTTCAAATATTTTTATTTGTTCTTCATCTCTAACCTCTGCTTTTTCTAATTCTTGAATTTTCTTTAAAGCAAACTGTTGTATGGTAAGTAATGGTAATACAATAGACTCTCTAACTGCAATAGATGCTTTACCTGCTGGTTCTTCTTGCATCAATTCTTTATATCCAGTTAGTTTAAGTATAAGGCGCTTTGTAGTTTCATACTCGTCATAAATAACCTTCCAGAATGCTCCATACTCAGGGTCTTCAGACATGTATTTTGTTAAATCAAAAAAGGATTTAGATAAAGACATCATACTGTTTTCTATTAGTGTTTTAAAGAAATCTGATGTTTTAAACAAGTGTTGTGCTTTGTCAAATTCACCTGCATCTTCATATTTCTTTAAAGCAGTACCAACACCAAAAAATCCTGGAACATTTTGTTTTAATTGACTCCATGAACCTACAAAAGGTATGGCTCTTAAATCTTCAAAAACTAAGCCTTCTGCTTTTCCTCTTTTAGAAGGACGACTACCAATATTTGTTTTTGCATAATATTTTAAAGTACTCATATGCTCTAAATACGAAATGAATTTAGGATGTGCTTTAAATTTTACATAAGCTTCATAGCTTAAGTTGGCAATATCATTCATTACCTCTCTGTTTGTAGGAACCATGCTTAAGTCTGTTGCACTAAAGCTGTTATGAATTCCCGAGGTAATTAGTTGTTCTAGGTTGTATTGTGAGGATTCAAGTGTTCCAAAATTAGAACTAATAGTTTGTCCTTGTATGGTTAACTGTACTTCTTTGTCTTCAATAGTTGGACCAAGAGAAGCATAGAAATTATGCGTTTTTCCTCCTCCGCGAGCAGGTGGTCCTCCACGACCATCAAAGAAAATAGCAGTAACATCGTATTTTCTTGAAATAGCGGTTAGGTTTTCTTTGGCTTTGTAAATTGCCCAGTTTGCCATTAAATAGCCACCATCTTTTGTACCATCACTAAAACCAAGCATGATAGTTTGCTTGTTTCCTCTAGCTTTTAAATGTGCAGCATATTCTGGGTTTGTATATAAAGCTTCCATAACTGCAGGTGCATTTTCTAAATCTGTAATGGTTTCAAAAAGTGGACCTATATCTACAGTTAGCTCGTCTTGAAAAGCAACCAGTTTTAGCATAGCAAACAGTTGCATGACGTTTAATGTAGTTTGGTTATTGCTTATAATATATCTGTTTGCAGCCTTTTCACCATTAGATTTTTGAATGGTTTTAATGGCTTTCATGGTATTTAAAGCTTTTAAGGTTTCTTCGTCTTTTATTAAAGAAAGATCGATGTTTCCTTTTACTTTAGATAGAATTTGTATTTGCTCTTCTTCTGATAGTTCATGATAGTTTTTAGGAAAAATATCGCTTCCGTTTTCTATTAAAGCATTAACCATATCATTAAAAAATTGGTCGTGCTTTCTACTATCTTGTCTAATGTCTAAATTAGCAAAATGAAATCCGAATAAGTGTACTTTATTAATCAAGCTATTCACTTCCTCAATATAAAGAGATTGGTGCTTGTCGATAATAAGCTGTTTTATTTCTTTTAATTCTGATGTAAAACTAGCAACAGTTAAACTAGATTTTTTATTGGTGATTATTTTATATAGTTCTGTTTCTAAAAAAACAATTCTTTCTTCTACACCTTGAAAAGTTAATTTTCTTCTTAGTTTTCTAGTGTCTCTATAGTAGTTTTTTATAACAGTGTCTTGCAGTCTTTTGGCAACGTTAAGTGTTATTTCTGGTGTTACAAAAGGGTTTCCGTCTCTGTCTCCTCCAGGCCAAAAGCCAATATTTATAATATCGTTATCTATTTGTTTACCTTCAAATATATTTTGTTGAATATAGTCGTAAATGCTTCCAAAGGATTTATAAAATACGTTTTCTAAATACCAAATTAAACTTACAGCTTCGTCATAAGGAGTAGGTTTTTTGTGTTTAAAGAAAGGTGTTTTTCCTAATTGAGCTAATAAATCATTAATACGAAGCAGGTCGTTTTCTTTAACAGCTTCGGTTAAATCTGTAATAATTCCTAAAACAGAACCAGGATAAAACTGTGTTGGGTGTGCAGTTAAAACAATTCTTACTTTAAATTCTTCTAGATATTTTTGAAGCGTTTCTATTTTGTCTTCGGCAGAAGCGGTTTCTTTTAAACTTCTTAAAGTACCAATTCCGTCCATGTTATTTACTACAGGAAAAGCTGCATCTTCAATAGCATCAAATAAAACTACTTGTCTTTCTATGTATTGAATAAAACGAAACAATAAATCGATCTGGCTTTTTTTAGAGCGTCTAGCTTGGTACTTTTTAAAAAAAGTATTTACTATGGTTGTTGGGTCGTCTCCATTAGCAAAACCATTTTTGCATGTTTCGTGAAATAAAGGCAATAAAACTCCTGTTTTTGTAATAGAATCAAAAGGTAAAGTCATGAATATACTATTGTATATCTGATATTTTGATAGTACGTTTTGATTAAATCTTGTGAGTTTTGGTTGTGTTGCCATATAGTTATATTATTGTAGATTGTCCTAAGTGAATGTTAGAAAAGTTAAGGTTAGAATCGTTAGGGTTAGAAATGTAATCTGCTATAAAATCACCAACCTTAGATGTAGATACAGTATGTTCTGTATTTAAGTCTGGAGTGGTAATGTTTAGTAGTAAAGATTTTTCTACAGCTTTACGTATTACAGCAGCTTCTTCTGTTAAGTCAAAATGATCTAGTAGCATAGCTGCAGATAATATAGAGGCAATAGGGTTGGCAATACCTTTTCCTGTTGCTTGCGGATACGAGCCATGAATAGGTTCAAACATAGCATATTTGTCTCCAACAGAAGCCGAAGCTAATAAGCCTATAGAGCCACCAATTACACTTGCTTCATCACTAATAATGTCTCCAAACATATTTTCGGTTAAAATAACATCAAATTGATTTGGATTTAAAATCATTTGCATGGCAGCATTATCTACAAATAAGAAGTCTAATGTAACTTCCGGATAATCTTTTGCAATTTCAGTAACTACCTTACGCCAAAGTCTAGAACTTTCTAAAACATTAGCCTTGTCTACTAAAGTTACTTTGTTTTTTCTGGTTTGCGCAGCTTTAAAAGCTAAATGTGCAATACGTTCAATTTCTGTTTTTGTATATAGACATAAGTCAGAAGCAGTGTTGCCATCTTCGCTTAAAAATTTTTCGCCAAAATAAATACCTCCAGTTAATTCTCTATAAATACTAATATCTGTGCCTTGAATAATATCCTTTTTTAAAGGAGATTTTTCAATTAAAGTATCATACGCCTTTACAGGTCTAATATTTGCAAAAAGGCCTAAAGACTTACGTAAACGCAATAAACCTTGTTCTGGTCGTACTTTTGCATCTGGATTGTTGTCGTATTTTGGGTCGCCAATAGCGCCAAATAAAATAGCGTCTGTAGCTTCACAAACGTCTAATGTTTCTTCTGGTAATGGGTTTCCTGTTTCATCAATTGCAATTGCGCCAACAGGAGCATGCGTAAAAGAAAACGAATGATCAAATTCTAAAGCAATTGCTTGTAAAGCCTTTATTGCCTGCTTTGTCACTTCTGGGCCAATACCATCTCCTGGTAAAACTGCTATATTTAATTTCATAATATTTCCAGCGAAAACAAGATTTTCATCCTGCTGTCATTTATTAGTTTATAATTTTTTTAAGTTGGGCGTTTCTTTTTGCTTATACTTATTCGTTTTTATACAAACTTTCAGGCTTGCAAAAAGTCGCGCTTTCACTACTCGCTCTCTTTGAGGAGCTCAAACAAACCGTTCAATCGCTAACGCGTGTACTAGCTATTGGCGTTTTCAAAAGCTTCAATTACTGCTTTTTTGCTTAGTAAATAGTCAATATCATCATAACCATTTATCATGCACGTTTTTTTATAAGCATCAATTTCAAAAGTTTCAGATAGATTAGTGTTATCTACAGAAATGGTTTGCGCTTCTAAATTAACAGTTATTTTTGTTTCTGGGTAATTTTCAATCGTGTTTAATAGTTCTTTTAAAAAATCTGCCGAAACTTGTACTGGTAATAAACCGTTATTTAGTGCATTACCTTTAAAAATATCTGCAAAAAAACTAGACACCACCACTTTAAATCCGTAACCTGTTAAAGCCCATGCTGCGTGTTCTCTACTGGAACCACACCCAAAATTATCTCCAGCAACAAGAATAGTGCCAGAATAATCAGGATTATTTAATGCAAATGCTGTATTTACCGATCCGTCTTTATGGTATCTCCAATCTCTAAAAACATTGTCTCCAAACCCTTTTTTGTCTGTCGCTTTTAAAAAACGCGCAGGAATAATTTGGTCGGTATCTACGTTTTCTATTTGTAACGGAATTGCTCTTGAGTTTAATGTTGTAAATTTTTCCATCTCAACTTCCTACAAAAGGCAGGAATCTCTTTTTTAATTGTTGGGTCGAGCGCAGTCGATACCTAACTATATTGTTTATTATTATGTGACCTCTCGACTGCGCTCCAGGTGACACTTGATTTTTTAAATTAATTCTAATTCCTTAATTTCTTTAGTAACATCTACTATTTTTCCTGCAACAGCTGTAGCTGCAGCAACTAATGGACTAGCAAGAATGGTTCTTGAACCTTGACCTTGACGTCCTTCAAAATTTCTGTTAGAAGTAGATACGCAATATTCGCTTTGCGGAATTTTATCATCATTCATTGCTAAACACGCAGAACAACCTGGTTGTCTTAATGTAAAACCTGCTGCTTCAAAAATATCTTTTAAGCCTTCTTCAATAATTTGTGTTTCTACTTGTTTACTTCCAGGAACCAACCAAGCTGTAACATTGCTTGCTTTTTGTTTTCCTTTTATAAAGTTTGCAGCAATTCTAAAATCTTCAATTCTTGAATTTGTACAGCTACCAATAAACACATAATTAATAGGTTTGTTTATTAGGCTTTCTCCTGCTTTAAAATTCATGTATGCTAAAGACTTTTTAAAAGACGCGTTAGATTCTACAGGAATGTTTTCGGTAATTTTAATTCCCATTCCAGGATTAGTACCATAGGTAATCATTGGCTCTATATCTTCGGCATCAAAAAAGTATTCTTTATCAAAAGTAGCACCTTCATCTGTTGGTAAGGTTTTCCAATAAGCTACTTTTTTATCAAAATCTTCCCCTTTAGGAGCAAATTCTCTTCCTTTTACATAATCAAAAGTAGTTTGGTCTGGAGCAATCATTCCTCCTCGAGCTCCCATTTCAATACTCATATTGCAAACAGTCATTCTTCCTTCCATGCTCATTTCTTCAAAAACATTTCCTGCATATTCGCAAAAATATCCTGTTCCAGAATTGGTGCCTAGTTTAGAGATAATATAAAGAATAACGTCTTTTGGTAATACGCCATTTTTTAGTTTACCATTAACCGATACACGTAAGCTTTTTGGTTTTGTAAGTAGCAAGCATTGGCTAGCAAATACTTGTGCTACTTGACTAGTACCAATACCAAATGCAATGGTACCAAAAGCACCATGAGTAGAGGTGTGGCTGTCACCACAAACCATGGTCATTCCTGGTTGTGTAAAACCTAACTCTGGAGCCATTACATGAACAATACCATTGTATTTATGACCTAGTTGGTATAAGGTAATATTGTTTTTTTTACAATTAACAGATAGCTGCTCTAGTTGTTTTTTAGAGAGTTCATCTTTAATAGGTTGATCTTGATTTTGTGTTGGTGTATTGTGGTCTGCTGTAGCCACAATTTGCTGAGGTCTAAAAATAGGAATTCCGCGATCTTCTAATTCATTAAAAGCTTGCGGACTTGTTACCTCGTGTATTAAGTGTTTGTCTATATAAAGTACCTGTGGACCATCTTCTATAGTGTCTACCACATGTGCATCCCAGACTTTATCAAATAGTGTCTTTTTCATTTATGCGGAAATTATTTGTTGGTAGATGTTACTTGTTTCAATAATTTGATGAATATCATTATCATTAATTTCTTTCTTTTTATCTGCAAAAGTTAAAAAGCTAGCGTAAATTTCATCTAATTGAAGTTTGGTTAGCTCATAACCTACATTTTTTGCTCGGTATGCTAAAGCAGCTCTACCACTTCTTGCGGTTAGTACAATAGCAGATTCTGTTACACCAACATCTTTAGGGTCTATAATCTCGTAAGTTTCACGATTTTTAATAACGCCATCTTGGTGTATTCCAGAGCTATGTGCAAAAGCATTTGCGCCTACAATAGCTTTGTTAGGTTGGGTGTAAATTCCCATGCTATCAGATACCAACTGGCTTATTCCGTATAGCATTTGTGTATTAATATTTGTGTCTAAATTTAAGTAAGGATGTTGTTTTAAAACCATGACAACCTCTTCTAAAGCGGTGTTTCCTGCACGTTCGCCAATACCATTTATGGTACATTCAATTTGGCGAGCTCCATGTATTACACCTTCAATAGAGTTAGCGGTTGCTAAACCTAAATCATTATGGCAATGGCAAGATAAAATTGCTTTTTCTATGCCTTTTACATTTTCTTTTAGGTATTTAATTTTTGCACCATATTCACTTGGTAAGCAATATCCTGTAGTGTCTGGAATATTTAAAACCGTTGCGCCAGCTTTTATAGCAGCTTCACAAACTCTTGCTAAATATTCGTTGTCTGTTCTTCCTGCATCTTCTGCATAAAACTCTACATCTTCAACAAAAGATTTGGCGTATTTTACGGCTTCATAAGCACGTTTAATTATCGCTTCTTTATTCGATTTGAATTTATGAAGAATGTGCGAGTCTGATGTGCCAATTCCTGTGTGTATTCTAGCTTTTTTAGCCTTTTTTAACGCTTGGGCAGCAACTTTTATATCGTTTTCTACAGCTCTGGTTAAACCACAAACAGTAGCGTTTTTTACGATTTTAGAAATTTCTTCTACAGATTTAAAGTCGCCTGGACTAGAGACGGGAAATCCGGATTCTATAACATCCACTCCAAGTTGATCTAGCTGTTTTGCAATGATAACCTTTTGCTCTGTGTTCAGTTTGCAACCAGGAACTTGCTCTCCATCTCGAAGCGTTGTATCAAAGATTTGTATATTGTTACTTGACATTTATCAAAAAATATTTTTGTATTGTATAACGAATTTATATTTTGATTAGGTATTATTATTTGATTTTGAGTTACTTTTACGATGTTCAAAAGCATAAACATAATTTAAAATATTGATAATCAAGTAGTTAAATTAATATTCTATTGATAACTAAAGAACAAAAAGATAATTTATTTCTGTTAGTTAAGTCTTTAACTAAATCTGAAAAAAGACAATTTAAATTGTATGTAGGCAGACTTGGGGTAAATTCTGATTCTAAATTTTTAAAACTTTTTAATCTTTTAGATAAGGCACAAGTGTATGATGAAACTGCAATATTAAAAAGTGGCATTGTTAAAAAACAACAAATAGCCAATGTTAAAGCACATTTGTACAAGCAGATTTTAGTAAGTTTAAAACTAAACCCTTCACACCAAAATATACGTTCTCAAATTAGAGAGCAATTAGATTTTGCTTCTATTTTATACCATAAAGGCTTGTATAAACAAAGTTTGAAAATACTAGATAAAGCAAAAGA
>Ga0209121_10004534_pt1 | contig 12955 bp, 7 predicted proteins | sample Cruoilmetagenom3_FD_187292 | JGI IMG/M metagenome (GOLD analysis project Ga0209121, IMG submission 187292) | Oil polluted marine microbial communities from Coal Oil Point, Santa Barbara, California, USA - Sample 3 (SPAdes) (version 2) | ecosystem: Environmental > Aquatic > Marine > Oil seeps ... | reverse complement strand
TCATAAGATATACATTCAAGTGCTTCGTCAAATGTCGCCTGAAAGAAGGTTGCTTAAAGCATTTGAGTTGTCTGAATTTGCCAATCAACTTTTTATTCAGGGATTACATAAGAGGTTCCCGAATCTTCCAGATAAAGAATTCAAAAAAATACTTTTGGAGCGTCTCGATAAATGCCACAACAGGAATTATTAAAGGAGGTTATTCAAGCACTCAACCAAGCTAAAATCCAATATATGATAGCAGGTTCTGCCGCTTCAAGCTTACAAGGTGAACCCAGGTCTACCCGTAGGCATATTAGCACCCGAACAGTAGAGAAAGTATTTTAGGATACTGTAAAAAAAAGTAGGAATAAAGAAAGATGTAAGTGTGCATTCTCTCAAGCATTCTTATGCTACACATTTACTGGAAAGTGGAACAGATTTACGATATATACAGGAGTTGTTGGGACATAAGAGTTCTAAGACTATAGAGATATACACACATGTTAGCAAGAAGTCTATAGGAAAAATAGTTAGTCCCTTGGATAATTTAGAAACGGGAAGAGGTGATAGATAAAGGCGAAAAAGAGCAGTTATAAAAAGTATATCCGCACTTAACAGCGGATATAAACAAGTTAGGTGACATTTTACTTGGCGGGTTTTTAGAGAGAGGAGAGTAAGTTATTCGAGCAAATGTGAGGTGATGAAAGATGTCGAGTAGATACGATTTAATAAGGGCACGGGGAGGCAAGGATGATGTGACGATCGAAGAGGTGTTGAAGGATAGGTGTGATGTACTCCGAAGAGGGGGTAAAGTAGATATTAAATTGCTTCGAATTTCACCTTGGCAAGGGGAAGATCAAGTGGATATCCAATCAGCTTATGCTGATTTTCTTGACCGAAATGACCATACATTCTCACCAGTCGCTGTTAAGGCTGCGGTGAGGGGCCTTCACAGGTATGAATTTCGAGGTTTCTTTAAGATCAAGGTCTTCGGAGATATGCTTTCCATCCAGCCTTATGTGAAGCAAGGAGACATAACTTCAAATCTATCACTTAGTAGTGAGTCTTCGTCCGCTTGGATAGGTAATATCAAATCTCTGTGGAAATCTGTTCTGGCAAATCCTGTTCCTCTCTTTAGAACAGCAACGGATAAACCTCTTCTCGCTGTCTTTGATGAAAAAGGATTCTTCCTATCTCAGGAAGCACAACGGATATACAACCAAGTCAAATCTCTGCCTCATATTTATGTTGCAAGACTTGTATCAGAAAATACTTATTACTTTGGCATTTCCAACCAACACGGTGGAAGATGGAAACGTTCTCATGCCTATCATCTTGGTGGATTAGCATATGAGATTCTCAAGACAAAGCGATATGATGACCAGGACCATAGTAATTGGATTCGCAAATGGTTTGAATCCTTAGAACCTAAACGTTGCGGTTCTTACTATGTCATTCGAATGAAGGAAAAGGTCATTATATCTTTTTTTGTATTCCGGCCCCAAGCGTCGAAGGCCAAACTTGAAAAGGCCGAATCTCTTCTAATAGACATAGCGAGAAGAAGGGGGCTAATTGTTCTTAACAAGAGAGGCTAATTATATTAGGGAGGCCTAAGAGTAGATGAATTTGAACAGTAGATAAAGAGTCAAAATAGATACATCAAGCAAAACGCTGCGTCTCTCAAGCTTGTCCTGACAGATCGCCTAACAGAGCGTATCCGGCTCCGTGCCTTTGGCACTCCACCCAAATCCCTCACTTCGTTAGAGACTTCAGATACGCTCGGGACGTTAAATGAAATTGCCGACTAAAAAGAACGGAGTTAAATAATGACAGAAGTTAGATGTCCAAAATGTGGTTCTTTAATGGTTCTGCGTACAGCAAAAAGAGGACCAAATGCTGGTAGAAAATTCTATGGATGTTCTCGTTACCCTCATTGCAAAGCAACTATTCCGTTTGAATCAGTAGCTCCCGATTCAGAAAAAATATCTGAAAAAGAAAAACTCTCTCTGGCAGAGACTTTCTTTCCGCGAACCCTTATCGCCAGAGAAAGATTCCAGAACTACCAAGTTCGATTTTTTGAAACCGTAGCAGTCCCTGAAGATTTGTTAGAAGGGATCTTTTACGAAGATATAGGAGAAGAAATTTTAAAGGCTTTCTCTCAGTGGAGAGTTGATTTTCCAATTGGAGAATCTAAATATACACTAAACAAGCGTCAATGTCAGATAATTTCTGTATTAGAGAAGATTCTCACTAGAGGAAGAATCACGCTGCCATCGCCCCAATTAGAAAGGAAGTTTAAAGAAAGATTTCTTAAAACATCAAAAACTGAACTTTCCTTATCGCTTATAGAATCTTTAGTGTTTAGAGGGTATCAAAAAAGCAAAAAGTATCTATGGTTAGATAGTAAAGAAGAAAGTATATTCTATGAAGAGATTCTTTCGAAATTTTGGGGAGAAAACTATAAACAATTTGTTTTTCCTCAAGTTGAAATTTCGAGTTTACTTCCTTCAAATCTAAATGTGGATACTACAGGCTACCAAAGAGTTGATTTTGCTATATTCCACCCCGGATTAGAAGAAAAAATAATAGTTGAAATTGATGGGGAACAGCACAAAGGACATATTGCATCAGACAGAGAACGAGACAGGACTTTGCAAGAATATGGCTATACAGTTATACGTATCCAAGCTAATGAAATACGAGAAGGGAGCGGTCATCAGCTATCGGTTTTAAGATCAAAACTTTCTACAATAGAGCAAAAGTTCGATGAGGATATGGTTTCTTCCTATAGTGAAATTATTAAGTTTATACACTCGATTAAATTTGCTCACCAGATTCAACTTGTCCTTCTCCAAGGGATTCAATCAGGGTTTCTTAATTTAGAAGACGCAGGCTCCTTGCATCTTATTGCTGATTTAGATGAAATTGGTCTATTTAACAAGAAAGAGGTTCTTTCAATACTCAAAAAATCTGTGGCGGACTTTACAGAACTGTTAGGAAAACTTAGCAAACTTTATTCTGTCAATCTAAAAACAAAAGAACCTATCTGTGACCTTTTCTCTGAGTACACTGTGGATAAATCCGCAAATGCGATTTGCATTTCTTTCTCGGATAAATTTACAAGTGATTTGCCAACATTTCATGTGCAAAATATTTATTTTCCTTTCCATATAGCAAATTCATCCTTCCCAGCAGCGCCAGTAATTGAGGGATTAGAAAAACCAGAAGAAAAAGATTTAGAATACTTTCTACAATATTTATTCCGTAAGCCTTATTTCTGGGAGGGCCAATGTGATGGAATTATACGGGCACTTCAAGGTAAAGACGCATTGCTATTACTTCCGACAGGAGCAGGGAAATCTTTAGTATATCAACTTGCTTCTTTACTTTTACCCGGTAGAACAGTGGTTATTGACCCAATCATTTCATTAACAGAGGATCAAATTGACAACCTTGCTATGATAGGTATTGATAGATGCATTGCTATTACAAGCCAAATTGCAGACCCTCAAGATAGGTTACGAGCACTTCAATTATTTGGACAAGGGGAGTATCTTTTTGCTTATGTTGCCCCTGAACGGTTTCAAACTATCAAATTTCGTGAGTCACTCCGAATGCTTACAGTCCATACACCAATTGCATTGATTGTAGTAGATGAGGCTCACTGTGTATCTGAATGGGGGCATGACTTTCGAACTGCCTATCTCAATATTGGGAAGACAAGTCGGGAGTATTGTGAATCAAACGGAAAAGTTCCGCCACTACTTGCATTGACAGGAACCGCGTCAAGGGCTGTTCTTAAAGATGTTCAACGGGAATTGCAGATAGAGGATTTTGATGCTACTATCACTCCAAAATCTTTTGATCGGTCTGAAATGAAATTCCGTGTTATCTATTCTACATCTCAGGAAAAAACTGCGAGGTTGAAAGGTTATCTTGGACAGATGCTACCAAGCTTATTTAATACCACAAGTTCTACTCTCTATCAAACAAGAGGGAAGGAAACTTATTCTGGACTCGTTTTTTGTCCACATGCTAATGGTGAATTCGGTGTTGAGAGAGTGGCAGATGAGATTAAGAAAGATTTAGGTATTCCTACCGCCATTTATAGCGGAAGTGCCCCAAAAGGTTGGAATCCTGACCAGTATCGTTATCACAAGCAACGTGTAACAAAAGAGTTCAAGAGGGATAAAATACCACTTTTGGTTTGCACAAAAGCTTTTGGAATGGGTATAGATAAGCCGAACGTTCGCTACACTATTCACTATGGGCTTTCACCCTCTATTGAATCTTTTTACCAAGAAGCTGGCCGTGCTGGGAGGAACCGAAAAACTGCTCACTGTTGTATAATCGTCTCTAATGATGACCCTGAAAGGTCGGAGAAATTACTGAATCCTACCGCAAAAGTCGAAGAAATAGATGGAATTGTAAATAATATCCGACGGGAAGAAAATGATGATATAACCAGAGCCCTTTACTTCCATACTAATGCTTTTCGTGGAATTGCCAAAGAAAAGCAGGATGTTGAAGAAGTTCTTCAACATTTGGGAGATGTATCCAAGAAAGGGATAAAGACTCTAACCCTGCCAAGTTTTGAAAGAAACACTGTAGAAAAGGCACTTCATCGGCTTTTACTCATTGGGGTCGTCTCTGATTATACAATAGATTATTCTCGTGATGAATTTACAGTTAAACTATCAGGCGGTAGCAAGGAAGAAATTCTTGAAACCTATGGAAAATATGTTGCAAGTTATCTTTACAGTAAAAGACAAGGCGAAATTAAAAAGGCGTCACAGTTGCTTTTTCTTTCTCGTCCTGAGTTCATCATAAAAATGGTTAGCCTTTTGCTTCATTTCATCTATGATGTTATTGAATGCGGAAGAAGGCGTGCTCTATATGAAATGTTGCTTGCCTGCACTGGCTCTCCTACTGATAAGGCTATCCGACAACGAATCTTGCGATACCTGGAAGCAACTGAATACTCAGAGGCTTTAGAGCAGATAGTTAACGATGAAAAAGCTGGTACAATGAAATGCAGGGATGTTTTTGGCATTGTACGTTCGCCAAATGAGGCTGCTGAACTTCGAGGCCAAGTGTCACGCTATCTTGAAAGTTATCCTGATCACCCTGGTTTACTTATGCTACGTTCTCTTTCAGAGATCTTTTCAAGAGACAAAAACAGCAATGTGGCAAAACAAAACTTTACCGCATCAATGTCTTCTGCTTTAACAAACTATGGACTTAGTAATGATATCGTTTTTGATTTTGCTGCTTGGGCAGTTTCAAATATTGCAAAACGGGATAGAAGATTGGCTAAGGAATTGATTTTCGAACTTACGAAATCTTCAAATCGTTTCCTTGCCAAGATGCTTATTGAAAAATTACCTGTTGAGTTTACCGAGATACCAGCATGGTCCCTTTTGGCAAGACTTCAACAGGATTGTCACTCTTTAATTATTAAAAAAGAAGGCTGAGAATGGAATATTTAATTCTAATTATAATCGGAATAGTTATTTATCTATTGGTTTATAGGAAATCTCAGACTGATAGGGAAGAATCTAAACATAAAGAAAGCCGCTTTCAATCTCAAAGAGATACTGAAAGCAAAGCAAACGAGGTTATTACAGATGCTCGTATCCCTTCCACACAAAGGACTGTATTTCACTCTACCGATATAGAAAGCTGTGCCTATCTTGATATAGAAACAACCAGTTTAAATCCATCTGATGGGGATTTGACAGTAATTGGTTTGTATTTGGAGGATAGCAACGAACATAAGGTTATACAATTAGTCGGGAATGAAATATCTTCCTCAAAATTGATTAGGATAATGAAAAAAGTAAAAGTATTTTATACTTATAATGGAACACGGTTTGACTTACCGTATATTAAGACGAAATTAAGCATAGACCTTACAAAATATTGTATACATAAAGACTTGATGTATGAGTGCTGGCGTAGGAATCTATATGGAGGTTTCAAAGAAGTTGAAAAAAAAATGGAGATTAAAAGAAAACTAACAGGTATAGATGGGAAGATTGCTGTAGCTTTATGGCATAATTATAAACTTTACGGAGATAAAGGATCTTTAACAACTTTATTAGAATATAATAAAGAAGATGTTTTGAATTTAAAGTCACTTAGAGACAAATTAAACTTCTGAAAGGAGATTGCCAAATGGAAAAAGAGGCAGAGAAGTTTTTGCAGGCAGAAGAAACCGCTGTAAAGCTTGTTGAAACCTTGAAGCAACTTCACACTGAGGCAACTTCATATCAAACCGCAACAAAAGAACTTGATACTGTTCGTAAACGACTTTTGAATCTGATTGAGTCAACAGAAAGGGTTGCGAGTGGTAGTCATGAAGTTATCAAAATTTTGAAAGAAATCGGGGGTCCGGAAATCCTAAATAGGCTCGCAAAACTAGAAAATAAATCTACTGAAGAATTTGCTAAGCAGTCGAAAGATATGGAAAAACTGAAGACACTGATTATAGCAACACTTGCAAGTTCAATAACAGCGATCATTATTGGAATAATTGCACTTTTGAGATAAAAAATGAGTCGGCAACCGCAACTAACACAGTATAAAAGGTTCGTGTCTGATGGCACTCCACCCAAATTTTCGCTTCACAAAAACTTCTTTTATGCTGGGAACGTTATCTGTGATTGCCCACTTTATAGAGAGGTTAGTAATGGATAACGATAAAAGAATAGCTAGTATCAGTATTGAATCAAGATAACGGACGACATGCTATATGCTCAAAATGTTTGGCGGTCTAAAACAGTACAATATCTTTATACATAATACAAATTTGGGGTGGCAACATGTTATTGAATTTCCCATCAAACACTAACAAAAATATATGGCGTGATCATTTCAACGTATGTAATTTATTAGGTAAATTTTATCTCCTGTATTATGAACAACTACCAAGAATTGGTTATGTTATTAATGGGAATCAGAATGAATGTATTAATTATTTTTTGAACAAAGCTCTGTTTTCAAAGCCACTACAATGGATTATAATTTCAAACAATCTAGTTGAAAAAATATTCAAATACAAAGAGGGAAAATATGAAATTTATCATGATAGTCTTGATTGGGATGAGATTAAACACTCAGAGCCTATTGAAATAACAAAGTATTGCGCTGAGAAAATTGTAAAAAAGATATACGATGATAATAAGAGATGGTTGAACGATCCAAAATCAAGAATAGTAATCCAAGTGATACCTAAAATATTTGCAGGACCAACAGCCCTAATATATGAATTAGTTCAAAATGCTTTTGATGCTAATGCAACGAAGGTAAAAGTAGAATTGAATAAAAAAATGTTGAGATTTTACCACGATGGCTATAATTTTACAGAGTCTGATGTGAATTCGATATGTTTTATAAATTTATCAAATAAAGATAAGGATAAAGTTGGTTTCATGGGCATTGGTTTTAAATCTGCTTTTGAAGCCACTGAGAAACCAGAAATACATTCCCCTCCTTTCTCATTTTTGTTTGATAATTCTGTTGAAGGGGGATTTATATTACCCCAAAATACGAAACCTAAACAAATTAAAAATTCCTACACAACATTAATCCGTGTGCCTTTTAAGAATCAGAATATTTATGAATTGATAAATAGAGAATTAATTCCTGAAGAGCAAATAGGTAAAGGAATAGGTTTTTCCAGAAAAACATTTCTCCACTTATTGAAAGAAAATAATAGTAAGTTATCAGGAATTACAGATGTTGAAACTTCTTATGTTAAATTCAATATTACAAAAGGAGAGAGTCCTTACACCTATAAAATAAACGATATAACAAATAAAGAAGGAGATAGATCTGAAATCTGGCTAAGACTTGAGAAACAGTTCAAACCTAATCAGATGCAAATTGTAGATTTCTTAGCATCTAGAGATATCAAGAATGAAGAACTTGAGAAGGTAGGATGGGAAGAAATCATATCAATAATAATTCCTTTAACAAAAAAGGACTCTATATATTCTCCAGACACAGAATATAAAGGTATATTGAATGTCTATCTTCCTACAGAAATTAAAACTGGGTTAAATTTTGATATTCAGGGAAATTTTATAGTAGATGCGACAAGAAAAAACATAAAAAATATACATGGGGAATGGAATAAAGAACTTTTCAACAATGTAAGTAATTTACTAATAGATATTTTTAAATGGTGTAAATCGTTTAATAACCCAGAGTTAATAGACTTACCCCAATTTTATTCTTTGATTCCAGAGTGGGATAAAATAGAATCCATCCCCCAAGATATATTAGAAAACATTAAATCAAATTTTATCAAGTTATTCAATTCAAACCAACTAATACCAATAGAAACAAATAGTTCAAAAAAGATACATTACAAATACCCTCACGAATGCATTATTGTAGACAATGTGATATTAGATTTATTTGGGAAAGGAATGATTGAGAAATTATCAAAGAAAAATATTGTCTTAAAGGATTTGAATGAAGAAGCTCGTCAAAAAATTCTTAATTCTTCTAATGTATCCAAATGGGATATTGAGGAGACTATAACATTTCTTTTGAAAAATAAACGGGTTCAGTATCTACCTAAATTTAAAAACCAGCTGCAATGTAATAGGTGGTTATCAAAGCTATATGCTTATCTAAACCACAATCTTCCGGAATATATTTATGGCGATGATGATAAAGATTTAATAGCTAAAATCTTGAAGTGCTACATATTCCCAATAGAATGGTCAAATGCTGAGAAAAAGTATAGATTTACCAGGTTTCTCTTTAGAAAAAAGAAATTATATAGGTTGCCTCGAGAACAGGCTAAATTACCTTTAGATGCATTTCAACATGAAATAAATGTATTAAATCAAGCCTTTGAGGATTACATACGAGGGAGAACTGGAAGATTGACGAAAGAAGAAAAGCAAACAATAGAAAATAGCAGGAATTTATTAAACAAAATAGAAGTTTCTATTTTGGAACCAACTACAATAATTAAAGATTTTATCATCCCACTATTTGAAAGAGTCGCAGAATATGATAGTGATACTCTAATCGATTATACCTTTTTTATTTGCAATCATTTAGCAGAAGTAGAAAAAGAAAATTTTGACATCAACATTCTCTTGCTAAACAAAAAAGGGGAGTTTTGTAATCCAGCAGATTTATTTTTCGGTGAAGAATATAATTTCTTTGAAATCCAGAAATTTTTTGGTACAAATAACAAAATATTTTTATCCAGAGAATATTTAGAAAAAAAGTCAATAAGCACTGAAGATTGGGTTAAATTATTTTTATATGTTGGAGTAAAGGATCATTTGCCATGTGTTGAAATAAAAAAAACTCTCTATCTTTCAGAACTGAAAGATAGGATTAAGGAAGAGATAAAGTGTGAGGATACACGACCAAGCTGTTATAGTGAAGACTTTCCGGGCAACAAATATCTTTTACTCAATACCGATTTTTCTGACATTGTTAAGGAACGATTGGAGACAATTTCTACTCTACCTTTGAAGCTAAAGAAAGATTGCATGCGTGCATTTCTAAAAATAATTGATGGTTATTGGAGGGAGGAATATTCAAATAAAATCTATCTTGTATACAAATACATACGACCATATAATTATTCTCCAGTGACTATTAATACAAACACCCATACCACATTTGCAGAATTTCTTCTCAACGAAAATTGGGTGCCAGCTACTAACTCTGACGACTTAAAAAATTCCAAAGATGTTGTTGCGTCAACCGATGAAAATATATCTTTATCCGATAAAGGAGTAATTTTGTGCGAGGAAATCATCAATAGCCAGGAATTATTGAAATTTTTACCCTTCAAACCACATCCTGAGAATATTACCAACTTACATAGGCTTATAAATTTTAAAAATATAGGTGTTACAAATGTGGAGAAATATAAAGAGATATACCCCTTAATTTACAATGATATCCAAAACAACATTCTAAGGGAGAGCGATGTGCGAGATGAGTTTATAGAAAATAAACTAATATTTGCGAATAATAATTTTTGGTCTCCAAAGGAAGTTATTTATTCTCCTCCATCACAACTACAATTATACCTGCCGCGACTAGATGAAATTTACCCTGATTTAAAGTATTTTTTTTGTGATATCCTTGGATGTTCAAAAGAAGAGCCTAATATTGAGCATATTCTCCAATATTTTTTGAATTTCGTATGGAAAGTAGAAAAAGGAATGAGCGATGAGTTTCGAGCAACGATATTATATGGATATAGAAAAATATTAGATTTTATTACGGATAAAGAAAACAAAAATTTCCTTAAGACCCCACTACGGCAACAATTTATTACTGGGGCTAAAATATTTTGTAAAAATGTGGGTTGGGTAGAAATAAAATCTACTAAACCAATTATATATTTAGATAATATCAAATATGAAAATTGGTACTCTACCACTGATAAAATTTATATTGAAAGCCATTTAAGTCAATTAAAAAAAGATACCGATGATTTGTTACCTTTACTAAATCTTTTCAATATCTTGCCTATTTCAAAGAATACAAAAGAAATGCCTGAAATATTGGGCGAGAAGAAAATTTATCCAAACATTGGCAAGATAGAAAGAAATATAGAATTATTAATAGATACTATGATTAAAGTTTTGGAATCAAAAGAAGAATATTTAACCCCGAAAGAAAAAAATCAAACGAAGAGATTTATTCAAATAATCAACGATTTTAAATCAGCGAGAATGATGATATACAGAGTATCTAATATAAAAACCACCATATATTTGAACAATGAAGAATTGTTTAGTATAAATAAGTCATGTCATATAGAGAATACTTCTCAGCAAGTGAAAATATATATAACCGATGATATTAGAGCGATTTACGGTGCTTTTAAAGATGAGTTCATTGCGGAACTTCAATTAAGTATCTTGTCTGGACAATTAAGAGAATTGGTTCAAAATATGGTTACTAACACTATTGCAAATATAGAGGATAATTTTAATAAAAGCATAGAAAGCTTTTTAATTGAAAATGGTTTTAGATTACCCAAGGGAATCGAAGATAACTCGGAAAAAGAGAAAGAAAGCGATATAAGAGAAACAAAATTAGAAGAGAAAGTAAAAGAAATTGGTGATGAAGGAGGGTCCGCAACAGAAAAAGAAGAAAAAAAGCCATATGATAAGATTGTAGAAAACATTGATTATGATAATGTGAATTTTAAAACAATCAATGAACATAACTTAGATTATAGAAATAACGCCGGAAAAGAAAAAGATGTAATAAAAATAAAAAGAGGAAGGAGTAAAGGATTTTATCATAATAACCCGTATAGCACAGAAGATGGTATGAGAGGTGAAAAGGTAGCTCTTGAGAAAGAAAAAGACCGATTGAAGGAAATAGGATTAGATAGTTATATTTCTCAAATACACCATATTTCTGAGGAAATTCCTAATAATCCATGGGATATTGAATCATTTGACATACAAGACAGAGAAGTTATTCCTATTAGGATAGAAGTGAAAGCTACACCTGATCCAGATAATTATATTTTTCTGATGTCTGAACCAGAATTACGTGCGGCTCTTGAAGAAAATCATCCCAAAGGAAGATATTTTGTATACAGAGTTTTTAATGTTAGAAGTGCAGCGCCAGATATTAAGAGATTTGATTTTAACAAATTGTTTTCAAAAAAATTGATTAATTTTAAGAGTAAAGATTTCTATATAGAATTAATTGTGAAAGAGAATAAGGAAATTGAAGAGATAGATTCAAGCAACATGAATAATGGCTGTCAAACATAAAATAATGCAAAAAAGGAAGGATTTCCCATAAAATAGGGAGAACACAATGTGGTAAATGTGCTATTTAAGAGCAAAGGTATGGGCAACAGCAGATAACAGAGCGTATCTGGTTTCGGCTAACACCTTCGCCCAAATCCTGCTTCGATTGGACTTCAGATACGCTCAGAACGTCAGGCGAAATTCTTCAGCGACGAAGTATTAATAAATGAATTAAGGTTGGAATAATTATGGAACAAAAAGTAATTACATTTAAGCAGACTTTTGAAACTTTAAACAAGATAGGAGATAATTCTCTCTTTAATTTCGATGGAGAAAAAATTATACCGCTCAATAACAAGATCAAATTGATCTTTATAGATTCACTGTTTGGCCCCCTTAATAAGTTTTCTTCTACGGGATTATTGAAGATCCCCAAAAAAGAACTTATAGAGAATATTAAAAGTAATTTTGAACAACATTTGTCTAAAAATTTTGTATTTATTTATAATCCTACTTACTACCAAGGTGGTAAAATAAAGTACTCAACTGATAATGCAATAGTCGAATTCTCAAAACAATTTGGCGATGATACAAAAATTTGCATACAGCAAGATAACAGAGAATACCCTCCTCGCCGCAGTTTTCTTATTTCCACTGAAGAATTGGGGGAGCTTATTACTATGCTTCATTTTAGGGAGAAAGGATATATAGTTCAAAGTCCCCTAGGTACTTGTGGAAGAGAAGGAGATAATAAACCAGGAGTAGATGATGTAGCTGCTTGGAAATCGCCAGTTATAGATGAACTGAGAAAGTTTGAGTTTATTGATATTGATAAAGGATGTCATATATCTGAATTAGCTTGTTTAAGATGGTTAGAAAAAGTTTCAACCTTTAGTAGAGATTTTGGCGATCACACTGCTAAAGAGTTACTCCTAATTGAAGTAGAGCCTTCAATGAGGAGGGGGATTTCAAATAGTCCTTCAACAGGGATTAACCAATTATTAAGAGCCAAAAAAGAGAAGATAGCAAAAAAACTATTTATCTGTTTCCCTTTAATTAATGAGAATGCTGAGGAAATATTTGCGGAAATCAAAAGCAGAACTAAGGAGAAACCTGCTGTAGGGGGGATTTTATTTGATAATAAAGGAGTTTATGTACAGGATTCTGAAATGTTTCCTGATGAAAATATGCTTTCAGCTATTGAGGAA
>Ga0209121_10004533_pt1 | contig 12955 bp, 13 predicted proteins | sample Cruoilmetagenom3_FD_187292 | JGI IMG/M metagenome (GOLD analysis project Ga0209121, IMG submission 187292) | Oil polluted marine microbial communities from Coal Oil Point, Santa Barbara, California, USA - Sample 3 (SPAdes) (version 2) | ecosystem: Environmental > Aquatic > Marine > Oil seeps ... | reverse complement strand
ATGGCTCCGACGGTAGGGATCGAACCTACGACCAATTGATTAACAGTCAACTGCTCTACCGCTGAGCTACGTCGGAACGGTCTGTGCGATATAGCAATCCGGATTCATGACGTCCAGTGGGTTTAACGGATATTCCGTAAAAACTTCATGGGTCACAAAATTCGGCTGAATGTGGCGCTGGCCGAAAGAGGGCCTTGTGGCGATACGATGGATTTTCCCGTCAAATCAACTAGATGGGCAAAGACGTTGCGGGTGGCGGCCTGTTGCAGGGCAGGCGGGGTTTCGGTGTAGATGCGCTGCGCCAGAGATTGGGCGGTGGCAGGGGCGTCGGCAAGGGCGTCAAGGATGGCGGCCTCGCGCATCAGGCGGTGTGATATCAGCCAGTCGAGTCGCCCGGCAGGATCGTCGACTGGTGCGCCGTGGCCGGGGTGGAAGGCCGACCAGTTACGTTCTTGCAGGCGGCGGCAGGAAGCCATGAAATCGGTCAGGTCGCCATCGGGCGGTGACACCAGCGAGCTGGCCCAGCCCATGATGTGATCGGCAGTGAAACAAGCGTCTTCCCATCCCAGCGCGATGTGATTGCCCAGATGTCCGGGCGTGTGGATCACCTCAAGCGACCAGCCATCACCGACGATCACCTCGCCGTCCTGTACAGTTTGGTCGGGACAGAAATCAACGTCGATGCCTTCGCCGCCCCCGGCCAGCCCATCGCGGGACAGTTGCTCCATCACCGCACTGCGCCCGGCTTGCGGTCCCCCGAAGGCCAGCACCGGCGCACCCGTGCGTGCGCTGAGACTGGCGGCTAGCGGCGAGTGGTCCACATGGGAATGGGTGACGATGATATGGCTGATGCTCTGACCTGGGCGCAAGGCGGCCAAAATCGCCTGAAGATGGGCATCGCTGATCGGGCCGGGGTCGATCACGGCCAATTCGCGGTCGCCCAGCAGGTAGGTGTTGGTGCCACGATAGGTCATCGGTGACGGGTTGGGGGCCAGAATACGGCGCAGGCCGGGGGCCAGATCAATGGCGGAGCCTGCGAGTGGATTGAAATCGTCCGGGGGATTTGTCATCGTGCTTTCTCTTTCTCTTTGTCTGGCTGCAGGTTAGGTTTAGCCATGTCCTTTCGCTGGCTCAAACACTATATGCCGCGCAGCCTGTATGGGCGCGCGGCTTTGATCCTGGTTCTGCCGGTTGTGGCGTTACAACTGGTGGTGTCCGTTGCCTTTATCCAGCGCCATCTTGAGGACGTGACAACCCAGATGACCCTGACTGTGGTGCGAGAGTTGGGGATGATCGCCGGGCAGACCGCCGCGGCACCAGACCAGCAGTCTATGCTGGACCAGATGGCGCCCTTTCTGGCTGCCTTGCAGATGGAAGTCAGGTTTGTCACACCCGAAGTCGTGCCCAAGGCGGATCAGCTTCGCTGGTACGACTTTTCCGGGCGGGTGGTCAGTGCCACGCTGCGCGAGGCAATACCGCAAACTCTTGCAGTGTTGTTTCCAGATAATCTGCGGGTGGAGCTTTATTTCATGTCGGATCTTGGCCCGGTCGAGGTTGCCTTTGGGCGGCGCCGGGTAACGGCAGCCGCGCCGCATCAGTTGATTGTGACGATGGTGTTCTTCAGCATGCTGATGACGGTGATTGCCTTTCTCTACCTGCGTAATCAATTGCGTCCAATCACCCGGCTGGCCAGTGCGGCGCAGGCGTTTGGCCGGGGGCATAACGTGGCCTATTCGCCATCAGGCGCGACCGAGGTTCGGGTGGCGGGCAGCGCATTTGTGGATATGCGGGCGCGGATCGAGCGCCAGATTGAACAGCGCACTATGATGCTGTCAGGGGTCAGCCACGATCTGCGCACACCGCTGACCCGGTTGAAACTGGGGCTGTCGATGCTGGACGATGACGAAGCCGTGCTGCTGTTGGGCGACGTGGACGAGATGGAGCGGATGCTGGACGAATTCCTGGAATTCTCGCGCGGGGCGTCCGAGGGCAAGGCAGAATCGGTTGACCCGCACGCCTTGGCGCAACAAATCGTCGAGGATGCCAAACGGGAAGGCAAACAGGTTCGTCTGGTCAAAACCAGCGGCGAGGGCAAGGTCATGCTGCGCCCGATGGCGATGCGCCGGGCGGTTGAGAACTTGTTGGGCAATGCGTTGCGGTATGGCACGCGGGCCGAGGTTTCGGTGGTGGTGACAGATAAGTCGCTGCGCATCAGTGTCGAAGATGATGGGCCGGGCATCCCCTCCGATCAGCGCGTTGAGGCGATGAAGCCTTTTGCCCGACTGGACCCGTCCCGTAATCGCAATCAGGGTGGCGGCGTTGGACTGGGGCTGGCAATTGTCGCGGATATCGCCCGTGCCCACGGTGGTGCCCTGCGGCTTAGCGATAGTGAACGGCTGGGGGGCTTGCGGGCAGATATTGTGGTGGGGCGCTAAAGTGACGCATGAGGTGCGGCGCGTAATCTTTTGAGAAAAAGCTCTGATCAGCGGCGGTATCTGCGGCCGGTGCCGGAAACGCAAAACGCGGCCCAAAAGGGGCCGCGTTTAAATTCGTCGTGCAAAGGGCTTATGCCAGTGCGAGGTTCACAGCCGATTCGCGACCGTCACGGCCGGGCTCGATGTCGAATGTAACTTTCTGGTCGTCGGCCAGACCGGTCAGGCCCGAACGCTCAACGGCGCTGATGTGGACAAAAACGTCCTTGCTGCCGCCATCGGGTGCGATGAAACCAAAACCTTTAGTTGTGTTGAACCATTTTACGGTGCCAGTGGCCATATCCGTAGTCTCCATTTATTAACTCTGTCCGCACTATGCGACAGCTCGGCGTGGTCGGCCTGGATCGAAAGACTGAAACACCGTGTTAAGGGAGACAGTGTCGAAAAAGAAAAACGTTAGCAAGGGCGATATAGGGGGGATTGGATTACAAAACAATGGTTGATCTTTCAGAATCACTGCAAATTATTTCTGGTCGGGCAAGGTTGCTTTTGTATCGGGACAGGTGGCTAGTGTGGTCGCCCTAGGCCATAGGGCGGGTTTTCCTGGGAAAACAGCGGCAAAGACCGGCGCATTTACCGATCACACCAGTATCACTCCGGTTAATTGGTGGAGGTTCGGACATTCAGAACCAGCGGGGAACGGATGGGATGGTAGGCCCGGCAGGACTTGAACCCGCAACCAAAGCGTTATGAGCGCTCTGCTCTAACCAGTTGAGCTACAGGCCCGCTAGGCAGCACCTCTACTCAGACAGATATGGGGGGTCAAGAGGGGGTGAACAGGTCATCCGAACCGGGCCAGGGCGGGGATTATTCGGACTGTCAGGTGCGGCGGGGCCGAGCATGATGCATGGACAGGACGCGGCGGGTGTTTTAAGGGCAGTCGAAAACCCATTAGACGTGGCGGAGACGTGACAATGAGCCAAGGTAAAAACGGCATGACCTATGCCCAGGCAGGCGTGGACATTGACGCGGGCAACGCGCTGGTGGACCGGATCAAACCGGCGGCCAAACGCACCCTGCGTCCCGGCGTGGCCAGCGGGCTGGGTGGCTTTGGCGCGCTGTTTGATCTGAAGGCGGCTGGCTTTAGTGACCCGATACTGGTGGCGGCCACCGATGGCGTCGGCACCAAGCTGCGGATCGCCATTGATACCGGTCTGGTGGACGGGGTTGGCATTGATCTGGTGGCGATGTGCGTCAACGATCTGGTGTGTCAGGGTGCGGAGCCGCTGTTCTTTCTGGACTATTTTGCCACGGGCAAGCTGGAAACAGACACGGCCGCGCGGATCATCGAAGGCATCGCCGAGGGCTGTGTGTTGTCGGGTTGCGCGCTGATCGGTGGCGAAACCGCCGAAATGCCGGGCATGTACCCCGAGGGTGATTTCGACCTGGCCGGCTTTTCTGTTGGCGCGATGGAGCGCGGCACGGCGCTGCCGGATGGCGTGGCCGCAGGCGATGTTCTGTTGGGGCTGGCCAGCGACGGGGTGCATTCCAACGGCTATTCGCTGGTGCGCAAGCTGGTCGAGATGTCCGGGCTGGGCTGGGACGCAGACTGTCCGTTTGGCGACGGCTCGCTGGGCGCGGCCTTGCTGACGCCGACGCGGCTTTATGTGCGCCCGGCGCTGGATGCCGTGCGGGCAGGGGGCGTGCATGCGCTGGCCCATATCACCGGGGGCGGCTTGACGGAAAACCTGCCACGGGTGTTGCCCGAGGGGCTGGGGGCAGAGATTGATCTGGCGGCCTGGAACTTGCCGCCGGTTTTCGGCTGGATGGCCGAGGTTGGCGGCATCGCCGAATCGGAAATGCTGAAGACCTTTAACTGTGGCATTGGCATGATTCTGGTCTGTGACGCCGATCAGGCCGGGGCGCTGGCAGATTTGCTGGCAGAGGCGGGTGAAACCGTACACCGTATTGGCACTGTCTCCGGAACCTCTGGGGTGCAGTACCGGGGCGCGCTGACGTGAGCCATAAACAGGTGGCCATTCTGCTGTCGGGGGGCGGGTCGAACATGCTGGCCCTGCTGGACAGCATGACCGGCGATCACCCGTGTCGCCCATGTCTGGTGCTGTCCAACGATCCGCAGGCGGGCGGGCTGGCCAAGGCGGCGGCACGCGATGTGCCCACGGCGGCGGTGGATCATCGCCCGTTCCGGGGCGATCGCGCGGCGTTCGAGGCGGAACTGATGAAGCCTTTGGTTGCGGCGCAGCCCGATATCATCTGCCTGGCCGGGTTCATGCGGGTTTTGACCCCGGAATTCGTGTCGCACTGGCAGGGGAGGATGCTGAATATCCACCCGTCGCTATTGCCGAAATACCGTGGTTTGCACACCCATGCGCGGGCCTTGCAGGCGGGCGATCACGAACATGGCTGTACCGTGCACGAGGTGACAGCCGCGCTGGATGACGGGCCTGTTTTGGGGCAGGCCAGGGTGCCGGTGCTGGCCGATGACACCCCCGAAACGCTGGCGGCGCGGGTGCTGGTGCAGGAACATTTGTTATACCCGGCTGTGCTGCGCCGTTTTGCCGATGGCGACAGGCGTCCGCTGCACATTGGCTGACGCTTGCCGACGCGCCAAAATCTCCGGTTTGCAATGACCTGCGGTTCGGCATATGAAAGAGCCCTTGTGGGGGCATTTCCGACCTGGTGCGGATACTAACAAGACCAAGAAAAGAGCACGATCGCAGATGAAAACCCTAACCACGACGCAAGAGCTTGAGGCATTCTGCCAAGCTGCTCAAACCCATCCTTATGTCACTGTCGACACCGAATTCCTGCGCGAACGCACCTATTATTCCAAATTGTGCTTGGTGCAGCTGGCAATGCCGGGTGATGGTGACGACGGCGCGGTTCTGGTGGATCCGCTGGCCGAAGGGCTGTCGCTGGAGCCGATGTACCAGCTGTTTCGCAACACCGATGTGGTCAAGGTGTTCCACGCCGCGCGTCAGGACCTGGAAATTTTCTGGGTCGAGGCCGGGGTGTTCCCCGCACCGCTGTTTGACACCCAGGTGGCGGCGATGGTCTGTGGCTTTGGCGAACAGGCCGGGTATGAAACGCTGGTGCGCAAGATCGTGCATCAGGCGGTGGACAAGACATCGCGGTTTACCGACTGGTCGCGCCGCCCGCTGAGCGATGCGCAAAAGACCTATGCGCTGGCCGACGTGACCCACTTGCGCAAGATTTACGAATATCTGGCGGCAGAGCTGGAAAAGACCGGGCGCAGCCATTGGGTGGCCGAGGAACTGCAGATCCTGACGGCCCCGAAAACCTATGACATTCAGCCAGAAGATGCCTGGCAACGGGTCAAGACCCGCAACACCTCGCCACGGTTTCTGGCCGTTGTGCGCGAGCTGGCAGCGTTTCGTGAAACTTACGCGCAAACCAATAATGTGCCACGCAGCCGGGTGTTCAAGGATGACGCGATGATCGAGCTGGCGTCGACCAAGCCGCGCACATCCGCGGATCTGGGTGGGTCGCGGTTGTTGCTGCGCGAAGCGCGGCGCGGGGTGATTGCCGAAGGTATTCTGGCGGGCGTGACACGCGGGCTGGATTGCCCAGAGGGCAAACTGCCAAGACCGGACCGCAGCCGCGAAAAATTGCAGGTCAACCCGGCGCTGGCCGATCTGTTGCGCGTGCTGTTGAAATCCAAAACCGAAAGCTCTGGCGTCGCGGCCAAGCTGATTGCCCCCAGTGCTGATCTGGATGCCATTGCCGCCGGGCTGCGCGATGTCCCGGCTTTGTCAGGCTGGCGTCTGGAAGTGTTCGGCGCGGACGCGCTGCGCTTGTGCGCCGGTGAGATTGCGCTGGCGGCCAAGGGGCAAACGGTGCGGGTTGTCGAACTCTAGGGGCTTGGCCCTGGACTGTATCGTCTGCTTGCAGGTTCAAAAGTTTAGCAGACCCTTGCGCGCGCAGATCCCTTTTGTACCACCGATTAGCGGCGCCGTGTTTCCAGCGCGTTCTGTGCGGCAGAGACGCGAATCAGGCGCACCCCCTGCAGTTCCTGATGGGTCAGGCTGTGCGCCACGATCACCGTGCGGCTGCGATCGGTACTGATGGCAGTCTGGTAGTCCGGGTAGACTACATAAAACGTGTAAGACAATACGCCCTTATCCGCACCATCGCCGGTTGGATCAAGGCGAATCTCGGCGTCAAATGCCCCCTGACGGGTCGCGACGCCCGAGGCGTAGATGATGGCACCGATTGGCGTGCGCTCTACCCGTAATTCGGTGATCGCGCCAATTGGTTCGCTACGGTCGACCGGATCGGCGCGTTTGCTGATGGCTGATTTTTTAGGGATCAGGGCATTGGTTTCGCCCGTGTTGGTAAGTGTGGTGGCAGGCGGGCTGCTTTTGCCAAACCAGTTGCGTGGGTTCGCGCGGCTGTCGCCCCAGTCGCCGCAACCGGCGACAAGTAAGCTTGCCATCACAATGACTATCAGGGATTTGCGCATCTTGGCCCGCTGTTTTTGGTTGCCTTGCTTTCGGTTACCGCATCTGGGTGCGGTTGAAAAGGCGCAAGCCGGGGCTGGACAGGGCCGCGTGTGCAGCATACCTCAAAAAGCGGATGCGTACGGAGAAACAGACATGGCCAGCCCCGCCTTTGAAGAGATCGTTGAGGATTTTGAGTTTCTCGAGGATTGGGAGGACCGGTATCGCTATGTGATCGATCTGGGCAAGGCGATGGTGCCGCTGGACGATGCGCTGAAGGTGCCGGTCACCAAGGTTGATGGTTGCGCCAGTCAGGTCTGGCTGCATCCGGTGATCGAGGATGGAATTTTCCGGTTTGACGGCGAAAGCGATGCGATGATTGTGCGCGGGTTGATTGCGGTTCTGCGGGCCCTGTATAATGGGTTGTCGGTGGCGGAAGTGGTGCAGGTCGATGCGCGGGCAGAGTTTGCGCGCTTGGGGCTGAACGACCATTTGTCGGCGCAGCGCTCTAACGGGTTACGGGCGATGATTGAGCGTATCGGGTTGGTCGCAGCGCAGACTCTGTGAGTTGGGCCGAAGATTGAAGCCGGGCAGGGGGCCAGCCCCCGTCCTTGCGGACTCCCCCGGGATATTTAGAGTCAGAAAAAGCTATTTGGGTTTTTCTGACCAGTGTTTAAGGGTTGTGGCCAGGTCGCCATAGTCGGTTTGACGGTGTTCGAATGCCAGCCCAAGGCGGGCGGCGCAGGATTTGGCCTTGGCGGTTAAGGTCGGGTCGGTGGTTTGCGCCTGATAGACCAGTTTTTCGTAATGGCCGAAGTAGCTGTCGCGCAGCTCTGGGTGGCGATCCAGGCCCAGCGGTTTCCAGATGAAAGTATCGAACTGGCGGACCAGAAAATCGGTCAGGTAGAAGGCGGTGATTTCACTGTCGCCGCGATCCGCAAACGCCTGATTCCCTTCGTAGAATGAATAACAATGCGGGCCGGCCATCATTTCGACGCCCAGGGTTTTGCAGGCGGCTTGCAGCAGGCCGCCGGTGCCGCAATCGGCGTAGACCACATAGATATTGTCGTATGAAGTTCGATGTTTTTTGACCATGGCGGTGACGGCGTCGGTGATCCGGTCGGGATGGTTGTGCAATATGGCGGGTAGGCAGGTCAGGTCCATATGGTCCCAACCGCCGCGTGTCTTGATATCCAGGATTTCACGGGCCAGGGCACCACAGGCGATCAGCAGGATCTGCCCGGTTCGCTTGGGTGGTGCAGACAGCCCGGTATCGGTCAGGCTTTGGTCATCCAGCCCGTCCAGAAGGGCGGGCCGGGAATCGTAGAGCGGGGCAGAGCGCGATGGAACCCGCTGCGGGGGGCGGGCCGAGGGGCCGCGCCGAACCAAGGCTCAGGCGCTCATTTGGTTATGTTTGCGCGCCATGTAATCCTTGGCAGTTTCCACCGCTACGGCGGCGTCGCGGCAATAGGCGTCGGCGCCGATTGCGTTGCTGAATTCCTCGTTCAGAGGGGCGCCGCCTACCAGTACGATATAATCGCTGCGTTTTTGCTGTTCGATCAGCGTGTCGATCACCACCTTCATGTATGGCATGGTGGTGGTCAGCAGGGCGGACATGCCCAGAATATCGGCCCCTTCGACTTCCAGCGCGTCCAGATAGCTTTCGACCGCGTTGTTGATACCCAGGTCAACAACTTCGAACCCGGCGCCTTCCATCATCATCGAGACAAGGTTCTTGCCGATGTCATGGATGTCGCCTTTGACCGTTCCGATCACCATCTTGCCAACACGCGGTGCGCCGGTTTCGGCCAGCAGCGGTTTCAGGATGGCCATGCCGCCCTTCATCGCGTTGGCGGCCAGCAGCACTTCGGGAACAAACAGGATACCGTCGCGGAAATCGGCGCCAACGATGGTCATGCCACCAACCAGGGCTTTGGTCAGGACGTCATAGGGTTCCCATTTGCGTTCCAGTAGGATGTTGACCGATTCCTCAATCTCTTCCCTGAGACCATCATAGAGATCGTCAAACATCTGTTGAACAAGTTCTTCGTCGTCGAGTTCCGACAGGATGATGTCTTCTTCTTCGGACATAGGGGCATTTCCTTGACAAAGCGGGGCGACATGGCCCGGGTGGTCGTTCTTTCCCTTGTGGCCAAAGGACTGCGATGGGACTGCGACAATTGCGACACTGATGGCGCTGCAACCGACTAATAGGCGGGTTTGCAGGCGAATGATAATGAAGAATCTGCATGGAGATGTTGGGGTTATTGCATAAGTTCCCTGTTTGTTCTAGTTGTGGCGGATGAGCCAATCAATCGCGATCGACAAGGCGCGCCGCCGCGGGCGTGGGGTATCGGGTAATCTGTCCGGTCGGTTTGATCTTGCGCGCAGCGAAGAACCTGATGGCTGGGATATCCCCGAGGATCGTCCGGCGTTTCGTACCGCCGTGGCGGCGGAACAATCGCGCAGCCTGATCAACTATAACCGTTCGCCGGATTTACCGTTTGATCGCTCGATCAACCCGTATCGCGGGTGCGAACACGGCTGTGCCTATTGTTTTGCCCGACCCACCCATGCGTATCTGGGCCTGTCGCCGGGACTGGATTTTGAAACCCGGCTGGTGGCGCGGCCCAACGCGGCAGAGGTGTTGCGGCGCGAGTTGGCAGCGCGGCGGTATAAGGTGGCACCGATTGCCATTGGCACCAACACCGACCCCTACCAGCCGATTGAAAAGACTTGGGAAATCACTCGGTCCTGTTTGCAGGTTCTGTCGGATTTCAACCATCCAGTGGCGATTGTCACGAAGGGCGCGCTGATCGAGCGCGATATCGATATTCTGGCGCCGATGGCGGCGCGGGGGTTGGTGCGGGTTGGCATTTCGCTGACCACGCTAGATGTCGGCCTGTCACGGCGGATGGAGCCGCGCGCGCCGGGGCCGCAGCGGAGGTTGCGGATCATCGCCAGGCTGGTTGGGGCGGGTATTCCGGTGCGGCTGATGACGTCGCCCATCGTGCCGGGGCTGACCGATCATGAGGTTGAGGGGCTGTTGCTAGCCGGTGCCGAGGCCGGGGCGGATGCGGCCAGCTGGATCATGCTGCGCCTGCCACGTGAGGTGTCGCAGATCTGGCAGGATTGGCTGGACGAACATGAACCGGGGCGCGCGGCGCGGGTGATGGCGCGGTTGCGCGAAATGCATGGCGGCAAGGATTATGATGCGCGCTGGGGGCACCGGATGCGCGGGCAGGGGCATTATGCGGATATGGTGGCGCGGCGGTTCAGCGTGGCGGTGCGGCGGCTGGGGTTGGACAGGGAGACGCCTGCCTTGCGATGCGATCTGTTTGCGGTGCCTGCAAAGCCCGGCGATCAACTCTCGCTATTCTAGGGGGATGTCCTATGTTGTACGGGATACGGAGGGATGAATATGTGGGATCAGCGGTATGCGGAGCCGGGCTATTGGTATGGCAAGCAACCGGCAAAATTTCTGACGTCAGCAAGCAGCCAGCTAAAGCCGGGGTCAAAGCTGCTGTGCGTCGCGGATGGCGAAGGGCGCAATTCTGTCTATCTGGCCACGCTGGGGCATCAGGTGACCGCCTTTGATCCTTCGCCGGTAGCGGTGGAAAAGGCGCGGCAGTTGGCGCGTGAAAACGGCGTAGCCCCGCAGTACAATGTGGCCGGTATTGAAGACTGGGACTGGAACCAGCAATTTGACGCGGTGGTGGGCATCTTTATCCAGTTCGCGCCGCCTGATCTGCGGACACAGCTGTTCGGCTGGATGGCACAGGCAGTGGCCCCCGGCGGATTACTGCTGCTGCACGGCTATGAATCCCGCCAGGTGGGGTATGGCACCGGCGGGCCGCCGGATGCGTCGCGTATGTACACCACGGATTTGCTGGCCGATGCCTTTGCCGGGTTCGATGTGCTGAGGCTGGAAGACTACGATACCGAAGTAGACGAGGGGCGGGGGCATTCCGGCCTGTCGGCGCTGGTCGATCTGGTGGCGCGCAAACCCGATACGATGCAGGCTTAATCCGGGGGGCGTTTTTGGGGTCTGGGCTGGCTCTTGTGAGATATGGGGCTGGGCCTATTGCAAACGTGCTTTGTCAGTCCGAGATCACCGCATCCACTTTGATTTCGACAAGCCATTCGGGATTTACGAAACGGTCGATTGCCATGATCTGTGTCCACAGGACGCGCATCCTGACAATAAATCTTGCGCGCTTCGATGGCTTGCTTCCAATTGTCGATATCGCTCAGGATCACACGCGTGCGAACAATATCGTGAAGACCTGATACCGCCTGTTCCAATGCGGACTTAATGCTTTCAAAGCACTGTTCCGTCTAAGGAAAAACATCCCCGACCCCCACGGTTTTACCGCTTTGATCACCTGGCGCGGTCCCCCCAACAGCAAAATCGACCCTGCCCGCAGAACCGCTGTGGTTTTATCCCCAGACTATCGAAGACTGACCCGAACGCATGATGTGCCTTGACGTCACAAAACCCTCAGATCAGCCGCGCCGACGGCGTCCGCTGCGAGCGCGGCGTGGCGCGTCGGCGTCTTCGCCGGTGCCGTCTGAGGCCGAGCTGAACGCGCCAAGCGCTGCGGTGATCTGGTCGAGTGTGGGGCGTTCACCGCGCGGGCGGGTGTCCAGCGCCTCGCGCATACGTTCCAGATGGCTCGGCATGGTGCCGCAGCACCCCCCGATGGTCTTGGCTCCGCAGTCACGCGCCAGCGCGGCGTAATCAGCCATCAGGGCCGGGGTGCCATCGTAGTGGATATGCCCCTCGACATATTTGGGGATGCCCGCATTGCCTTTGGCGATGATCGGACGTTCGGTCCCTTGGGCGGCAAAGCCCAGCACCGTGCGCAGGATGTCTGACGCGCCGGTGCCGCAATTGGCACCAAAGGCCAGCGGTGGGTTGTCCAGACCTTCGACCATCTGCACCATATCGGACGAGGTGACCCCCATCATGGTGCGCCCGGCTGTGTCAAAGCTCATCGTGCCACACCAGGGTATGCCAGCCAGGCCAAAGGCCTCGGCGGCGGCGCGGTATTCTTCGGGGGCACTAATGGTTTCCAGCCAGGCGATGTCAGCACCGCCTTCTTTCAGCCCGTCCGCCTGTTCGTGAAACATCTCTACCGCCAACTCGTGGCTCAGGCTGCCCACCGGTTGCATGATCTCGCCCGTAGGGCCAACAGACCCGGCGACGATCACCGGGCGGCCTGCCTTGTCGGCCAGATTGCGGCCCAGTTCGGCGCCAACGCGGTTCAGCTCGCGCACCCGGGCCTCGGCCCCGTGCAGTTTCAGGCGGGACGCGTTGCCGCCGAACGTGTTGGTCAGGAACAGGTCACTGCCTGCGTCAACAGAACCGCGATACAGGGCCGTGATCTTGGCGGGTTCATCGGTGTTCCACAACTCGGGCGCGTCGCCTGCCTGCAGCCCCATGTTGAACAGGTTGGTGCCGGTCGCCCCATCGGTCAGAATGACGTCGTGGCTGTCGAGCATCGCAATAAAGGCGTTGGTCATATCGGTTTGTCCTGAAATGGAAAAACCCGCGCGCGCGGGTCACATAAGGCTTGGCGCCCGTCTGTCACGGAAGGCGGGCCCAAGGCAAACTCAAAAACCTCATGAACATCATGAGCCGCCTTCGCGGGCGGCCCTCCAGTTGTCACAGAGCGTCTTCGCGGTGCTGCGTTAGCTGTCGTCGACTTCATTCATGATCTGGGTTTTGGCCTCGGCGTGAAGCTCGTCCATCTTGGCGCGAAGTGTGGCCTCATCGGTTTTGGCGCCCAGATAGTCCGCCACAAAGCGGTAGACGTCTTCGTGTCCGGCTTCGCTTAGGTCTGCCTTGACCACTGATTTGGCATAGTCTTCAGCAGCCTCGCCAGTGACGCCCATCAGGTCAGCGGCCCAAAGGCCCAACAGCTTGTTGCGTCTGGCATCGGCCCGGAACACCATTTCTTCGTCGTGGGCAAACTTGGATTCGAAAGCATGTTCGCGAGAATCAAATGTGGTCATGGGTCTGGTCCCTTTACGGTCGGC
>Ga0209121_10004531_pt1 | contig 12959 bp, 14 predicted proteins | sample Cruoilmetagenom3_FD_187292 | JGI IMG/M metagenome (GOLD analysis project Ga0209121, IMG submission 187292) | Oil polluted marine microbial communities from Coal Oil Point, Santa Barbara, California, USA - Sample 3 (SPAdes) (version 2) | ecosystem: Environmental > Aquatic > Marine > Oil seeps ... | reverse complement strand
GGCTAATTCTTCCGTCAAAAGTGTTAATTGCCGACAAAGACGGATGATTTCGGCTTCAAAACCTGCGTATCAGCATTGGTTTCAGGCTAAACACGTACACAATGGTAGACCAGTTAGGATTCCAGCCCCCGATAGCATATATCTTACCACCCACAACACTGGTGGAATGCGCATACCTCGTTGTTGGCATGTCAGCTTTCCGCCGCCATGTGCAATCTGCGTTCGCATTCCCGCCGCCAAGGAAAATAACGGCCACAAATCCAACTAAAACCAACCTCATTCTGTTATCATTTAACAATTTCATTTTGCACCTACCTTTCTGCCCTCTTAACAAGGGCCTTGCCATAATTGTTGATCATTGCCAATGGTTAACTCACCAAAGGCCTCTGTAATACAATCCGTAAAAAATTTTTAATCTGTCCCTAAAACTTGAATATTTTTTGAGAAATTTCACAGATAGGCACATAACTATTTAGAAAATAAAGACTTATTACTTGAAAATATTTTTAAAATACACTATCATCATATCTATAAGGCCCAGCAACGTTTTTTCGGAATCATGAACATGAAAAGCCACGACCAGACAAGCATGGGCGGGGAAAGGGAAGCTTTTCTTACAACTCACTGGTCTCTAATTGAAGATGTTAAGGAGCAAAAGGACAAGGACCGTGCGCTCGTAGGATTACTGCTAAAACGATATTGGAAGCCGGTTTACTGCTATCTGCGTCGCAAAGGCTACGATAATGAGCAAGCTAAGGACCTGACACAAGGTTTTCTCCACGAGGTCGTGCTCAATCGCCACTTGGTTGAGCGTGCGGATAGCTCTAAGGGCCGTTTTCGCTCGTTTCTGCTGCATGCGCTGAACCAGTATCTTCTCGATGAACGCCGCAAGGAGACAGCTCGAAAACATATCCCCAGGGACAAATTAGTCCCATTGGATATTGCCGAACCTCCGACACTGCCGGAGATGGCCTGCAAACTCGATGCGGAGCAAAGTTTCAACTATGTCTGGAAGGCGGACCTTCTTGAGCGTGCCCTTACAGAAGTGAAGGACAGATATACTAAGCGTGGCATGGAGACGCATTGGTATGTGTTTCAAGACCGTTTACTGCGTCCGACTTTAGAAGGTAGAGAACGGCCTTCATTAAGAACAATATGCCGGCAATACGACATTGAAAATGAAGCGACCGTATCCAACATGCTCAATACCGTCAAAAAACTTGTTCGAAGCGTGCTAAAGAACCACGTACGTCAGACGGTTGTTTCCGGAGAGGCGGCTGAGGAGGAATTGAAAGAAATTTTCAAATTTTTTGAAAAAGAAGGCAAGAAATAGGACTTTCTTACGGATATAGTCATGGCACCACTGATATGTGTAGTTACGAAAAGGCCATTGTTTTCGTAAAGGAAAAGCCATGAAAGATGAATCATCAATATTCGATGCGGAACCTGAGAATCTGGACCGGTTGGTCTTTGAGATTCTGGGAGAACCGGAGGCGGAAGAAGGCTCCGGCGACGCAGCGACAGTGGACGGAATTATTAAGCAGCCTGGCAGTTAGATTGGACGCTACAAATTGCTCAGTGTCCTGGGTGAAGGCGGGATGGGTATCGTTTATCTGGCCGAGCAGCAGGAGCCAATAAGACGCAAAGTAGCCCTAAAAGTGATCAAGCCGGGTATGGATTCAAAGCGCGTGATAGCTCGTTTTGAGGCCGAACGTCAGGCGCTGGCCCTTTTGGATCACCCGAACATTGCCCATGTCTATGATGCCGGGACGACGGAGGCCGGCCTACCTTATTTTGTGATGGAATATGTTAAGGGCTTATCCATAACCGAGCATTGCGACCGCGAAAAGCTGACTATCGAGGATCGGCTCGGACTATTTGTGCAAGTGTGTCAGGCTGTTCAGCACGCTCATCAAAAAGGAATAATTCACCGAGATATTAAGCCTTCGAACATCCTGGTCTTGATGCAAGATGACCGAGCCATACCAAAGATTATCGACTTTGGCGTTGCCAAGGCCCTTGCCCAGCCACTCACCGAACGGACACTGGCTACTGAGGATAGCCAACTGTTGGGTACACCGGAATACATGAGTCCTGAGCAGGCCGATATGGCCAGCGTGGATATTGATACACGTTCGGATATTTATTCATTAGGCGTGTTGCTCTATGTCCTGCTGACCGGCGTATTACCGTTCGATTCTACAACATTTCGTGAAGGCGGAGTCGAGCACATCCGGCAGGTTATCCGCGAGACCGACCCCAAGACGCCGAGCACCCGACTTACAAAACTGGGCGAGGAGGCTACAAAGGTTGCTGAAAGCCGCCGGACTGAGATTGCAACGCTTGCCAAAAAGCTACATAAGGAACTCGAATGGATTCCCCTCAAAGCGATGCGTAAGGACCGCGCCGAGCGTTACCGCTCGGCTTCTGAGCTTGCCGATGATATCGAGAACTACTTGAACGGCGCTCCCTTAATCGCCGGCCCACCGACGAGTCTATATCGGCTTAAGAAGTTCGTGCGACGAAACGCCGTGCTGTCCACCGCCGTTTTAGCTGTGGCCGTGACACTTTTTATCGGATTAGCCGCAACAACAGCTATGTACATTCGGGCAGAACGACAGGTACAGATATCGGAGGCTGTGAGCAGTTTTCTGCGTGAAGACCTTCTGGCGTCAGTCAGCCCGACAAGGGCCATGGGCCGGGAAGTCACTGTCCGCTCGTTTTTAGACACGGCAGCGGAGAACCTCGAGACCAAGTTCAAGGACAAACCTCTTGTCGAAGCATCCGTTCGCGACACACTGGGGAATACCTATCGGCACCTCGGGGATTTCAGCGCTGGTGAACTACACCTGGAACGTGCTTACAGACTCCACCAGAGACATCTTGGCATGGCGGACCCACGGACACTAAATTCCATGTCGGGTCTTATCTGGGTGTACTTCAGCCGAGGACGCTATTTCAAGGCGAAGGAACTCGCTATTAGGGCACTCGAGGTTGGCCGCCGCATGTTTAATGAGGGACATAAGAACTTAGTGAATCCCACAAATGCAGTTGCCTTCGCGCATATGAAGACAGGATGCTACCAAGAGGCTGAATTGGTCTATAACGATTTGCTGGAGACCAGTCGTCGTCTGTATGGAGAGGGATACGGACCAGCATCCGGCGTGCTGGGCAACCTTGCCCGGTTATATTCAAAGCAAGGGCGTTACGATGAGGCGGAGCAACTATACAACAGAATACTGGAGCGGGTGCGACGCGAGCAGGGTGAGGAGCACCCATTTACGCTCGTGACTATGAACATCGTGGCCAGAGTGTATGGAGGTCAAGGCCGATACAACGAGGCAGAGGACCTGTGTTTAAGAACATTGGAGGCCCATCGCCGTGTAGTGGGCGAGGAGCACCTGTACACATTGGAATGCATGAGTGAGCTTGGTTGCGTGCATATCGCGCAAAAGCACTACCAGGAGGCGGAAAGTCTATTCAACAAGGCGTTGGAAATCGCCCGCCGACGCCTGCGCGAGGAACACCCGCTAACGCTTCGCTTCGTAAATGGTCTTGCTGTCGTCCACACGAACCTGAAGCACTTCGATGAAGCCGAGACACTTCTCGACGAGGCACTTAAGGGCAGGAGACGCGAGTTAGGTGACGACCATCCGGAAACGCTGGAATCAAAGAACGACTTAGCTGTGCTGTACAAAGAGCAAGCTCGCTATGATGCAGCAGAGCCACTACTAATCGAAGCACTCGAAGATAGACGTCTCAAACTCGGTGACCAGCATCCACACACAATAGAATCAATGAACAACCTAATCACCCTCTACGAAGCCTGGAACAAGCCGGAAACGGCCAAAACCTGGCGGGCAAAGCTGCCGCAGAAAGATAACGCAAAGCAATAAAGCCCGCATAATAATTTGCTGCATAGGATTATGATTTCCAGCCTGACGGCGTCAAATCTGCCGGTCGGACAAGTACGAGGCATTCGATAAAACTCGTATCAAAGTCACTCTCATCCACGTAAAAAAATGGGTAAAAAGCCTCCTGTTCCTCTGCCAACCTGGATTTCGCATCATTAAAAGTAAAAAATCATTATCTTTCAAACATCATTTTTTCGCCTGAAAACAGGGATTTGGCAAATAATTAAAAAAATATTCAAAAAATTTCTTGACAAAATATACTCTGCACTATAGAGTACTCTGTATAACAGATAATGATTGTGAATTTTATTAGGAGATCGATCATGAATGTATCTCAGGAAGAAGCCCAGGCATCTCTATCAACAATCCGGGATGTAAAGGTTCAAACCCAAAGGGCCGCAATCTCGACCTATGCGAGTCCCATGATGATTCTCTGGGGGACTCTTTGGATCATCGCGTTTACAGCAACCCATTTATACATCGAACACGGTCAACACATTTTCACAGCGATGAATGTCGTAGGAATTGCAGTGTCCGCTATAATTTTCTACCAGCTCTTTCATTCCAAACCACCTTTTCGAGAGGATCCTTCGGAACGCATCGGCTGGCGCATCGCTGCATTGTGGATTCTCCTATATGTCTACGTCATAATCTGGTTATTTCTCTTGGCTCCCTTTAGCGGCAGGCAGTGCAACGCGTTTATCGGCACGGCTGGGATGTTTGCATGTGTAGTGATGGGCCTATGGTTCAGAAGCACCCTCATGATCGTACTGGGGCTTGCCATGACAGGCGTGACATTAGTGGGTTTCTATCTTCTGACCTCTTATTATTGCCTCTGGATGGCGATTATGGGAGGCGGAGGTCTTTTTGGTACAGGTTTGTATATACGTTTGAGATGGAGGTGAGAAATGGCGCAGCTTGATAATATTATCCATCAGCCGGTTCGGCTGCAAATTATGTCGTCGCTGGTCAGCCTCGATCAGAACGAGCGTGTAAACTTTACCTACCTGCGAAAGCTCCTGAAGCTGACCGACGGCAACCTCGGCGCGCACCTGAGTAAGCTCGAACAGGCAGGCTACATAAAGACCGACAAGACCTTCGTCGCTCGCAAACCGCAGACTTTTATAAGCGCCACGGGAAAAGGCCGGGATGCTTTTGAAGGGCATGTTGCAACACTGAAAGAAATAATTGAAGGCGAGAAAAAATAAAAGCAGGAGTATGAGATAGACTCGATATTTTATTAGAAAGCCGACACTAATGCTCTGCTCCACGCGGCCCTCTCCTGTATCGGCCCGAATCTCGTCCTGCGTCGCCCGGGCTGTGGCCAAAGCCGCGGGGTCCGGCCGTGTCGCGGGCATCCTGCCCGCGATTCGAGGGCGGGACGCCCTCGACACGAGGGGTGATGATTTCAATTGGTCCGCCCTTGATGAGCAGGGCTTTGCCGTTCACCAGGGCATCGGCAATCTTTTTGTGTGCCGATTCGAGAATCCTGCCGAGAGTCTGGCGGGAAATATTCATTTCTTCGGCGGCATCGGCTTGGTAGAGTCCCTCCAGGTCTGTCAGGCGGATCGCTTCGAACTCATCGACAGTCAACGTAACCTCCTCCAGAACCGAAAGAGGAATACCCCTGGGCTTGTAGTAGTTCGCCTCGGGCAATTGCGCCACCCGCCTGTAATGTCTCGGTCTTGGCATATCAAATGCCTCTGTAACTGTCTAAAGATAGCAGATACTCTACCAATCTGACAACCATAGCGGTTTATTCTGGAACACCCACGTCTCCGAGGTTTTCCGGATTTGGTTTACTCTCGGCTTCGATCTGCTCGATGCGCTTGTTGATTTGGCCAAGTGCATCCTGGAAATATTCCTCCTGCTTTTTAAGTTCACCAAGTTCCTGTTCAGCCGTCATTGTAGGGGCAAACGGAGCGGCAGAAGGCACATAAGTATCAGCCGGGCCGCCCCAGACCGGATTACCGATCCCTGCCCTTGCCCAGCCGTGCAGGCCCGTCGCATAGTACCAGTTTCTCCAGCCGCGACCGCCGCCTCGATCCCGGCCCCAATAGCCGCGACCACTTCCGGAATTCGTAAAACCAGGCACCGGATAACCGGCGCAATATCCGGCAGCCCTTCCAGTCATTGGCCCTGCTCCGGCAGGTCCTGTTCCATCTCCACGTGGCATAATCTACATCCTTTCTGCAATTAAGTGTCAATTTCAACTCACTATCGATTACCAAACTTATCTCTATCTGCGCGATTTAGAAATAATACCTTACCCTCAATCCTATCCAGAAATCGTTCTGCTTTTCTCCGTATTCAGTATATGAGTCGCCGATGAGGAAGTTTGTTCTGAATCGCAGCTCTAAATTCTTGACTCCCGTGTAAAGTAATTCGGGACCAACAGAAAAACTTTTGTCGTTAGTATTGAATATTCCTGTCGCCGACGGGGTGAAATACAGTATGTCAAAAGGCTCTTTCTGACTAACGCGCAAGTAGAGGTAGTCTCTCATAGGATTTTTTCTGTTGTAGCTTCCTTCGGTTATGTTTGTTGCTCTTTTTAAAAGAGAATCATCGCCCGAAGTAAGATACGTATCGTAACCCCGGTCAATGAACGAGAAGTAATCTCCCATTTCACTCTCAGTGAATCCTGCCGCATCGTGAAAATATTCAAAGATATATGTTGTATCTGATTCGGTCAGATATCGGAGGCCAAGCAGATAGCTTGTTGCATCGTATTCATTATTAAAGACTGCTCCATCACTGTTGATAAAACTTTTTTTGTAGTCATTGATTAATGCAAGCTCTCCATGAATCTCAAAATTAGAGGTGATGTTCCTGGAAAAATCCATGCCGTATCGGTTTGTTTTGCTTTGGCCTGTAAGAAAGAGCAAGTCAATATCTGTGTCATAAAGCAGAAAATACGTCTTCCCTGCGAAATTCAAGCGGTTAATCTTTCCGAACTCATCGTTTATATGGTCGTAAACGGGCATCAAAACCGGTGTAAAAGAAAACGTTTTCAATGGACCCTCAAAACTCCAAATGTAATCTGCGGATGCCACCACAAAGCCTTCACGGGCCAGTTCGGGGTCGTAGGGGTCTTTAGGTCTGTCCAGGAATGCTACAGGATTCCATGCATATCCTGTGCCCCATTTTAACGTCTTTTTACCTATATTGAAATTGAACGTCGACGATGGTCTTAATGACATATAGCCTTCATAAAGTGTTGTTTCTTCCGACCATCCGAGATAGGATTTTCCCAGGTCCGTGTTGACTATTGCACGAAATTCTGCGATCCCCTTCTTATAGCTGCCATCTAACAACGCCGTAAAATTGTATTCTTCACGAATATTTTCTTTGTCGCGGTCATACAATTTGAGCTTGTGTAATGCAGAGTTCGTATCCAAACCGAAAAGAACGGGATGAAATTCAAGATATCCCCCGACATGCAACGGCTTTTTCTCTATTTCTGACAGGTCAAAGGAATACTCTTCATCAGCCAAAGCCATTCCATAAAAAATCGTTAACAAAACAACAAGTACCGGCCATAGTCTCATCGTCTTAAGGTTTCCAGATTCGGCATAGATGTGAGTGTGAAAACTTCATCTTCGAATGTTCTTTTTTTCATCTGTGCGAATATCATCACAGATTTATAGCCTTTATGTAATGGGCTGTCCGTCTCAATAACCGATGGCCGTACTATTTTGCCCCCAAAGTCCTTGATTTCTTTGAAATAGATTGTTTTTATGAGCATGGAAGCTTCGGTGAGACACTCGATCCTGGTAGGCAGAATTTTCTTTTTATCTACCCACATTTTCAATTTGTCGTATGCTACAGTCTTTGTTTTTGCCTTAAGGCGCAAAATATACTTATCGCTCAACTCTTCCATCTGCTCGACAAAATATTCCGCTGCATAATCAAGGCGCAATATGTCGGAGTTATTAAATACACCTCCTACCACCGACTGAAGGCTTGTTATGCGAATCGGTTTGCCTACATTAGGGATGTAAAGCCACATATTCTCGTCAAGCCTCAAGGTGCTCCTGCCTTTTTCGCTTGCAGGTGAAAGAAATAGTGCTGCAACTTTATCGGCTCCCTTCTTGATGGTAAAAAGCACATACTCCCTTTTTCTGCCGTTAGGCTCGATGTTTATCAGTTTTCTATACGACTCATAGGACTCCGGGTTGAGATTCCTATCCAGCTTTAGTAGAATCTGATCGCCGGGACTCAAAACTTTCTTGATGGCATCACGGACAATTCCCTGGACTTTGAAATAATCCGTACCATTACTCCTCATGGCCTCAATCATTTTGTCACCAAAGTTTTCAGCAACTATTAGAGTCACGCCTTTGTTGGCAAGGAAATTCGCCGTCTGTTGCCCTGCTCCGCGTTGTGAATCTCTGTAAGGATTACCAAGAACCTCTTTTAGTTCGCCCGTACTGTCGAATATAAGATAGTATGGGCATTTGCCTGCCTTGTTGCTTATAGAGTATGCAGCATCTTTGCCGTTTGATGCGACTGCAATTTTCGCCGCATTCTTCTGGGCAGCGAACGCTATAGCTGATACCAAAAATACAATCGTTAAACTTGTGGAAAATACCTTCTTCATTTTTAATTACCTCCTAAACATGTCTCAGCGCATCAATCGGGTTCATCCTTGATGCTTTATAGGCCGGCTGAAGACTTGCTATTACTGAAATGGTTATTACTATTATTGAAATCACGAGAATATCCTGTAGATTTATGCTTGGAGAAAGCAAAAGCCCTTTTTGCCTGCCAAAACTAAAGGTGAGATTGGCAACGTTAAGTACAGAGATAACCGCAACCCCCAGAATATCTCCAACTACTGCACCAAAGAAACCCAGGGAGAAACCCTCTATCAGAAACATTGCCACTATTTTCCCAGGCAGTGTACCTATGGCGGCAATAGTACCGATTTCTCTTATACGTTCATACACTGCCATGACCATAACATTCATTATACTTATAAGCACTATAGCTATAAGCATCAGCTTTACAAAGAAGGTCATAACATCTATCATCCTCGCGATATTATAGAATGGAGAAAGCTTTTCCCACGTGTGCACCTCAAATGCCGGGGCGCCTTGCTTGTTTAGCTCGTTCGAGAGTTTATCCTTGAGTCTATCGAACACACTGCTGAGTTCGTCAAAATCCCTCAGCCTTATGGCAACTTCGCTTATCTCCATTGTATCCATTCTCAGGATTTCCGCAGCGTCATCAATGTGGATATATCCATCTCTGCCACCTGGACCTGTAGCACTTTCAAGTATACCGCCAACCTGAAACTGCTTTCCGTTAACAGAGCCGTCCTTATTAGTTGCAATTACAACAACTGTATCACCAACTTTGACTTTCATTCCCTTTGCAAGGAGTTCAGGCACAAGGATTTCCCCTGTTCGTATGCTTTTTTCTCCTTCTTTCACCCTTGACAGAAACAATGGAACAGTCTTAACTTCATCTTCAGGATAAACACCGTTGAGTCTAACGTTGGTTGTTTCAACAAAGTTACTGAACATGCCACCGAACTTTATTCTCTTTGAATATGCCTCTATACCAGGAGTCTCATTTATTGCCTTCTCGATTTTCGCGAAGGCATTCGGACCCAGGTTCTGTGTAAGGGGCAGGCTATCTATTGATGCCACATAACCCTTTTTATGTATCTGGACATGCCCGAGAAATGAGTCTGTTATCTGCCCAATCATCATATTCTTAAATGATCCTGATACTGAGATAAACACCAGCACAGATACCACTCCAATGGTAACTAATGAAGCTGTAAGAAGTGTCCTTCTTTTGTATCTCAGCAGGTTTCTTATTGCGATCTTGAATAAGTCAAACATTGTCCCTAAACCTCTCTGCCGGCCAGTTCTCCATCTTCCAGCGTATATATAATTTCAGCTTCTCCGACAATTTTCTGATCATGAGTTGAAAAGATGAAAGTCGTGCCGAGCTCATTCTTCATCTTTTTCATAATGTCAATAACCATATATGCTGTTTTGTGATCGAGATTGGCCGTTGGTTCATCGGCCAAAACGAGCTTTGGATTTGTAACTAAGGCCCTTGCCACGGCCACCCTCTGCTTTTGGCCCCCTGATATCTGGTCAGGATATTTGTCTTTCTGTTCGGCCATTCCCACTGCATCAAGGAGCGCGAGAATACGCTGCTTCCTTTCACTGGAAGGGATATTCTGAACCAGGACGAGTGGATAGCCCACATTTTCATATACCGTGAGTACAGGAACAAGATTAAAATCCTGGAATATGAAGCCGATCTTCTTGCCCCTGAAAGCTGCAGCCGTCCGCGTATTAAGACCTGAGACATCCGTGTCATCTACCATCAAGATACCCGAAGTTGGTTTATCCAGACAACCAATGAGGTTTAAGAGAGTGGTCTTGCCGCTGCCGGATGGGCCGATGAAAGAAACAAAAGAGGCCGGCTCAATTTCAAAATTCAAATCCTTTAATGCCTCAACCTTTAGCTCTCCCTTTGCATAAGCCTTTGATAAATTGTTTGCCGTTACCAAGCTCATAGGCTTATCCCTTCAAAATCTTTGAGGTATAACAGGATTCATCTCGCCTGCCATGTTCAGAGCCTCGCGGAGGACTTTCTCATTGGCGCCAAATCACCTGCCCGCCGCCGACTGCGTTTTTAGCCGGCATAATTAGCATGTTGTCTGTTGCAAGTTTATTTCTCATACTACATATTTTGAGCATATGCTCATAATTGTTCAAGAAAAAAACCGCAAAAAATAAAAAATTTGCCGGTTGCCGGCATTTTCTTGAGATAAGACCTCATAAATATAGGAAAAATACGTGCAATTGATGCAATCCCGGTTAGAATTGCCGTCTCGGCAGCATTTAGTCGTAGAAAATAATTCGGATTAAAATCAAAAGGACATTCTCTCTGCCGCCGGCGCAGGTGAGAAGCCCGGACGCCGGCTACAGGAAACGGAGAACGGTATGAAGGACAAAATGATTATGGAGACGATTTTACAGACAAACATAGGCAACAGGCCGCCGAGCCGGGGCAAGGTTCGCGACATTTATGATCTCGGCAACAAATTGCTCATCGTGGCGAGCGACAGGCTCAGTGCTTTCGACGTTGTAATGACAAACGGTATACCTTATAAAGGAATCGTGCTGACGCGGATTTCGCGTTTCTGGTTTGATTTTTTGAGCGACATCGTCGAGCATCATCTAATCAGCGACAACGTGGCGAATTTCCCGGAGCCATTCTGCGACCACGCCAAACAGTTGGCCGGACGTAGCATGTTAGTCAGGAAAGTCGAAGTCCTGCCGGTCGAGTGCGTAGTCCGTGGATACCTGGCGGGCTCGGGCTGGAAAGAATACCAGCAAAGCGGCACGGTTTGCGGGCAGAAGCTGCCGGCCGGTTTGAAGCAATGCGAAAAGCTGCCGGAATTGATTTTTACGCCGGCGACGAAAGCTGAGCTGGGTGAGCACGATGAGAATATAAGCTCCGAGCGGTGCGTGGAAATTATCGGCAAGCAAGCCGCGGATTACGTCCGCAGCAAGAGCACTGAGATTTTCGAGAAAGCAAGCGAATACGCCGAGAGCAAAGGGATAATTCTCGCCGATACCAAGTTCGAATGGGGCCTTGTCGATGGTAAGATAATCCTGATCGACGAGGTTTTGACGCCGGACTCTTCGCGGTTCTGGCCCGCCGATAAATACGAAGCCGGCAGGGACCAGGAAAGCTTCGACAAGCAGTTCGTCCGCAACTATCTCGAAAGTATCAACTTCAACAAATCGGGTCCCGGCGTAGAGCTGCCCGAAGATATCACGGCAAAGACCAGCGACAAATACATCGAGGGCTACGAACGACTGACCGGCGGGAAGTTCGAAAAATAGCCAAAGCCACCAGGCGAATATCTTAGGAACGGCTCGACGGTCAGAAAACAATCGCGGCGTAACCGACGGCGTCGGCGCTGGTGGTTCCCATCTTTTCGAGCATGATTTCATTGCTGGTAGTATGTTCCAGCAGGATGCCCCGCCTGCAACCGAGTTTTTTTGCCGCCGCTACCGTTGCCGCCGCTGCGCCGGGACCGCAGGCGTTGCCGTCCTTTACCGCGCCGGCGAGCAAATCCTCCGGCTCAAGCTTCAAAGCCGTGTCGATGAATTTTTTATCATTAACCTTCTTCGCCCACTCCAAGGCGTTTTTGCCGGTCCCCATAGGCGCAAAGCCGTAACGCGGGCCATAGTGGGTTAAATCTGTTGAGCCGATGCAGACTATTTTCCTGCCCTCCTGTTGACCGATAATCTCGCCGACACTCGTTCCCAGCGCGACAGCCTGCCCGGTCGGCGGGACAACAACAGGCACAATCTTGGCGCCGGCAAAGAGATACTGTATGAACGGGACCTGCACCTCGATACTATGTTCGCTCAGGTGTGCTCTTTGATCGCTGACGGCCTGTCCGGTCTTTAATATGGCATCGGCTAATTCCTCGTCAATCACAACCTCGCCGAGCGGTGTCTCCCAAACGCCCCTGTCGCTAACAGCCGGCGAGGCACCGAAGTAGCTGTGGGCGGCGCCGAATATGACGAAGGTATGGACCTTTTCATGCTGTTGTTTGATCGCAGAGAATACCATCGCGGCCAAACTGCCGCTGAACGTCCAGCCGGCGTGCGGGACAATGCCAGCCGCGATCGTTTCCGGCAACTGCCCGCCAATCGTTGCCGCTTCGAGACATTCATGAATTTCGCCGATGCAGGAATCGTGCTGGCCGGGATAAAATTGCCCTGCAACAATCGGTTTTCTCGTTTGCATCTTCGGCTCTCCTTAACTGACGCGGGACTTTTACGGCAGACTCACGTCCGATAGCAAACTTTCATCCCGTCATTCCCCACGCCGCTATTTGAACTTGCGTTCGGGGCAACGGGCCGTTATTATAACCACATTAACTGAGACAGCTTAACATTTTAACCTTTTAGTAAGAGAAAACAATATGGTATCTGAAAAAACAGCCCCCGTAGCAGTGGTAATGGGTTCCGACAGCGATATTAAGGTTATGAAACG
>Ga0209121_10004530_pt1 | contig 12959 bp, 14 predicted proteins | sample Cruoilmetagenom3_FD_187292 | JGI IMG/M metagenome (GOLD analysis project Ga0209121, IMG submission 187292) | Oil polluted marine microbial communities from Coal Oil Point, Santa Barbara, California, USA - Sample 3 (SPAdes) (version 2) | ecosystem: Environmental > Aquatic > Marine > Oil seeps ... | reverse complement strand
AGCATCTGGGCTCTCTGGTCTACAGACAATTTTGTTGCCCCGAGGGAAACTTATTCTCGCACAGCTATTTAAATGTGCCGCAGAATCAATAACAATCACGCTCGCTAGTATTGAGAGGCGACTTGAACTGCAGATAATAGAACTGATAGCAAGAGCTTTGATATTGACGGATGATGATTTTCTCTTTTTAAGATATTCTCGTTTTCTTCATTTCTATAAGTTGTTTTGTTTCCCTTACGTTTTTAGCGGTTGTTGAGTGATATTCGTCTGTTCCAAAGTTTACAGGAGTGGAGAAAGAGATTAAAGAAATAAAGAAGGAGGAATAATCATCCTTGAAATTCATAGTTGAAAGGGAGTTATCTAAATGGAAAAGCGTGTAAGGAGCCTAGCCAAGGCGATATCTTGGCGCATAGTAGCGACTTCAACTGCTATTCTTTTAGTGTTTCTGTTCACTGGAAATTTGATCATAAGCGTCGGCGTCGGCTCCTTGGAACTACTGTTGAAACCGTCATCTACTACATACATGAATGTCTAATGAAAAAGCGCGCTAATGCTATTAAGATGCTTTAATCATGCGTTAGGTCTTTTTTATTAGGTTGTTTATGTTTTCTCCTCCGTAGCTCGTAACTCCTCCGGTTGTGTAGCTTCTCCCACCTCACCCTTGAACCCCTTGCTCGGCGGATGCACCCGAAACACCGGCTTTATCGCAGACAAACTGTTAAACTCCGCTTTAGTTTAGTATATAGCCTTCATTAGTTAAAACGAAATATCTTTCCAAGTAAAAGATAGTAATAAAACATAAAGTTTAATTTTGTTGTAGGAGTAGGTTTTATCTTCTAATAAGAAGGGTTAACTCTTGGTTACGTTGAACCTTGACAGGATTTTTAATCCTGAAAGCATCGCTATGATCGGAGCCAGCGATGAAGAAGGTTCTGTTGGATGTATTCTACTGAAGAATCTCACAGAATCGGAATATGAAGGTAGAGTTTACCCAGTTAACATCCACAAATCTGAAATCCTAGGTTTGAAAGCCTACCAAACCGTGGATCAACTTCCAGAAACCGTTGACTTGGCTGTAATTGCCACTCCAGCTAAAACTGTTCCAGACATAGTGGAGCAGTGTGGAAAAGCTGGAATAATCGGAATAATCATAATCTCAGCTGGCTTTAAAGAGATTGGACCTGAAGGCAAAGCCTTAGAAGATAAGATTCTTGAAATAAAAAAGGAATATGATATACGAATTGTTGGACCAAACTGTTTAGGCATCATCCGTCCAAGCATCCGTCTTAACGCAACTTTTGCAGCCAAAATGCCTAAGCCCGGAAACATCGCCTTTATCTCTCAGAGCGGCGCGTTATGCTCAGCGATCCTCGACTGGGCAATTCACGAAAACATAGGCTTCAGCAACTTCGTTTCTATAGGCTCAATGATCGATGTTAACTTCGGTGATCTTATAGACCACTTTGGTACTGATCCGAAGACAAGAAGCATCTTGATGTACATTGAAGGGATAACTGACGCCAGAAAATTTATGAGTGCTGCGAGACACTTTGCGAGGACAAAACCCATAATCGTTCTGAAGGCTGGAAAATTCAGCGAAAGTGCGAAAGCTGTTGCTTCACATACAGGGTCACTCACGGGCGAAGACATGATTTATGGTGCAGCGTTTAAACGTGCTGGGATGATGCGTGTAGAAGAAATTGGCGACTTATTCAATTGCGCCGAAGTTTTAGGAATGCAACCGGTGCCAAAGGGTCCAAACCTCGCAATAATCACTAACGCAGGCGGTCCAGGGGTGATGGCTACGGATGCACTCATAGCCAGAGGAGGGAAACTGGCTAAATTAAGCCAAAAAACTATGGAGACGCTTAACAGTATTTTACCTCATTACTGGAGCAGAGGAAACCCGATCGACATTTTAGGAGATGCAAAAACCGACAGGTACAAAGCGGTGGTTGAGGCGTGTCTTCATGATGAAAATGTTGACGCTTTATTGATAATCTATACTCCTCAAGGCGTGGTTGAGTCAGCTGAAATTGCAAAAGGCATCGTAGAGTTTTGCAAAGGTATGCGTTATTGTAATAAGACTATTTCAACGTCATTTATGGGTCATGAGGAGGTAGAAGAGGCAAACCGGATTTTTAATGAAAATAGCATCCCAACATATACCACTCCGGAGCAAGCGGTTAAGACATACATGCACATGTACCAGTACAAGCGTAACCTTGAACTGCTCTATGAAACACCCGAAGAACTGCCAGTGGACATTGTTCCACCGAAACGTCCACTTATGGTGATAATGAGGAATGTTGCACTTGAAAACCGTGAAATACTAACTGAAACAGAGGCGAAAAAACTTCTGGAGTACTACAACGTTCCCGTTGTTAAAACATTAATTGCGAAAACTGCGGATGAAGCTGCCATTTTAGCTTCACATATAGGTTATCCGGTGGTGCTTAAAATCCTGTCACCTCAAATCGTTCATAAAACTGATGCTGGCGGCGTCGTGCTTGACATAACATCGGAGGCTGAGCTTCGAGGGGCGTTTGAAGCCGTTATACAGCGAACCAAAGAGTATAATCCAAGGGCTGAAATTCAAGGCGTCACGGTTCAACCTATGATCAAAAAACAGGGCTACGAGGTTATTATTGGAGCAAAGACTGACCCACTTTTCGGTCCGGTGATCCTGTTCGGAATGGGCGGCGTCGGCGTGGAACTTTTCAAGGATGTCGCCATCGGGCTTCCACCGTTAAATCAAACATTAGTCAGAAGAATCATGGAGGAAACGAAAGTCTATCAACTTCTGAAAGGTTATAGGAATGTTCCGCCAGCGAATATCAGGCTTCTCGAAGAGATAGTGATGCGGTTTTCTCAGATGCTTGTTGACTTTCCACAACTGAAAGAGGTAGACATCAACCCCTTATTCATAGATGAGAAAGAAGCTTTTGCTCTTGACGCCCGCGTGGTGATAGATAAGGAACGTGTGTTTGCAAAGCTTGCGCCTCATGAGCACTTGGTGATCAGTTCCTACCCCAAAAAGTATGAAACTCTGTGGAAGCTTCGTGATGGTCGAACCATTCTCTTGAGACCGATAAAGCCAGAGGATGAGCCTCTATGGTTGGAAATGTTCCAAAACTTTTCAGACGAATCCATACACTACAGATTCTTCGAGATAATCAAGGACACGCCACATGAGGTTAGAGTTCGATACTGCAACATCGACTATGACAGGGAGATAGGCATAGTGGCAGAATTAAACGAGGGAGGACGCAGAAAAATCTTGGGCGTCGTTAGGCTAATCGTTGAACCCAACGGAAAAACAGGCGAAATAGCCATCATAGTTGCTGATCCTTGGCAAGGATTAGGCTTAGGCTCGAAAATGACGGATTACATGATTGAAATCTGCAAAGATAAAAAACTTGAAACAGTCTACGGCATAATGTTACGCGACAACCATCGAGCAACCAATCTCATGGAGAAAATGGGATTCACCCTCAAGTATTTAGATCACGACACCGTGAAAGCTACGCTTAACCTAAAAGAAGAAGAGCTAGGAGTTCGACCAGCGATACAGAAAAGCGTGGAGAAAAAACAAATAGGGAAGAAGAAAAAAGCAAAAGAAAAGGAAGTAGAGGCAACACAAACATAATCAGTGGTTTAGAGTCAAGGAATGGAAAGACGCAAAGGTTGCAGAAGAGATAATATCCTCAGCCATTCAACGCTACAAAGAAAAATTTGAGAAATAGCTGTTTTAATGTTTCCTCGCTGTCGCAATCCCTTTCTAACCTAATTCTTCAAGAAATTCTGGAGGGCTTTCCTAAGCTCTTTTAAGGGTAAGAGTGCAGAGTGAAATTCTTGTTTGAAGGGGTGTATTTCGCTTTCTAACAGTTCTTTTAAACGAGCATAATATTCGCTAAACTCTTCCATGTTGTTGCTTTTAAACTTGAAAATTGGAATGCCTCCTTTTGGTTTTTCCCAGCGTTCGTCCCATACGAAAACAGCGTCTGCGTTGCCAAACTTTTCAATGTTTCTTTTTGTGAGAATTTCTCTCTCAACGTTTAACACGACAAGCAGGCGGTTGATAAACTTAACCTTTGTTGTTAGTAAAAACTCGCGTGTGACGTTATCTGGCGCCGTTGAGTCTGTCACAACACTGTAACCTCTTTTCAACAGTTCATCACGCATTTCCGCTATCGTAGAGTACACCAGAAATTCATCTCGACATGGAGGAACTTCATTAAAAAGCATCTGTCTCAACTCGTCTACGCCAATCCTTGCAAAATACGGATGGTCAACAACCAGTCTTCTAGCAAGCGTAGTCTTCCCCGATCCTGGATAACCGCACAAAACCATGTTCCATAACTCGAAATCGCCACATTGCAAATGAAACTCCACTCCATTTCCTAAGTAAGCCATCTTTAGATTTCGCAAAATCAGTAGGCTTCATTCCCATCAGTATTGCTCAGCTATGAGGAGTATGTTAAGCTCTCTCAGGGCTTTGTAGAGTTTTTGTCTTGTCTCCGTACTGTAATTATAGGGATATATCACTATCCTTTCATAGTCCAGCTGTCCCCGGTATTTTTCAGCGTTCATTTTTAACCTACCCCTACAAAATTTATTAGCTGGGACACATATAGAGTTTTGTTGAGTGTTGCTGTTACAGATGGTATAAAAATGGGTCAAAAAGAATCAAGATGTAACAGTAGATGGTACAAAAACGATGTGCTCGGCTGTCTTATTGAAGACCCTGCAAGAAGTGTAAGGAAGATTGCGAAGGAACTGAGGAGCTACAGACAAAAGGTGTGGCGTGAAAAGAAGAGATTGGAGGCGGATAATGTGGTCTGGGGCTATACTGCGGTTGTTGACGAGAGCAAAATAAACCATGTGTTATATATTGTGCTGTTAAAGATGAAACCGATGAGTAAAGAACTAGCAGAATTGATAATGAAGAGAATAATAAAGGGTGAACCTTACAAACAGAACGTGCGCCTTATAAACGTCCTTTACGTCAACGGAGAATACGACTGGATCCTGATGTTTTCAGCCAAGAATCATGCAACAGCCAGAAGATACTATGACTCTCTACGCCTTGCCTATGAGGACTACCTCCTTGAAAAACCTGTAATCGTCGATGTGAATTTCTCACTTGTCAGAGAAGGAAAGACAAACCCAGAAATAGAAAGATTATATGAATTTGTACCCATGTGAAGCCTCTGCCCTCAGCTTGTTGCTGAATAAACTTTCCATTTTTTCAACGGTTGCATAATCAGCAAGCTTCTTCATTTTAGCGAGTTAGCGGATGCAAGATTTTTGTAGCAGCCTAAAACTGTTAAAGAAAATTAGCAACATCAGAAATGCGAAAAAACTGTTGTCGCAACTGTCATCGAAAATTCGGGCTTCTAGTTCAATCAAAGCTGGTTAGCTTTGGCACTCTCTTCACTCACTATTTTTCCGATTTCTTCAACGACTCTTCATAAATGCTTGTGTCACGTGTAAGCTACTTTTGCGTTACATACAATCTATCTTAGGGATGTTTGCTTTCATAAAGCTTAAAAATGTCTTCTTTCTAGACGGTAGTCTCGATAGGAAAAGGAGAATGTGAAAAATGAGTTCAGATGTGAAACCAACTGAGGTTTTGGATGTCAGAGGAGAAGTGTGCCCATACCCAGATGTGAAGACTCAGAAGAAATTGAAGAAGATGAAATCAGGCGAGGTACTAGAGGTTCTCGTTGACTATCCATTATCTGCGGAGCGAATACCGCGGTCAGCTGAAAAGCAGGGACATCAGGTTCTGAAAGCCGAGAAGACAGGAACAGGCGAATGGAGAATACTGATAAAAATAAAGTAGCGCGGTGTAAACTTGATAGACACGTCACTGATGTTTTCTGGACTGGCAGTGGGGCTAATCTTTGGCTTTGCATTGCAACGTGGACGTTTCTGTATGAACTCAGCATTCAGAGACATCATACTGATGAAAGAATACACGCTGCTCAAGGCTGTTGCGCTGGCAATAGTTGTGCAGATGATTGGTTTTCACCTCATGGCAACGATGGGGTATATTCAACTCTATCCAAAGACACTATACTGGGGTGCAATGATTTTCGGTGGCTTCATCTTCGGCATCGGGATGGTTCTGGCTGCGGGTTGTGCCAGCGGAACGACCTACCGAGTTGGAGAGGGTATGATGGGATCTTTCGTCGCATTACTCGGTCTAATGATTGGTGGCCTTATGACGAAGGCCGGCGCTTTAAAGGAATTGAAATCATATCTGCAACCCACTGAAGGCGCTTTGAAAGCGATAACCTCAGACAACCCTGGAGATTTAATTGGAAACTCAAATCTAACGTTAGCTAATGTGTTCGGTTTGGATCCATGGATTTTCGTGGCGATAATAACCATTATCGTTCTGGCTGTTCTGATATTGAAACGTGGAGACGAAGAAACCAAAGCGGAAGGAACGCTGTACGAAAAAATCTTCAAGAGGGGCTGGAACTGGTGGGTCACTGGCATTGCCATAGGAATCATTGGCATAACAGCCTTCCTAGCGTTCAAGAAGTATGCTCTAGGAATCTCTGGCGGATGGTTCGGCTTTCTAGACGCTTTAATAACTGGTGATCCTGAGAAACTAAACTGGTTCACGTTCCTAGTAATCGGTGTGGTGATAGGCGCGGCTATTGCCGCTGTCATCGCTGGCGAATTTAAGTTAAGGGCACCAGATGCAAAACGACTGTTACAACAGTTTATCGGCGGACTAATCATGGGCGTAGGCGCTGTCATCGGAACAGCGTGTAACATTGGACATATACTCAGTGGCATACCTCAACTGGCACTGAGCAGCATACTCGGCGGCGCTTTCATCGTTCTAGGATGTTGGGCAACCGCATACATCATGTTCATGAGAGGATAACATGCCAACAATAAGCTTCCTCTTTTTCTCAGGACCTTACCAATCTGAAAGCCCAGAAACAACAATTGAACTGGCAAGAGCGGCTTTAGAGAAAGGCATGAATGTTAAGATTTTCTGTTACATGGATGCAGTCAACTGCGTGAAAGTGGGACAAAAGAAGGTTCCAGGCGTAACCAACATAGAAGAACGATTCAGAGAGCTCATAGCAAAAGGAGCAGAAGTTCGGTTATGCACACTCTGCATGCTTGTAAGAGGTATGCTTGTACGAGGTACAGCAACCTTCATTGAAGGCGCTAAAAGGGCTGGAACACCCGACATTGCAGACATGGTGGAAGAATCAGACAGAGTCCTAGTAATCTCCTAAGAGAGGAAAGAACATGTCTAAGAAAATCGTTATTATATTGCGGAAGCCTCCACATGGCTCGCTATTTCCAGCTGAGGGGTTGCGAGTGGCCGTTGCGGTAAGTGCATCCGAGACAAGTGTTGTTTCCATCGCAGACAGCGTATATGCATTCCTAAAAGAAGCTGACATGACGCTCTACAAGCACCATCTGGGGTTCCTGAAGGAAACTGAAGTTCCAGTGTTCATAGACCAAGATTCGCTGGAAGAGCGTGGACTGACGACAGGAGATTTGGTGGATGCTGTCATAGTGAAAGAACGCAGCGAAATCCTTAACACAATAGCTGAGGCTGACGCTACCTTAACATTTTAGGTGATGTTTTGTGGCTGGAATACTTTATTTTGTAACGGACATGGATGCAGTGAGTGTAAGGCTCGCTTTGGAACATAAGGACAGCGAAGTTGGGATTTGTCTCTTACAAAACGCTGTTTACTTCGGATGCAAAGGAAAAAATGGAAACGGAACACTGGTCGAGGCAATAAAACGTGGTGTATCCGTCTTCGCAGCTAAGAAAGACGTTGAACTGCGAGGCTTAACAAGGTTACTTCACTCGGAAATCAAGCTTTTGGACTACGGTGAAATAGTAGACTTAGTCCTCAACCACGAACGAATAGTCAACATCTAGTTTCCCTTTCCTAAATTTTAGACGGTGCTTTCATTTTATCGAGCAAAGGGTTAGCTGTATGTAGAATGCGAAAAAACTGCTGGTACAATTTTCAGAAAAGTTGGGATAGCTCAGCTCCTTCAAAACCACTTTTCTTTTATTTCAAGAGCTGGTTGCTACAGCCAGCTGTAGCTTCTATTTTGGGAATGGAGACTTCAAGAACCATATTATTGTTACATTTGACAACTATGTTCTCAATGTTTAAACGTCTGGCAGGTAGATTTAGCTTTCTGCATTCTTCGACGCATATTTCTATATCATTATCCATATTTGTATGAACTCTAACGTCTTTGCCTTGGCAACGACACTGTATGAAAATCTTCACGTAATCTTTACCGTCAAACATGTCGACTAACGGTTCCTCTACATCGGGAACAGGCATCAGATATTTTGCAGAGGGGTTTGATTCTAGGCTTTCTTCTATTCTGTATTTTCTTCTGAGGAGGTTCTCAATGGGTTCAACAGCGATGCTTTGGGAACTGTCGTCATCTTGAACAATTTTCTTTACTAGTGTTCGACAAAAAACGTCGATGTTATGTAGCGCTTCTTCGAAATCTTCCATCAGAACTCTTTTCCCGCGAATATATTTTCTATTTACTAATAGGTATTTCTACCTTTTTAAGCTTCGTAAGCTACATATGCGTCAGACTTGGTTGAAAAACGACAGCAATACGCTATTTTCTTTTAACTGGCAATGGAGCGGTTCGTATATGTTTTTCTATCTTAAGAATTTTCCCGATCTGTTTGTCTGACTTCATTAAGCTCGTGTTAATTGCAAGCTTAGCGATTACTGCACCTTTGTCTGCGATTTTGCTCAAGGTTGAAACTATCGTTCTTAGTATACAATCGGGAATTTGTCTCCCTAGTAGTTCGCGCATTTCCTTTTCAAGTGCGCTCTCAAGAACTTCGTGCATTTCTAACAAGCTGTTTGCAATTTTCAGATCTTTTGTAAAAATGCAGTCCACAGCTTTCTGAAATGTTGTTTGTGTTAATTCGCCTAAGTGATAGATTCTTTCAAGTTTTGTTTTGCTGAGTGCTTCTTTATACTTTTCAAGCTCAACTACTCGTTTTGCTATGTCTTCAGAATAATCGGCAATTAATTCGAGGTACTGCAGTATTAGGCAGGTGCAAGGGATTAAGATAAGTTTAGTGAAACCGATTTTTTCTGCTATATTTCGCTTTCGCTGCGCTAAAACAAGCAGTCGTGTTGCCAAGAAAAATATTATGTCTGCCTCGTCTTCGCGGCTGATAGCGTCCGCGGCTAGTGTTGTGTCCCCTTCTAAAAGCGCTTGCATTGCTTCACTGTATATCGTTGAGGCTATTAGGGATAAGCGTCTGATCAGCATGTCCATTTGAAATTTGGTCGGGTCAATAGAGCATTGGAGGAGAATGTTTTTCGGAGTTTCTTCTAATATGCCAAATCCGATGAGTTTTTGAACGATGCCTCTGACTTCTTCTACGCACTCGCTTTTTATTCGCGTTGTTGATGTTATTCTGATAACATCTCGTCCAAGTATGTAGCTTCCAACAATAAGTCTTTCTAACAATCTTTTCTCGTCGCACACATCAGCATTTATAACGTATTCCTCTGCCTCCTCTCTTCTAGCCAAATCGCTCGGCACAATTCGTAGAGTGCCATCTATTTCCGGCACAATAAAGACAATGTCACCGGGTTTTATGCTGTTTTGTTTTACCCATTCGCTTGGAAGCGACACTGTTATTGTTGAGTAACCTACCTTCTGAACCTTTCTGCTCTCCACCAAGATCACCTTATGGCAGTACTTACTAGTGTTTTTCATATATGTATTCCGCACAGCTCCTTATAGTATTTACTATTATATCTTGTATATGCACTAGGTATATGTTTCTGATTTATGTTATATATCACTCAAGCCTAAAGGATGTGGATAAAAATGTCTGAATGGAAAACCGTGAGCATAAGACAAAAACTTATAGAGGAAGTTAATAAGATGCTGCAAACCGGCCGCTACAGAAGCATTTCGGAATTCATTTCTGAGGCGATTCGACTACGTCTAGAAGAGTTAATGCGAATCGAGGGAGTTCCGGTAGAGAAACACAAGAAATATCTTGCAGTGCCAGAGCAGCTGCTTTACACACCGAAACATACGTGGGCTCAGATAACGCCTGAGGGAAATATAAGAGTTGGGCTGTCAGACTATGCGCAGAGACATCTAGAAGGGTTAGCCTATATCTATACAGAAACTGTGGGAAAAGAAATCAAAAAGATGGAGCCGTTTGGTGTGGCTGAGACATGGATGTTTATGTTCGACCTGTACTCTCCAGTCAGCGGTAAAATCGTCAAGTTCAACGAAAACCTGAGAAATGAACCTCATCTAATCAACGAAGACCCCTACGGTGAAGGATGGATAATCGAAATCAAACCCAATAACTCACTCACTCTAGAACAGGAACTAAAAGACATGCTCAGTCTAAGGCAGTACAACAAATGGGTAAGCAAAATCGAAGGCCGGTTAAAAGTCAAGTGATCTCACCACATCCCCTTTTTTTATCATTTTTGTGCCATGCATAAACTAGTGATAGTTTAGATGGGTTAATATATCCGAACAGAGACCGCATAAGTTCTAAGTGAAGCTGGTTCACGAATGGCACCTACCATTTGCACACACGCAAAAAGAAAGTTGCCACCGTGCCGTGCTGCATGTCCAGCACGTGTAAACGTTCAAGGATATATTTCTCTGATTCAAAGAGGCAAATTCAAGGAAGCAGTAGAACTCATAAGAAAAGATATGCCATTTCCCGCAATCTGCGGCAGAGTCTGCTTCAGTCCATGTGAAGATGCTTGTTCAAGAGTAAACCTTGACCAAGCGGTGGCAATCCGAGCATTAAAGAGAATCGTGGCTGACATTGAACGAGAGCAAGGTCGTGTCAAGCCTGAGCCTATACCGAAAACACGCACAGAAAAAGTAGCCGTAATTGGTGCTGGCCCAGCTGGCTTAACTGTAGCCTACGAACTTGCAAAACTAGGCTATCCCGTAACGGTTTTTGAGCGGATGCCTGAACCAGGGGGTATGACGCGTTACTGCATACCAGATTTTAGGCTGGAAAAGTTCGTCGTAGCTAACGAAATAGCCTACATTGAAGGTGTAGGTGTGGAAATTAGGACAGGCATAGAATTTGGTAAAGACATTACACTTGAAAGTTTGCGAAATGAAGGCTACAAAGCTGTTTTTATGGCTATTGGAACACAACTAAGCAGAAAAATGAAGGTGCCGGGTGAAGACTTGGAAGGTGTTATTCATGTTCTTGAGTTCTTAAGGGCTGTATCGCTTGGACAACCTGTGGATGTAGGTGAAAGAGTAGCAGTTATCGGCGGAGGCAACAGCGCAATTGATGCTGCCAGAACAGCGAAGAGACTTGGTGCAAGAGAAGTAATGATTCTTTATCGCCGCACCAAAAATGAGATGCCTGCGCTTCCACATGAAATAAAAGCAGCGGAGAGAGAAGGGATAGAATTTCATTTTCTGGTTGCGCCTAAACGAATTATTGGTGAGAATGATAACGTCAAGGCAATTGAATGCTTACGCATGCGATTGGGCGAGCCTGATGCATCCGGGAGAAGACGGCCAATACCGATCAGCTTTTCTGAACATCAATACGAAGTTGACGTGGTTATCCCAGCCATAGGCCAGATTCCAGAAAAATCATGTATACCCACTGAACTTTTGGATGAAAGGGCAAGAAAAGCGTTAATTCCTGTTGACCCAATAACAATGGAAACCAAGGTGCTTGGAGTTTTCGCCGGAGGTGATATCGTTTCTGGTCCAGCCAGCATCATTCAAGCTGTTGGAGCTGGAAAACAAGCGGCAGTTTCGATTCATCGATATTTAAACGGTCAAGACTTGAGAGCTGAAAGGGAGGAAGTTGAGGAAACAACATGGATCAAGGATTGGACATCCTTAAGGAAAAAACCACGTAGATATGAAGCCCCTATAGAAAAGCCTAGGCTAAGCTTCGAAGAAGCAACAAGATTTTTGGAGGAAACCAAGCGAAAAGCCATGTTTGAAGCTTTCAGATGCCTTGCTTGTGGTCCATGTTCTGAATGCCTTGCAGAAACAGACCTTTGCGAAGGAGACAAGGCGGTAGTTGACGAAAACCGATGTACCGGATGCAATATATGTGCGATAGTATGTCCATTTGGCGCCATAGAAAAGAATGAAGAAGAAATAGCACAAGTTGACGAAGAACTTTGCAAAGGCTGTGGTGTTTGTGCTGCTCGTTGTCCAGAACGAGCAATCACGATGCAACACTTTACAAATGAGCATATTTTAAGCTGCGCTTTAACCGCTTTAAGGAGATGATATACTATGAGTTCTGAAGGACCTAAAATTGTTTGTTTCATATGTAACTGGGTTTTCTGTGATAAGGCAGAACCAGCAACGAACCAGACACAACATATCCCTCCAAACGTTAACATTGTACGGGTAATGTGTATTGGAAGAGTAGACCCTGTTACAGTGCTAGAAACATTTGAGAAAGGGGCAGACGGCGTCTTATTAGTCGGCTGCACTCCGCCAGACTGCCACTTTGTTGAAGGAAATCTTTACGCCGAATACACTGTTAAAATGCTTAAAAAACTTCTAGCTTTAACTGGCCTAGAGCCTAAACGTGTAGAACTCTGCTGGCACTCACCAATTGAAGAATTAGAACTCATTCACTTCATAAAGGATTTTGCCGCACAAATACAGAAGTTTGGATACTCACCTTTGGCTAGGCAAAAACCTGATGAAAAAGCTCTGTTGAATGTTTCGGCAGCCAAAAATGCTGCAGCAGATTTTCGTTTGAGGGTTCTAACAGGAATGGAAAGAGAGTTAACCGAAAACCTGAACGTTTACGGAGAAAAAATCCTACAAGAAGAATTCGACGCTTTGCTGGATGAAGTTATTAAAGCTGAATTCATTCGGCACAAAATACGTCTCCTAACCAAAGAAAAGCCGATGTCGGTTAA
>Ga0209121_10004528_pt1 | contig 12961 bp, 17 predicted proteins | sample Cruoilmetagenom3_FD_187292 | JGI IMG/M metagenome (GOLD analysis project Ga0209121, IMG submission 187292) | Oil polluted marine microbial communities from Coal Oil Point, Santa Barbara, California, USA - Sample 3 (SPAdes) (version 2) | ecosystem: Environmental > Aquatic > Marine > Oil seeps ... | reverse complement strand
AACTAACAAAGCGCCAGGCCATTTATGAGCAACGCGCTGGTTCAACTCTTCTATAGCTTTGAAATCAACAGCCTGGTCAATGTTGTGGTGCAAGTGAGTAAACAAAGCGTACATTAACACCTTTTCAATCTCATTCATTTTTCTTTGCCTCCTTAAACTCTGTATTTCTTTTGAGGCTTTTTAACTCTCCTGTTTGAAGATTGATCGTGTCCTACAATTTCTCTAAATTCGTGCCTCCCTGACATAGTTTATTACCTCTGTTTGGAATGTCAAATATATTTTGGCAATATTAGAGTTATATAACGTCCCTTTGATAAGCTCTTGATTGTCAAAGTGAACCGCTATCTCATTTGATATCGACCACTTCCAACCAATTCAAACTTTGAGTGGCCTTTCCTGCTTTTGCCACTTTCCTCGGGTACACCAGGTGAGCCCCGGTTATCTTGATAAAGATGATTCAGAAACTACCAAATTTGAATAACTTCGGTTCGAGTCCTGCCAGGGGAGCCAATCTTGAGTTTTGCCACATTGAGCTATAACATCGAACGGGCTTTTTAGCTTGAATAAAAGCTTTCTACCACTCAAAACAGGGTTCTGAAGTAGGAAATTTAAGAGGGCTCTTTTTTCACTCACTTGATAACTTTCAAAAATTTCTAAAGCTCTGCTCACCAAGTTTAATACCTTAGAAGCTGTTAAATAAAAGGCTTCATCAGCTTTACTATGCCCTTCCATCTGGATTAATAAGTCTTGCTGTTTTTCTTTATATTTTTTTAACTTTTTGTCATACATGTCGTTAGTAATTCTCCAGAGTTTTGGTAAAGTCTTTAAGGGCCCTGATGCCACTCTCTCTTGCTCTTTCTATCCAGGAGTTAAGGAATTTTTCAGCACATTCGATATCTCTATAGTCCCAAAGTCTTTTGAGGTCATCCTTCAAGATATAGGTCATATTTATGTTCTCATTAAGCTCAAGGAGTCTACTTAGTTTCTCTTTCTCCTCTATCTTTAGATTTTCTGTATTCTTTAAAAGAAGATATGTGGTACCTTTAATGATGTCTTTATCAGCTTCAAGAGCCTTTTTGTATTCAGCATTCCTTACCCTATCTATAACCTTGGAATATTTATTAATAACATGGAACTTATCAAATATAATCTCTGCCTGAGGAGCATATTCTTTGATACTGGCAATATAAGGGTCCCACATATCAATGGTTATTGCTTGGATCCCTTTGCATTTATCTGGGCCAAGTTCCTTGAAAAAGCCATCTAAAGTTTTTTTCTTACGCTCTTTACCAACCCAGATAACTTTGGTTTTTTCCAGGTTCATTACTACTGTAAAGTAATGATGGCCTCATCTTCCGAGGATATCTCATCTACTACCAGAATTCTTAGATCATCATAATCTGGAATAGCGAATTCTTTCTCTAGATACTTCTTGTCGATCTTTTTAACTGTCTTCCAATCCAGTCCCAAAAGATCAGCTACTTGTTTGATACTGGTTATTCGGCAGAGCCTGGCTACGTATTCTTCGAATCTATTGGTATAGCGAGAGTATAGATCTACAAAGTCTAATTTCTCTATCTTAACCCCACAATTGGGACATTTAACTCGGTATTTATCCAGCACTAGATGGGCCTTGAACTCAAAGATCGAGAGGTCTCTTATTCTAACCATGGTCGAGCCATAAGTAAAACTTGTTCTTTGACCACAGCTAGAACAGATAAAGCCAAATGAAGACTCTCTTAGCAGATGTAGTTCTGTTAAGTTTTCCTCTGTTAGAGCAGTATCAAATCTTACACTTGGCAAAGACCAGTCTCTCAGTCTGTAGTCACCTTGTCCAGATCGTTCTATTGTGGTTATGGGAGCCAGAATGACATCTGCATCACCGGTGTCCAAAACTACGAGAGCAGGGCGTCTCTTCCTCCGGCTACTACAGGATTATGGAAAATCTACCAAAATAATGTCTCCAAACTCATAATTCGTCATAGATAGCATCCTGATCAGCGTATGCTTCTAAGAAATGCTTCTTTGCTGCTTCCCGCCAAATGTGATCTTCTTCTCCCTCGTCTGGGATGGAGATCTGAATATGTGCTCCCGGTTGAACGGGAATCGGTTGACTCAACTCCAGATGCATTGAGTCCAAAATTTTTGCATCGATGGTTTTCATTGATCGTTTCTCCTTTCATTTATTTGCTCGCTGAGGGAATTTTGAAAGTTGCTTTCTCAAATCCTCAGCTTCTGCTAAAAAATTATTGTTCTCGATTTCTATACCTAACCACAAATCCTTTTCGCCAGCCACCTTGCTAGCTACCCAAGATGATCGAGATTCCAATTCAAAATAAATTCTAATATATTTTTTATCATCCAGCAATTCAAATGAAAGATTTGGCTCAATAAATCCCAATTGTTTTTTGACAGATTCTTTTTTTGCTATTCTTTCAAGCCATTCTGCGATTTCTTTTGCTTCATATGTTAAAAGGCTTGGATCTACTGATTGCCATTCGCTTTTTTGATGACGTACCTTAATTTGAACCATCAACCAATTTGAATCATATTCTTCCGTTTCCATTTCTGGGAATTGATAATTCAAAATATTCAATTCAAAACTGGTTTGATCTTTATTTGTGAATTTCATTTTTACTCATAACAATTATTATCCGGTTTTTGAAATCAATTCGCCTTCTATGTAGCGGTGGATGATGCCGGAGATAAGCGTTTGATAGGGGATGCCCATTTCCATTGCTTTTTTCTGCATTCCAATGAAATCATGATCGTAAAGACGAATAGTAATACGCTTATCTTTTTTAAACGTATTATCAGCTGTTGCTTTGATTGCTTCGATTTCTTTTTTTGATGGAGTAGAAAGCTTCATTTTGCCGCTTTCAAGAGCATTAAGAATGTATTTTTCTTCTTTATCATACTTCATAATTAATCCTTCTGTTCTTCTTTGTACAACTTAGTCGCTTTTCTGCTGGGAATAATTGTTTTCAAAAATATATATTTTTTTTCGACAATATGTGGAGCTAAATATACATAATTTTCAATAACAACAAAATATATATTTTGCCCCGGATAATTTGTTTGGTCAGGGTGATCAGCTATTTTCCAGACATCGTCTTTAGATAAGTGAAATATTATCTGTTCAAAAGATATATTTCTTTCTCTTTTTAACCATTTATTTTTTTCTGGATCCCATTCGTATTTCATAATCTAATTGTACATCATTTGTATGGACAAGCCAAAGAACAGGAATTCTTCAAAAACAGAGGAAAATTCAAGGAAAAGACAGAGAAAAAACGTAATTCTTCCTCCACTTTGTTCTAAAAAATTCAAGCTAAGGTGAAAAATCGAAAAAATAGCCTCATTTTTCACACGTCTCTACACACTAATGTTGACACGACCTTACTTTTCTTTTTCTTGTTTTCTTTCCTCACCTGTTAGGAGGAGTTGAGATTTCGGGATGCGGTTTCTGTTGGGTTTTGCTGGCGAATGATGGGAGACTGGATAAGATTGACTGGCTTGACAAATCGCTGAAAGTGTGGTGTTGTTAGATTTGGTGATGTTAGATTGTTAGTCTGCGGTCTTTTCAGATGCTCTTATGTTCACTGCGCGAGGACCCTTAGGTCCTTCCTCAGTTTCGAATTCCACGGGTTGTCCTTCTTTTAAAGAATCGAAGCTCAGACCCTGAAGGCCTGTTTGGTGGAAGAATACATCTTTTCCATCCTCGGTGGCGATAAATCCATAACCTCGGTCTTTTATCAATCGTGCTATTGTGCCTTTGGCCATGTTATTATTCTCCTTAAGCTGTGGTGCCTATTTTTCTTTACTTCACCTTTTCCCTTAACCCCTTCCCCAGCCTAAATTTGGGGACTTTTTTTGCTGGGATCTGAATAGTTCCTCTGGTTTGGGGGTTGACTCCTCTTCGTGCCTTCCTTTGCCTGACTTGAAAAGTGCCGAAGCCAACTAAAGTAACCTTTTCCTCTCTGCCCAGGGAGTCGGTTATGGCTGAGATTACTGCGTCAACCGCTTCCCTAGAGACCTTCTTTGTTAGTCCTGTCTGGTCAGCTACTTCCTCTACTAGTTCTCCCTTGTTCATTTTTGCCTCCTGTTTGGATATTATTTTTGAAGGATTGACTGTTATTGTAGCTGAAGACAAGAGTATGTCAAAAAAGCCCTGCTTGAGGGCTGTTTTTGAAAGGTCAGGTCTCCCCTACTCTTTTGGTATAAGTTTAACTAAAGCTCGTCCTTCCTTTTCAAATTTTTCTAGTTGGTATATGACCTTTACAAAGGGAAATTGAATTTCTGCTTCTTTCATTTCTCCTTCTATTTCTTTTTCTATTTCTGTGCGCATATTTATGTTTGTTTATTATCTAATAGGTAGGGCGACTTTTGAATTTTAGCTGGGCAATTGTTCAATGATGGCTTTGAGTTCTATGACTTCTAAAGGGCAGTCCGGCCAGTCATGAATCCAACAGATAATGATGTCGCATTTGTCTAGGTCATGTCCGTGTTGGACAAAATGGGAGAACCTAAACTCAAACTCGGCTCTTTCTGAAACCCAAGCTCTGCCGTTGAATCTTCTGGCTCTGGCATCGGGAAAGCCCTGCTGAATTCCTTCAATTTCAATGCCCAGATCGTGGTGCACCTTACTGAGGAGAAAGACCACGCCCTGCTCATTGATTGGTTCATAGATGACTCCTCGGAAGTTGATCGGCTCACCGACTAATGATCTTTTATGGTCTTTAAGGGGGCTTCTCATGTGGAAGCTCTCAGGACTTTCTTGGCGGGAAGTCTGCTCGAAGAAAAATTTATACTTCTTCTTAGGCTCGAGGACAGTTATTTTTACCAGGTCACTTGGTTCCCGGTTTTTCAATTTTCGGTAAAAGTCTTTACCATTATCTTCTTTCTTTCTCGCTGCTATTCCATATTTTGCAAGCCTACCCTCTAACAGAACATTCCAAATCACATCGACGTAGGGAAAGAGTTCTTTGTCTGGGTGTTTGTAACAAAATCCCTTTCTTTGCACGTCTTGTAATATAACAAACTTTAGTATACTGGGTTTAGTCGAATGTTTTTTTGAAATATATCCCAGGAGATTATCTATTGAATTAACATTCGTTTGGTTGAAACATTATCCTTTAGGCTTTAATTAGAGTGTAATCCTGAAGCATGACAGTTAGTTCATTACTCATAAGAAAGTTCCGAAAATCGTCCAATCCGGGGAGGCAAGTCAATGTCGCAGAATTGTATGAAAATCGCTAGAAGTTCTTCGTTTATAGTTCCTTGCCCTTCTTTTAACGCCTCAGAGGAGCTGATCATCCAACCGCTAACCTTCCGCTACTACCTTCTCTAACATCTCCTCGAGAAGTTCCACCCCTTTTTCCCAGGAGAATTTCTTCTCAACTAAAGTGCGAGCGTTCTTACTAATTCGTCTGTGAAGTTCACCATCTTGGAGCAGCTTGACCACTCGGTCAACAAATGTCTCAGGATCATCAGCAATGGCGATGTTATTCATATCCTCTGCCGGAATTCCTTCTGCTCCGATTGAGGTGCTCACTACGGGAATACCCATGGCCATTGCTTCCAGGATTTTCCCCCGGAACCCTTTTCCTAGCCTTATGGGAACCACGAATACTTTCGCTCTCGTAAGATAATCCCGTACATCCTCCACTGTACCAGTGACGACGATATTCTGGTCTTGCTCTGCTGTGGCAAGGATATCAGGGGTGGGATTGCGACCAATGACGTAAAACTTGATCTCGGGGAGGATCCTTTTGAGATAAGGCCAAATGTCCTTAATAAAATAGATAACTGCGTCTCGATTAGGATGGTGAGGGTAATTACCAAGAAAAGCCACACTCATTTCCTGTCTGTCAGAAGGTACGGGAGTGAATACTTGCGTATCTACTCCGTGAGGGACCACACTGATGTCAAGATCTGGAGCATAATGAAGGAGTCCTTCCCGCTCTTGGGGGGTGAGCGTTATCACCTTGTCCACATTCCGATACATGGCGAACTCATAGGCTTCAAGCCGATAAAGTTCTAGTGTGGCTTTCAAACCGAGGGTTGAGAAAATCCCGTACAGATCACGCACTTTTTTGCGAGCAATGGTGTAGCATTCGTGGCAGGAGATAATTCTTTTTGTTCGGGGGTTAATGCCGGGATTCTGGTAAAGATACTGTCCCATGACCGAATACTCCGCTATTACTACATCGTAGTTAGAACGCTGGGTCATTGTGCCAACCATATGAAGCATCTCAGACGACTTGGTGTTACACATATATGGCGGCACTTTCGAGAAGAAGAAATCACTTATTCGCCGGAATACACTCCGGCCTGGAGGATAAGGCATCGTCTTCAGCTCACTCAGATAGGGCTTGAGCGTGCTTAGATACTGCCAATCCTCATCACGGATAAATGAAGCGAGACCGATCTGGTGATGGCGGGAAAGATACTTGATTCGATTGTACACAATGATCGGCCCCCCAATGACTTTACCGTGTGGAAATTCTTTTGGGACGATCAATATTTTCATACGTGGCTCACGCTTTATCCTAGCCAGGGACGGAAGCAGGCTTTAATTCGGAATCCCCCAACCTACCACTTTTCTGGTTAATTCCTGCCACCTCCCGGTGAGATCCCTGAGCCAAGCATGAGTATCGACATCCTTGAACGGATTGTTCTTCGCCAGGTCAATATTCACCTTGCACTCATGGATTCCCTGTTCATCGGATAGTTCTTTATAGTGTTCCTTCAAAAGCTCATTTGTCCTCATAATCCGCTCCTCCAGATCCGAACCGAGGAACATACCTGGATAGGGCAGAAGCTCCTCTTGACTCACACCTTCTATTGCTTGGTGATCCATCACTTTTTTTCTCTCGTACAAGAATCGCTTTATATCCTCACGTAAACTCTTCCAGGCTGGTCGAGAAAATTTGGGGGGCAGATGTTGAACATACAGCTTCCTATCAAGCCAGAAAGTTACCCTGTTGATCCTGAGATTGATGAGAAAATCAATATCCTCCCCGCGAGTAATAAGAGGGTCAAAGGGAACTTCCATTAGAATGTCCCGATGAATAACCATATTACCACCAAAGACGAAGGGAGTTGGTTTCAGCCGAGGCGGTCTTCCGATAACTAATTCAAACGCCTCATTCATAGCCGATGGGTTATTCCAGTAGAGCCTGCGCCAGGCAGGTACCTTACTCACATCAAGTTTATAGCTATCGGGTTGGAGATAATATCCAGCTACCACTTTAATCAGGTGGCCTTGACGTTCAGTGCCAATGAACTCTTGGGCCTTGTTTAAGAAACACCTGTCGGTGATGACCTCATCATCATCGAGAAATATAGTTATTTCACTTTCGTTGAGGATACCGGCCAGGCAACACATATTCCGCACAGCCGGATAGCTTCCCAAACTGATAAGCTCGCATGTTGCTTGTGATACACCTTCTTTATCGAGAAGGATACGCCTTAGCCTGTCAAGATTTTGGCTGTGCAAAAGAGAAACATCATACCTTGCCCTATAAGGCCCGATTATTTCTTGTATCCTGGATATGACATTATTCGTGAGTCGAGGGACATTGGCCACGGCAACAATAACTATCTTAAATTCCCTGCTATCCAGTGACTCTAAACTGGCTAACAGTCGCCCCAAGGTTCCTTCTTTATTCAGTGGAGTTGGATGATCAAAAAGGATTTCATCTTCAACATCTGATGGTCCCTCTGGGGAGCCCCAATATGAGGGAATAACCAAGCTCATGCTTTTCACTGCTTATGCTCCCTTGGATGTTTAGTGAAAGTATTTATGACAAATTCTACTCTCTTGTCAATGTACCTCCCGATTGTCACTTTCCTAGACGGAAGCCAACAAAACATTATCCTCAGCAGGATGAAATGCAGGGCAATCAGGAACACCTGCCTATGAGAAAATATCTGGGCACTCTCTTCATATAATCCTCATACTCTTTTCCGAATTTTTCTCTGTTTATTTTCTCTTCAGCGAGGACGTAGAGATGATTCACGGTAACGGATGCAACAAAGTAAATCCACAAAACAATATACGTAACTGATCCCCGATTCCATCCCATGACAATCACTCCCAGAAGACAGATGATGCCTGCCAGTATGTGGGAGTGTCTACTCACTCTATAGATGCCCCAATCCACCACTTTTTTCTTTTTCTCGGGACGCTCTCTCATGGCCATAAAGCCAAGAGCATAGACAACTTCCCCGAAAACGAGAATGCCGATCCCGAGCCAGAACGTCGCATTAATTCTAAAAGAGACAAACCACATCAGAACCCATCCTACAATGAATCCTAGCCAGAAGATTGCTGCCCATGGTCTCCCGGGATCTGGAGCGCCCATTCTCTTCGCTCGTATAAATCCGTAGAGAAGGAAGCTGACACCAACACTCACCATGTGCACATAGAAAAGCCTGAAATACCAAGCTGCTTCTATCATTTTTTATTCACCCCCGTGCTCAGGTTATTCTTAATTGTTCTCATAATTGGCTGTTCTATACTTTGCCTCAAAACCTTTATCGGCTCCTCGATTTCGGCATCCCTAACCATCTCGGTGTCCTGTTCGCATATTCCCGGTAGGTATCACCATAGGCCTCAAGACAGAGACACTCTTCAGGTATTCCGTTCAAGCAATGTAAAACTATGAAGGCGATGGAGGCAACCAGAAAGAGCCAAGAAGCACAAGCTATGCCTACACCTATGAATATAGGAATATGAGTAAGGTACATGGAATGTCTGGAATAGCGATACACTCCTCTGGTGACGGGCTGATCCACAGAACTCATCACAATATTTACCCATACCATGGTGTACATGATGAGTCCAAACAGACAAGTAGGAAGACCTATGGAAAATAAAATTGTTCCCACGTTCAAGGGAAGGAAGATAGAGTATGTGAATAAGAAGAACATGGCAACCTTTGAGATGCCCAGAACTACCTTCTCAGTCTTGTTAAGGCCGGCAGTGGAGTTGGTTTTTCCGATGGCATCAACTTTCCTCCTTTAGTGGTAAATAAATGATTCATATAGTTAGAAGTTCTTACTGCAGAAGACGACAGATTTGAAGCATAGTTTTTTCTTGCCTTTTTTTCGCCTCCTTTCTCTGTTTGAAATAGAAAGACAACTGTCCTACAAAAAGTTGCTTTAAGGTAGACGAAATAAAGAATATAATTCTGATTGGCTACTGTCAAGAGCATTGTGAGTCGCCCCCCAATGAGAGGAGAGATGCTTGACCGATAACCTTATTTCGCTAAATTAAGTCTTGGACCACAGGCTTCGTAAAAAATAGTAGGTACTTGCGGATGAGGATCGACAGCACATTTTGCCATTTGACTTCTCCCGTCCTTGAGCAAAAGTCCTTTCGCTCTTAGGAATCGCGATTTGACAAGGGTCTCAAACATCCCGGCAGCCTTCTTCGACAATACCTTATCTTGCCAAAGATTAAGGGAGAAAATCTTAACACCAAAGATAAAATCCTTGGAGTAGCCGATCTGGATTTATACACCTACGATAAATTAACTATTTAAAAGGATATGTTGAGAGAATTGAAGAATCCAAGAATTAAAAAAGCTTTGCTTCAGGAAAAAACTGGAGGCAAAGTGAGATGTTTAACTTGTGAGAGACAGTGTCAAATTGCTGAAGGCAAGTTAGGATTTTGCCAGACCAGGAAAAACATTGAAGGAAAGCTCTACACCTTAGTTTATGGGGATATTTCTTCCTGGAGTGTGAATCCTATTGAGAAGAAACCCCTTTTCCATTTTTGGCCAGGAAGTTTGGCCTTGACTGTGGGAACCTGGTCCTGTAATTTCACCTGCCCCTGGTGTCAAAATCATGATATTAGTAAAAGGCCAGAGATGCTGGGAAAAGGTCAGTGGATTAGCCCGAAAGATTTTATCCAATTGATGAAAAGATACAAGTGTCAAGGAACAAGCATCTCCTTTAATGAGCCCACCCTGCTTTTTGAATATTCACTGGATGTATTTGCCCTGGCTAAAAAAGAAGGTTATTTTAACACTTTGGTAACCAATGGCTATATGACCACTCAGGCTTTGAAAATTTTGATAGAGCGGGGATTAGACGCCATGAATATTGATATTAAAGGCGACAAAGATGCAGTCAGTCGATATTGTCAGGCCAATATTGAAAAGGTCTGGCGAAACGCAAGATTGGCAAAGCAAAATAAAGTTTGGCTAGAATTAACCACCTTAGTTATCCCGGGAGTGAATGACGATGAAAAATGTCTAAAAGGCATTGCTAGAAGAATCAAAAATGAATTGGGCGAAAATACTCCCTGGCACGTCACCCGTTACTATCCTGCCTACAAATTTGCCTCAGAACTATATGTTCCAGCGACTTCTGCAAGAGCCTTAGAAAAGGTGAGAGAAATAGGTAGAGAAGAGGGATTAAATTATGTTTATGTTGGCAATCTTCCTGGTCATCCTTTTGAAAATACCTATTGTCCAAATTGCCAACAGCTTCTGATCAAGCGTGATGGGTTTTCGGTCTCTCGGTATAACATAAAAGATAATAAGTGCCCTAAGTGTGGAAAGAAAATCCCCATAATAGGTCATTAACTGGTAGGCTCCACCGGCTGAGGCTGGGAAGGAGATTGTTTTTGGAAACTTCTCGGCCAGCTTTATCGCACCCGATGGGCCCTTTCTCTAGGTTCCGTGTCTCAATCGTTACTTTCATTACTTTATTAGAAAATCTGCATTAAGATTTTCTCAAACCGATGCCAATAGATGATTGGCTTCAAAAATCCCAGTCAAATTTTGGGTCAGGTAACCGTAGCGTCCGGTCAAGTTTTTCCAGAAGTTCCTGTGGTCCGGATAGCTGATCGGTTATGGGCAGAAAGGAGGCTACCGAGGCCGTTAGCGTGGACAAAGTCTTATTCGTGCCCGGCTCAGCACCAGATGAAGGATGGGGCCTAATAAGTTTCAAAAGATAAAGAGGCCAATTGCTTATATTTAGCTTCGATGTCTAACCTCCAGGTTCCAATCCGCCCATGTAGATTTTTGAATGCATAGGTTCGCCATCCTCTGGGAGCTAGATTGAATCCAACCTCTTGAGTATAGCTGTGGACAAGTTCTCCGTTGAAGTACCATAAATAAGTGATTTCTGTCTTTTTGTCTTTTTCATATCCTGGGGGGCCAAAAACTCTTATAAAACACCAGATTGTGTCCATATCTACAGGGATTCGGGGGGCTTCTTCTCCAAATCTATTTATGGGGGTGCGATCCTCAACCCCTTCACAGAGACAGGCTTCCACTCTTATATTAGGATTTTCTAAAATTAAAGGTTCGCTGATCTTTACAGTTTTTCTGGTAAGATTATCGGTTCTAACTTCCTCGATGACCCTGGTATCTTCACTAATTTCAAGACGTCGGGAGCATCTTTCTTCCCCATACTGAGCATCAAGAATCATATCCTCACCATGGGGTACATTTGAAAAGTGAAACTCACCTTTCTCATCGGTGATGCTCTTCTTTTCTATCTCTTTTATGATCACGGTCACGCCTTTTCTGGAATTCTCAAATATATCCCTGACCTCACCTTCGATGTTTAACTGGATTTTGGGTGCAGGCTGAGATTCTTCCGGGGAAGATTTCGCCAGCCTAGGTGGAGTAGGAATTTCGGGGACATTTTTTGCTACTAGAGACGTAGTCAACCCCAGTAAAAAAAATCCCACCCCTACCCCACTTCCAAAATGCTTTAGCTTCGGCAATTTTCTACTGATAGTTTTTTCCTTCATAATTTTTTTACCTCCTCTCTAACCTATGTTCTTTACTTGGGTTAATTACTCAGGCTTTGACAGTATGATATATTGTGGGTGCCGGGTATGTTTGTTTACCTGGCGGCCCAGGGCTCGGGTTGAATCTGGTGATCTTGCTATTTGGCAAAGACATAGTATCATTATGAACAATATATGGTTCTTTTATATCCAACTTGGTAGATATACTTTCGATCCTTTAGTGTACTCGATCTACTTCGGATATATACCCTTTGTCCGCAAAGTCGTTCAATGAAGATTATGACTTTGCCAGATGATGTTGCATCTCTCTATAAAAAAGAAAAACCCCTTTCTTCTCTCAAAAAATGGGTTCATCTCTACAACCTCGCCAGTTACATTGTCTTTTGACCAATACGTCTCTTGCTTCGCCTCCTGGTTCTTATAGTCTGCCCTTTCAATTACACCCCCTCGCAGACTATATCAACCATGGTAAATATTCAGTGAAGGGCGTTCTATGTTGTTGACTGCGAGGAGCAGAGCGAGTAGCCGCTCCTTAGGTCGAGAAAACAAATCCTAAGTTCTAATCAGGGATGGTACGCCAGTGATTTTTTAAAAACAGTTCGATTTCTTACCCTCACCAGAGCCGTCTCGTAGCTGACCATGCCCATACTAACTAGTTCCTTGAGTGCCTGATCCATGGTTCGCATTCCCAGGTGACGTCCCGTCTCCATAACTGTGGGCAATTGGTGAGATTTGCCAGTCCGTATCAGGTTCCTCATGGCCGAGCTCGCAATTAATCGCTCCACCGCCGGTACTCTTCCCCGGCCATTTTTTTGGGGAAGGAGAATCTGGGTAATTACCGCTTGTAGAGTATTAGCTAGCTGGGTCCTTATCTGGGGTTGTTGGTAAGGGTCGAAAACGTCGATCATTCTATCCACCGCCCCCAGGGCATCAGGGGTATGCAAAGTGGCCAGGACCAAATGTCCGGTCTCAGCCGCAGTAATAGCGCTACGAATGGTTTCTAGATCTCTCATTTCTCCAATCAAAATGACATCCGGGTCCTGACGAAGGCAGCGCTTCAAAGACTCAGCAAAGGAGAAAGTATCTGAGCCTATCTCCCTTTGCTCTACCACGCTCTTTTTATGAGAGTGCAGGTATTCAATGGGGTCCTCCAGGGTGATAACATGAGCAGCCCTCTCTTCATTT
>Ga0209121_10004527_pt1 | contig 12964 bp, 8 predicted proteins | sample Cruoilmetagenom3_FD_187292 | JGI IMG/M metagenome (GOLD analysis project Ga0209121, IMG submission 187292) | Oil polluted marine microbial communities from Coal Oil Point, Santa Barbara, California, USA - Sample 3 (SPAdes) (version 2) | ecosystem: Environmental > Aquatic > Marine > Oil seeps ... | reverse complement strand
ATTGGACACGTAGATCACGGTAAAACAACTTTAACTGCTGCTATTACTAAAGTATTAGCTGATGCAGGTTTTTCAGAAGCAAGATCATTTGATCAAATTGATAACGCTCCAGAGGAAAAAGAAAGAGGTATAACAATTAATACTTCACACGTAGAATATGCAACAGCAAATCGTCATTACGCTCACGTTGACTGTCCAGGTCACGCGGATTACGTAAAGAACATGGTAACTGGTGCTGCACAAATGGATGGCGCGATCTTAGTGGTTGCTGCTACTGATGGTCCTATGCCACAAACACGTGAGCATATCTTATTAGGACGTCAGGTAGGAATTCCTCGTATCGTTGTATTCATGAATAAAGTGGATATGGTTGATGATGAAGAGCTAATCGAATTAGTAGACATGGAAGTTAGAGATTTACTTTCTTTCTATGAGTATGATGGAGATAATGGACCTGTTATTGCTGGTTCTGCATTAGGAGCTTTAAATGGTGAACAAAAATGGGTAGACACAGTTTTAGAATTAATGGAAGCTGTCGATGCTTGGATTGAAGAGCCTAAAAGAGAAGTAGATAAAGATTTCTTAATGCCTATTGAAGATGTATTCTCTATTACTGGTCGTGGAACTGTTGCTACAGGTCGTATCGAAACTGGTATTGCTAATACAGGAGATCCTGTTGAGATTATTGGTATGGGAGCTGAGAAATTAACTTCTACTATTACTGGTATTGAAATGTTTCGTCAAATTCTTGATAGAGGTGAAGCTGGAGATAATGCAGGTATCTTATTAAGAGGTATTGAAAAATCTCAAATTTCAAGAGGTATGGTAATCTGTAAACCAGGTTCTGTAACACCACATGCTAAATTTAAAGCTGAGGTTTATATCCTTAAAAAAGAAGAAGGTGGACGTCACACTCCATTCCATAATAACTACCGTCCTCAATTTTACGTTCGTACAACGGATGTAACTGGGAACATTGCGCTTCCTGATGGAGTAGAAATGGTAATGCCTGGAGATAACTTAACAATTCATGTTGAGTTAATTCAACCAATTGCAATGAACGTAGGTTTACGTTTCGCTATCCGTGAAGGTGGTAGAACAGTTGGAGCTGGTCAGGTTACTGAAATTTTAGACTAATTAAGTTTAATAAATATTAAGTTAAGGTATTCCGAAATTTCGGAATACCTTGACTTGTATTTACGGGTTTAGCTCAGTTGGTAGAGCACTGGTCTCCAAAACCAGGTGTCGGGAGTTCGAGTCTCTCAACCCGTGCAAATAAAATTATATAATGGCTGGATTTGTAAAATATATAAAAGAATCATTTGAAGAATTGAAAAATAATGTGACTTGGCCTACTTGGGCTGAAGCACAAAGTTTAACAATTTTAGTCGCAGTATTTTCTATCATTTTCTCATTAGCAATTTGGGGTGTAGATACAGTGTTCAGTAAAGTGGTAGGGTTCTATTTTAAATTCATTAACGGTTAAAATTAGAATTTATGTCTGAAGGGAATGATAAAAAATGGTACGTAGTTCGTGCAGTAAGTGGTCAAGAGAATAAAATTAAGGCTTATATCGAAAACGAAATTGCTCGATTAGGTCTAGAAGATTATGTTGATCAAGTTTTAGTTCCAACCGAGAAAGTAATTCAAATCCGTAACGGTAAGAAAGTAAATAAAGAAAAAGTTTATTTTCCTGGCTATATAATGGTAAAAGCAAATTTAACTGGAGAGATTCCTCACATTATTAAATCTGTTACAAATGTAATTGGCTTTTTAGGTGAAACAAAAGGAGGAGATCCAGTTCCATTAAGACAGTCTGAAGTTAACAGAATGTTAGGTAAGGTAGATGAATTAGCTGTTGAAGGAGATGCAAATGTAGCTATACCTTTCACAAAAGGTGAAACAGTAAAAGTTATAGATGGACCATTTAATGGTTTTGATGGAACTATTGAGAAAATTAATGAAGAAAAGCGTAAACTAGAAGTAATGGTTAAGATTTTCGGAAGAAAAACACCATTAGAGTTAAGTTATATGCAAGTTGAAAAAGTATAATAATTGTTACAATCATAAATGTAATCTTAAGCTTCAAAAATTAAGGATTACATACAAATTAAATTATTAAAAATGGCAAAAGAGTTAAGTAAAGTAGTTAAACTACAAGTTAGGGGAGGTGCAGCGAATCCGTCGCCACCGGTTGGACCCGCTTTAGGTGCCGCTGGAGTGAATATCATGGAGTTCTGTAAGCAGTTTAATGCTAGAACCCAAGATAAACCTGGTAAAGTTTTACCAGTTGTGATTTCGGTTTTCAAAGATAAATCATTTGACTTTGTAATCAAAACACCACCTGCAGCTGTACAATTATTAGAAGCGGCCAAAGTAAAAAAAGGTTCGGGAGAACCTCATATTAAGAAAGTAGCAAAAGTTTCTTGGGATCAGGTTAGAGCCATCGCAGAAGACAAAATGGTAGATTTAAATGCATTTACTATTGGTTCTGCAATGAAAATGGTAGCAGGTACTGCAAGATCTATGGGTATAACTGTTAAAGGTGGCGAAGCCCCTAATTAATCTAAAAAATTTTTAAAATGGCAAGATTAACAAGAAAACAAAAAGAAGCTTTAGCAAAAATAGAAAATGGTAAAATATATTCTGTTACTGAAGCATCAGCATTAGTAAAAGAAATTACCAATACAAAATTTGACGCATCTATTGATTTAGCAGTTCGTTTAGGAGTAGATCCTAGAAAAGCTAATCAAATGGTTAGAGGAGTTGTAACACTTCCTCATGGAACTGGAAAAGATGTAAAAGTTTTAGCATTAGTAACACCAGATAAAGAAGCAGAAGCAAAAGAAGCTGGTGCAGATTACGTTGGTTTAGATGAGTACCTTGATAAAATTAAAGGTGGTTGGACAGACGTAGACGTTATTGTAACTATGCCAAGTGTTATGGGTAAATTAGGTCCTTTAGGACGTGTATTAGGTCCTCGAGGTTTAATGCCAAACCCAAAAACAGGTACGGTTACTATGGATGTAGCTAAAGCTGTAAGCGATGTTAAAGCTGGTAAAATTGACTTTAAAGTTGATAAAACTGGTATTGTTCACGCTTCAATTGGAAAAGCATCTTTTAGTGCTGATAAAATTGAAGAAAACGCAAACGAATTATTACAAACATTAATGAAACTTAAACCAACTTCAGCAAAAGGAGTTTATGTGAAAAGCATTTTTATGTCAAGTACTATGAGCCCTAGTTTAGCTGTCGATCCAAAAATTGGTTAAGTAGTTTAAAACTTTTATTATGACTAGAGAAGAAAAATCACAAGTAATTAAAGAATTAACTGCACAATTAGCCGATAATGCAAATATCTATTTAACAGATATTTCTGGATTAAATGCTGGTACGACTTCAGATTTACGTCGTGCTTGTTTTAAGGCTAACATTAAATTGGCAGTAGTTAAAAATACCTTGCTTGAAAAAGCAATGGAAGCATCAGATAAAGATTTTGGAGAACTTCCTACTACATTAAAAGGAAATACTTCAATTATGTATTCTGAAACTGGTAATGGACCAGCCAAAGTAATTAAAGCTTTCCGTAAAAAATCAGAAAAGCCACTTTTAAAAGGTGCCTTTATTGAGGAAGCAATTTACATTGGTGACCAACAATTAGACGCTTTAGTAGATATTAAATCTAAAGAAGAAGTTATTGGAGATATCATTAGTTTATTACAATCTCCAGCGAAAAATGTTATTTCAGCACTTAAATCAGGTGGTGGGACTTTAGCTGGAATTATTAAAACACTATCTGAAAAAGAAGGATAGTATTACATAGTACGCACTTAATTACAAATATATTATTACAAAATTATTAAAACGATAGAAAAATGGCAGATTTAAAAGATTTCGCAGAACAATTAGTTAACTTAACAGTAAAAGAAGTAAACGAATTAGCAACTATATTAAAAGATGAGTATGGTATCGAGCCTGCAGCTGCAGCTGTAGCTATGGCTGGTCCTGCTGCTGGTGGTGGAGACGCTGCTGAAGAGCAAACAGAATTTGATGTAATCCTTAAAGCAGCTGGTGGTTCTAAATTAGCAGTTGTAAAATTAGTTAAAGAATTAACTGGTTTAGGTTTAAAAGAAGCTAAAGGTTTAGTTGATGATGCACCAAGTGCTATCAAAGAAGGAGTTTCTAAAGATGAAGCTGAAGCATTAAAAGTTTCTTTAGAAGAAGCTGGAGCTGAGGTTGAGCTTAAGTAAGCTTAACAACTCAAAAACTCAAAGGTTTAGGTCTGAAGTGATACACTTTTAGACCTAAACCATTTTGCGTATATAATTGTTATGATACGCACACACTATTTTTTTAATCAAAATTTCGTCCATTGATGTTAGTAACACAAGCTGAAAGATTAAATTTCTCGTCTATTATAAATAGAACAGAATATCCAGATTTCATGGATATTCAGATTAAATCCTTCCAGGATTTTTTCCAGTTAGAAACTAAGTCTGAAGAAAGAGGTAATGAAGGTCTTTATAATACTTTCATGGAAAACTTTCCAATAACAGACACACGTAATCAATTTGTTTTAGAATTTTTAGATTACTTTATTGATCCACCAAGATATACCATTGAAGAATGTATTGAAAGAGGTCTTACTTATAGCGTTCCGTTAAAAGCAAGATTAAAACTGTACTGTACAGACCCTGAGCATGAGGATTTCGAAACCATTGTTCAAGATGTGTATTTAGGTACAATTCCTTATATGACGCCAAGTGGTACATTTTGTATTAATGGCGCAGAACGCGTTGTGGTATCCCAATTACACCGTTCACCAGGTGTTTTCTTTGGTCAGTCATTTCATGCAAATGGAACAAAACTATATTCGGCTAGAGTAATTCCTTTTAAAGGTTCTTGGATTGAATTCGCTACAGATATTAATTCTGTAATGTATGCGTATATCGATCGTAAGAAAAAATTACCTGTAACAACTTTATTCAGAGCTATTGGTTTTGAAAGAGATAAAGATATTTTAGAGATTTTTGATTTAGCTGAAGAAATAAAAGTATCTAAAGCTGGTCTTAAAAAAGTTTTAGGAAGAAAACTTGCTGCTCGTGTACTTAACACTTGGCATGAAGATTTTGTTGATGAAGATACAGGTGAGGTAGTTTCTATTGAGCGTAACGAAATTGTATTAGATCGTGATACTGTTTTAGACAAAGATAATATTGAAGAAATTCTTGAAACAAGTGTAAAAGCAATTCTTTTACATAAAGAAAGTGCGCAACAAGGAGATTACGCAATTATCCATAACACACTTCAAAAGGATCCAACAAACTCTGAAAAAGAAGCTGTTGAACATATTTACAGACAACTACGTAATGCTGAGCCGCCAGATGAGGAAACAGCACGTGGTATTATTGATAAATTATTCTTTTCAGACCAACGATACTCTTTAGGGGAAGTAGGTCGTTATAGAATGAATAAAAAATTAGGTTTAGATATTGGAATGGACAAACAAGTGTTGACCAAAGAAGATATTATAACTATTATTAAATATTTAATCGAGCTTATTAATTCTAAAGCTGAGATTGACGATATTGATCACTTATCAAACCGTCGTGTACGTACTGTTGGTGAGCAATTATCACAACAATTTGGAGTTGGTTTAGCACGTATGGCTCGTACTATTCGTGAACGTATGAACGTTCGTGATAACGAAGTATTTACACCTATAGATTTAATTAATGCTAAGACATTATCGTCTGTAATTAATTCTTTCTTTGGAACAAATCAGTTATCTCAATTTATGGATCAAACCAATCCATTAGCCGAAATTACGCATAAGCGTCGTTTGTCTGCTCTTGGACCTGGAGGTTTATCTCGTGAGAGAGCAGGTTTCGAAGTACGTGATGTTCACTACACTCACTACGGAAGACTTTGTCCAATTGAAACTCCTGAGGGACCAAATATTGGATTAATTTCTTCACTTTCAGTATTTGCTAAGGTAAATTCAATGGGATTCATTGAAACACCTTACCGAAAAGTAACTGAAGGGGTTGTAGATATTAAAACTGCTCCTATCTATTTAAGTGCTGAAGAGGAAGAAGACCAAATGATTGCTCAAGCAACGGTAAAAGTTGATGACAAAGGTAAGATTCTTCATGATAAGGTTATTGCAAGAATGGAAGGCGATTTCCCAGTAGTTGAACCATCACAAATTCATTATACAGATGTTGCTCCTAATCAGATTGCGTCTATTTCTGCATCTTTAATTCCTTTCTTAGAACATGATGATGCGAATAGAGCCTTGATGGGATCTAACATGATGCGTCAAGCTGTACCATTATTACGTCCTCAAGCTCCAATTGTTGGAACAGGCTTAGAAAGACAAGTGGCTTCAGATTCTCGTGTATTAATTAATGCTGAAGGAAATGGTGTTGTAGAGTATGTTGATGCCAATGAAATTACTATTAAATACGATAGAACTGAAGACGAGGCTAAAGTAAGTTTCGAAAGCGATACTAAAACATATCCATTGGTTAAGTTTAGAAAAACCAACCAAGGAACATCTATTAACCTAAAACCAATTGTTGTAAAAGGCGATAAAGTTGCTAAAGGTCAAGTTCTTTGTGAAGGTTATGCTACTCAAAAAGGAGAATTAGCTTTAGGTAGAAATATGAAAGTAGCCTTTATGCCTTGGAAAGGGTATAACTTTGAGGATGCCATTGTAATTTCTGAAGAAGTAGTTCGAAATGATGTTTTTACATCGATTCATATAGATGAGTATTCTCTTGAAGTAAGAGATACTAAATTAGGTAACGAAGAATTAACAAACGACATTCCTAATGTTTCAGAAGAGGCTACAAAAGACCTTGATGAACATGGAATGATACGTGTTGGTGCTGAAGTTAAACCTGGAGATATCCTTATTGGAAAAATTACTCCTAAAGGTGAATCTGATCCAACACCAGAAGAAAAATTATTAAGAGCAATCTTTGGAGATAAAGCTGGAGATGTTAAAGATGCATCTTTAAAAGCATCACCTTCTTTAAATGGGGTTGTTATTGATAAAAAACTTTTTGCTCGTGCTGTTAAAGATAAACGTAAGCGTGCAAAAGATAAAGAAGACATTGCTCAATTAGAAGTAATTTACGATAAGAAATTTGACGATTTAAAAGAAATTTTAGTTGAAAAACTTTTTGCAATTGTAGGAGGTAAAACAGCTCAAGGTGTATTTAATGACTTAGGGGAAGAAGTTTTACCAAAAGGAAAAAAATACACACTTAAAATGTTAAATGCAGTAGATGATTATACGCATTTAACTTCAGGTTCTTGGGCAACAGACGATCATACAAATAAACTTGTAGCTGATCTAATCCATAACTACAAAATTAAAGAAAACGATTTACAAGGTTCTTTACGTCGTGAAAAGTTTACTATTTCTGTAGGAGATGAGTTACCAGCTGGTATTATAAAACTTGCTAAGGTTTATATTGCTAAAAAACGTAAACTGAAAGTAGGGGATAAAATGGCGGGACGTCACGGTAACAAAGGTATTGTTGCTCGTATCGTTCGTCAAGAAGATATGCCTTTCTTAGAAGATGGAACGCCAGTTGATATTGTATTAAATCCACTTGGTGTACCTTCTCGTATGAATATTGGTCAAATTTATGAAACTGTTTTAGGATGGGCTGGACAAAAACTAGGACGTACATATGCGACTCCAATTTTTGATGGTGCAACACTAGATCAAATTAATGAATTTACAGACGAAGCTGGGATTCCAAGATTTGGGCATACTTATCTTTATGATGGTGGTTCTGGAGATCGTTTCGATCAACCTGCAACAGTAGGAGTTATTTATATGTTGAAATTAGGACATATGGTTGACGATAAAATGCACGCACGTTCTATTGGACCTTACTCATTAATCACACAACAACCTCTTGGTGGTAAAGCTCAATTTGGAGGACAACGTTTTGGAGAAATGGAAGTTTGGGCTTTAGAAGCCTATGGTGCATCTGCAACATTAAGAGAAATATTGACAGTTAAATCTGATGATGTTATTGGTAGAGCCAAAACTTACGAGAGTATAGTTAAAGGAGAACCAATGCCAGAACCTGGATTACCAGAATCATTCAACGTACTTATGCACGAATTGAAAGGTTTAGGACTAGACATTAGATTAGAAGAGTAGTTAATTAATAAATTCATTTCAACCATTTATTATGGCAAGAAAACAAGATAAGAACACAGTACAGAGATTTAATAAAATCTCAATTGGTTTAGCATCACCAGAATCTATTTTAGCAGAATCTAGAGGTGAAGTTTTAAAACCAGAAACTATCAATTATCGAACTCATAAACCAGAACGTGATGGTTTATTCTGTGAGCGTATTTTTGGTCCTGTTAAGGATTATGAATGTGCCTGTGGAAAATATAAAAGAATTCGCTACAAAGGTATTATTTGTGACCGTTGTGGTGTCGAAGTAACAGAAAAGAAAGTACGTAGAGACAGAGTAGGGCATATTAATTTAGTAGTACCTGTTGCTCATATCTGGTATTTCCGTTCGTTACCAAATAAAATAGGTTACCTTTTAGGATTACCATCTAAGAAATTAGATATGATTATTTACTACGAACGTTACGTAGTAATTCAACCAGGTATTGCAAATAATGCAGAAGGTGAGCCAATTCAAAAAATGGATTTCTTAACTGAAGAAGAATATTTAAATATTCTAGAAACGCTTCCTAAAGAAAACCAATATTTAGATGATACAGACCCAAATAAGTTTATAGCTAAAATGGGAGCTGAGTGTTTAATCGATTTATTAGCTAGAATAGATTTAGATGCGTTATCATTCGAATTACGTCATAAAGCAAATACAGAAACGTCTAAACAACGTAAAACGGAAGCTTTAAAACGTTTACAAGTTGTAGAATCTTTACGTGAGTCTAATGAGAACAGAGAAAATCGTCCAGAATGGATGATTATGAAAGTTGTTCCAATTATTCCACCAGAATTACGTCCATTAGTACCACTTGATGGAGGGCGTTTTGCTACTTCAGATTTAAATGATTTATATCGTCGTGTTATTATAAGAAACAATCGTCTTAAGAGACTTGTTGAAATAAAAGCACCTGAGGTTATTTTACGTAACGAAAAACGTATGTTACAGGAATCTGTAGATTCGTTATTCGATAACACACGTAAATCTTCAGCAGTAAAAACAGATTCTAATAGACCTTTAAAATCTTTATCAGATTCATTAAAAGGTAAACAAGGACGTTTCCGTCAAAACTTATTAGGAAAGCGTGTTGATTATTCAGCTCGTTCTGTAATTGTTGTTGGACCAGAATTGAAATTATTTGAATGTGGATTGCCTAAAAATATGGCAGCTGAGTTATACAAACCATTCGTCATTAGAAAATTAATTGAAAGAGGTATTGTAAAAACAGTTAAATCTGCAAAGAAAATTATAGATAGAAGAGAACCTGTTGTTTGGGATATCTTAGAGAATGTTTTAAAAGGGCATCCAGTTCTTTTAAATCGTGCTCCTACGTTACACAGACTAGGTATTCAAGCTTTTCAGCCTAAATTAATTGAAGGGAAAGCAATTCAATTACATCCACTTGTAACAACTGCATTTAATGCCGATTTTGATGGAGATCAAATGGCTGTGCATTTACCGTTAGGGCCAGAAGCTATATTAGAATGTCAATTATTAATGTTGGCTTCTCATAATATCTTAAATCCTGCAAATGGATCGCCAGTTGCAGTACCATCTCAAGATATGGTTCTTGGTCTTTATTATATGACTAAAGAGCGTAAGTCTACTAAGGATGTACCAATTAAAGGTGAAGGATTAACTTTCTACTCACCAGAAGAGGTTGTTATTGCTTATAACGAAAAGCAAGTTGAATTAAACGCATCAATTAAAGTTAGAACTTATGACTTTGATGAAGCTGGAGAATTAACATTACAAATTATTCCAACGACTGTAGGACGTGTACTTTTTAATAAAAATGTACCTCATGCAGCTGGTTATATAAATGAAGTACTTACAAAAAAATCATTAAGAAATATTATTGGCGATATCTTAAAAGTAACTTCAGTTCCTGAAACAGCTAATTTTCTTGATGAAATTAAAAGCTTAGGATATAATTTCGCCTTTAAAGGTGGATTATCATTTAGTTTAGGAGATATTATTATACCGCCAGAAAAGCAGTCTATGATTGATAAAGCCAACGGCTTAGTTGATGGTATTATGGGTAACTATAATATGGGACTTATAACTAATAATGAACGTTATAACCAAGTTATTGATATCTGGACTTCTACAAATGCTGAATTGACAGAGTTGTCTATGAAACGTATTCGTGAAGACCAGCAAGGATTTAACTCGGTGTATATGATGCTTGATTCTGGAGCTCGTGGATCTAAAGAACAGATACGTCAGTTAACAGGAATGCGTGGATTAATGGCTAAACCTAAAAAATCTACTGCAGGAGGAGGATCTATTATTGAAAACCCAATCCTTTCGAACTTTAAAGAAGGACTTTCAATTTTAGAATACTTTATCTCTACTCACGGTGCACGTAAAGGTCTTGCCGATACAGCACTTAAAACTGCAGATGCTGGTTATTTAACACGTCGTCTAGTAGATGTTTCTCAAGACGTTATTGTAAATAGTGTTGATTGTGGTACATTAAGAGGTGTTGAAGTAAATCCTTTAAAGAAGAATGATGAAATAGTTGAGTCTTTACAAGATAGAATTGTAGGTAGAATTTCTTTAAATGATGTTTACAATCCTTTATCAGATGAATTATTTGTTGCTTCTGGAGATTTAATTGATGAAGATGTTGCTAAAGCAATTGAAAATTCACCAATTGATGCTGTGGAAGTTCGTTCTCCATTAACATGTGAAGCGAAAAAAGGTATTTGTTCTAAATGTTATGGACGTAATCTTGCTACCAATAAAATGGTGCAACGTGGCGAAGCTGTTGGTGTAGTTGCTGCACAATCAATTGGTGAACCTGGAACACAGTTAACATTACGTACATTCCACGTAGGAGGTATTGCTGGGAACATTTCAGAAAAGAATAAATTAGAAGTTAAGTTTGATGGTATTGCTGAGATAGATGAACTTAAAACAGTTAAAGGTGAAGATAGCGATGGAAAAGCAATTAATATTGTTATTTCTCGTACATCTGAATTGAAACTTACAGATAAGAAAACAGGTATTGTTTTAAGTACGAATAACATTCCTTATGGATCTACTATTTATGTTAAAAATGGTGATGCACTTAAAAAAGGAGATGTTGTTTGTTCTTGGGATCCATATAATGGTGTAATTATTTCAGAATTTGCTGGAAAAGTTCGTTACGAAAATATTGAACAAGGTATTACTTACCAAGTTGAGATTGATGAGCAAACTGGTTTCCAAGAAAAAGTAATTTCTGAATCTAGAAATAAAAAGTTAATCCCAACGCTTCATATTGATGATTCTAAAGGAGAGACTATTCGTTCTTACAACTTACCGGTTGGTGCTCACTTAATGATTGACGATGGAGATAAAATTAAAGTTGGTAAAATTTTAGTTAAAATACCTCGTAAATCAGCGAAATCTGGTGATATTACAGGTGGTTTACCACGTGTTACTGAATTATTCGAAGCACGTAATCCTTCTAATCCAGCTGTAGTTAGTGCTATTGATGGTGTAGTTTCTTTTGGAAAAATAAAGAGAGGTAATCGTGAGATTATTGTAGAATCTAAATTAGGTGATGTCAAGAAATACTTAGTAAAATTATCGAATCAGATTCTTGTACAAGAAAATGATTTTGTTAAAGCTGGTATGCCATTATCAGATGGTTCTATAACACCAAACGATATCTTAAATATTAAAGGCCCTTCAGCTGTACAACAATATTTAGTGAATGAAGTTCAAGAGGTATATCGTTTACAAGGTGTAAAAATTAACGATAAGCATTTCGAAGTTGTTGTAAGACAAATGATGCGTAAAGTTAGAATCATAGATTCTGGAGATACAACATTCTTAGAAGATCAATTAGTTCATAAATCTGATTTCATTGAAGAAAATGATGAAGTATTTGGAATGAAAGTAATTGAAGATGCAGGAGAATCTGAAACTTTTAAACCAGGACAAATTGTTACACCTCGTGAATTAAGAGACGAAAATTCTATATTACGTAGAGAGGATAAGAAACTAGTTGAAGCAAGAGAAGCTCAGCCAGCAACAGCAACTCCTATTCTACAAGGTATTACAAGAGCATCGTTACAAACTAAATCGTTTATTTCGGCAGCATCATTCCAAGAAACTACTAAGGTTCTTAACGAAGCAGCTGTAAATGGTAAAGTGGATACTCTTGAAGGACTTAAAGAAAATGTTATTGTAGGTCATAGGATTCCAGCTGGTACTGGTTTGAGAACATACGAAAACATTATTGTTGGTTCTAAAGAAGAATTCGATGAAATGATGCAAGCAAAGCAAGAAGTTAATTATAACTAATGCAGCGAGTGTTTATTCAATATTAAATAATTAAAAGAATCCTGCTATTGCAGGATTCTTTGTTTAAAATGTGCATATTATGTCAGACGAAAAAAACAAAAAAAAGCCAGGACAAATCAATATTGAACTAGATGAAAAAATAGCTGAAGGAACGTATTCTAACTTAGCTATTATTAATCATTCGGTTTCTGAATTTGTTGTCGATTTTGTAAGTATCATGCCAGGAACACCTAAAAGTAAGGTGAAATCTAGAATTATATTAACACCACAACATGCTAAGAGATTACTTAAAGCTTTAGGCGATAACGTAAATAAATTTGAAAGTGTTCATGGTGAAATTAAAGATTACGAGCAACCTCCAATCCCACTTAATTTCGGACCAACTGGGCAGGCTTAAATAAAATCATTAATTCAACCAATTGAAAAATAGTTTTAAGAGGTGC
>Ga0209121_10004526_pt1 | contig 12964 bp, 7 predicted proteins | sample Cruoilmetagenom3_FD_187292 | JGI IMG/M metagenome (GOLD analysis project Ga0209121, IMG submission 187292) | Oil polluted marine microbial communities from Coal Oil Point, Santa Barbara, California, USA - Sample 3 (SPAdes) (version 2) | ecosystem: Environmental > Aquatic > Marine > Oil seeps ... | reverse complement strand
GCAAGAGTTGCATGGCAAATGGTAATTTTTCCATCATAGCCTAAAACAGCATCTTTTTTTACTTGTGGTGCGTTTTCAGGCATCACAATATAAGCTGTTACTCCTAAACTTTTAGCTGCTAAAGATAGTGCTTGTGCAAAGTTTCCTGAAGAATGTGTTACCACTCCTCTACTACGTTGTGCTTCGGTTAATTGCAAGATAGCATTGGTAGCACCTCGCATTTTAAATGCGCCCATTTTCTGAAAATTTTCGCATTTAAAAAATAAATTGGTTTCGCAAATGGCATTAATTCCTTGTGAACGAAGTACTGGCGTTTTATGTACATAAGGAGCAATTCTTTTTGAACTTGCTAATATGGCTTCTTTGTGTTTCATGCTTTTAAAAAAAAGGAAATATACTAATACTTTTCAAGAGTAGTTCTATAAAAAAAAGCGAAAATTATGTACTTTGCGACTTCAAAAAAAACTGTCAATGAAAGTATGTATTGCCGAAAAACCTAGTGTTGCTAGAGAGATTGCTTCTGTTTTAGGAGCAAATTCTAAACGCGATGGTTACTATGAAGGTAATGGATATGCGGTTACTTATACCTTTGGTCACCTTTGTACCTTAAAAGAACCTAACGACTATAAACCACATTGGAAAAGTTGGGATCTTAACAATCTACCCATGCTTCCTGAGCGTTTTGAAACCAAGGTTTCTAAAGATTCTGGTATAAAAAAACAGTTTAAAATTGTAAAGAGTTTATTTGATAAAGCTGATGTAGTTATAAACTGTGGCGATGCAGGACAAGAAGGAGAACTGATACAACGTTGGGTAATAAATCAAGCAGGTTATAAAGGTAAAGTAGAAAGACTTTGGATTTCTTCTTTAACAACCGAAGCTATAAAAGAAGGTTTTAGCAACCTTAAACCTTCTGAAGATTATGATAATTTATACTACGCAGGATTTTCTCGCGCTATTGGCGATTGGCTTTTAGGAATGAATGCAACTCGTTTATACACTGTAAAACATGGTGGTTATAAGCAAGTGCTTTCTGTAGGAAGAGTGCAAACACCTACGCTTGCTATGTTGGTGAATCGTTTTAAAGAAATTGAAAACTTTAAACCACAACCTTACTGGGAACTACAAACCATGTATCGTGAAACTTTATTTAGTTATGAAGAAGGTCGATTTCTTAAAGTAGAAGATGGTGAAAAACTAGCATCTATTGTTAAGCAACATGATTTTGAAATAGTTTCAACCACAAAAAAAGCAGGTAATGAATATGCACCAAAGCTATTTGATTTAACAGGATTACAAGTATATTGTAATACAAAATTTGGATTTAGTGCAGACGAAACATTAAAGATTGTTCAAAAGCTATACGAACAAAAAGTGGTTACCTACCCAAGAGTAGACACCACCTTTTTACCAAATGATGTGTACCCAAAAGTACCAGGAATACTAAAAAATCTTACCAAATATGCAGCGCTAACCGAACCGCTTCATGGTAAAAAACTAAAGAAAACTAAAAAGGTTTTTGACGATAGTAAGGTTACAGATCACCACGCTATTATTCCTACTGGACAACAAATGAACTTGCAATACAACCAGCAACAAGTGTATGATATTATTGTACGTCGTTTTATTGCTGTGTTTTATCCAGATTGTAAAGTGTCTAACACCACTGTAATTGGTAAAGCTGAAAAAGTAAAATTTAAAACCACAGGAAAAGAAATTATAGAAAAAGGTTGGCGAGTTGTTTTTGAAACACCTAATAGTACTACCAAAGAAACAGGAATTTTACCTGCTTTTGAAAAAGGCGAAAAAGGACCACATGAACCTTCGTTTTTAGAAAAACAAACCAAACCACCAAAGCAATACACCGAAGCTTCCCTCCTGCGTGCTATGGAAACTGCAGGAAAACAAGTAGATGATGATGAGCTGCGTGAGCTAATGAAAGAAAATGGTATTGGTCGTCCTTCTACACGTGCCAATATTATAGAAACACTTTTTAGACGAAAATATATAAAGCGAAATAAAAAACAAGTGATTCCTACAGTAACAGGTATTCAGCTGATTGAGACCATTCAAAATGAAATGCTAAAATCTGCAGAACTTACTGGTAAATGGGAAAAACAGTTAAAAGATATTGAAAAAGGAACTTGTAGTGCAGGAACTTTTATCAAACAGATGAAACAAATGGTAGATCGTTTGGTGTATGAAGTAAGAAGCGAAACCAAAAAAGCCAATATATCTGCTGTTAATAATAAACCTGCTGGAGCAAAAAAGAAAACTACAAAAAAAGCAAGCAGTGCATCAACAGGAATAACTTCAGAGAAATGTCCGAAATGTAAAAGTGGTAACATTATAAAAGGAAAAACAGCTTATGGATGTGCAAATTATGCCAATGGTTGCAAGTTTGTTTTACCTTTTTCTTTTGAAGGAAAGAAAATATCCGAAAAGCAGTTTATTCGCTTATTACAAAAAGGATCTACAGTAAACCTTAAAGGTTTTAAAACAGATCATGGTAAAGTAGAAGGATTACTTCGTTTTAATGACAACTTCGAGTTGGTTTTAGAACCTAAAAAAACGGCTACTACTAAAATTCCAGATACTTTAACTTGTCCGAAATGTAAAAAAGGAACCGTTATAAAAGGAAAAACCGCTTATGGTTGTTCGGAATATAAAACGGGTTGTGATTTTGTTTTTACTTTTGATGATTTAAGAAAAAAAGCAGGAGATAATAAACTTACTAAAGAACTTGTTTTTAAAATATTGAGTAGTTAAAAAAGGGGCTTTTATTGTCTGTTCTACAAGAAAAAAACACTTCTTTTTATCGTTGTTTTGTCATTCTTTTGTCATTCCTGCGAAAGCAAAAACACCTCTCGTTTTGTCATTCCTGTGAAAACATGAATCCACATTTAAACAATAAATATCCTTAGTACGCTTTGTTCATTATCAAAACGCTAGAAGTTTATCCATTCTTGTCATTCCTGCGAAAGCAGGAATCCATAAACATGCAAGTAAGAATAGTATTTAGATTCCTGCCTACGCAGGAATGACAGACCAATCCTATTCAAAATACTGCCTAAAACTTACTTTTCTCTTGTCCTTCCTGCGAAAGCAGGAATCCACACTTAAATAATAAGTATACTATTGTCATTATCTAAACGCTAAAAGTTTATCCATTCTTGTCATTCCTGTGAAAACAGGAATCCATAAACATGTAAGTAATAATAGTATTGAAATCCCTACCTACGCAGGAATGACAGACCAATCGTATTCGAGTCTGCTATAATGAATGCATTAAAAAAAAAAGAATGTGTATCAAGAAATTAATACAACAAAACAAAACTACTAAGTACGTTTTTGTCATTCTTGTAAAAAAGGAATTCACCTAGTTTTGTCTTTGTTTTGTCATTCCTGCGAAAGCAGGAATCCATAAAACTGTAAGTACTAACTCTATTTAGATTCCTGCCTACGCAGGAATGACAGACCAATACTATTCAAAATACTGCCTAAAACTTACTTTTCTCTTGTCATTCCTGAGAAAACAGGAATCCATAAACAGATAAATAATAATATTCAAATTTCTGCCTACGCAGGAATAAATGTCTTACTCTGGCTTTCTACCGTGAATTTTCTCAAAATCAGCATCAAAATTATCACGTAAATACGCACGAAGTTTTAATCTGTAATCGTTTTTCAACCACTCTACAAAATTAAAAGTACTTTTACTAATACACTTGGTGTATCTTCCTATTCTGTAATCAATATCATCACCAAGCATTTTTGCTAATCCTAAGGCATCATATACATCTTCAGAATTCTCAATACATATTTTAGCATGGTGTTTAATAGAGCGTTCAAGAACAACTTTTGACGATTCACCAGCTTTTATAGAATTAATATAGGTTTTCTTAATATCAAAATACACATCTTCAGAATTAGAAAACTCTGCGCGAAGTTCTTCAGGCATTTCATATCTAAAATTCTCTTCAATGTCTTCATCATTAATCAATCCGTCAAGATAGAAATTAGGCGTTCTAAAAATACGTTGCCAATCTAAATCTGCTCCCCAAGGACCAAAACGATGTAAGTTATTTCCTAAGTCAATAACTTGAAAACTAGTTTTATTCTTAAGTACACGAGATCCTCTACCAATCATTTGGTAATAAAGAGTAAGTGATTTTGTTGCTCTATTTAAAATAATAGCCTCTACAGATGGTTCATCAAAACCAGTAGTTAATATACTAACAGAAGTTAATATAGCGTCTGGTGTTTCATGAAACCATTTTAAAATGGCTTTACGCTCTTTTTTAGTATTGGTATTATCTAAGTGTGCTACAGGATAACCTGCTCTTTTAAAGGTGTCATATACGTGTAAAGACGTATTAATACCATTATTAAAGATAAGTGTTTTCTTGCCTTTACATCTTTCTTCATAGGCTTGTATAAGCTTAGAAAGCATGTCTGTATTGGTATATAAATCTTCAGAAGATTTTACAGTATAATCTCCATTAGCACCAACAACTAAAGAAGTTAAACCTACATTATACGAATAGATTTCAGCACGTGCTAAAAATTCGTTTTCAATAAGGTGTTCTATGGTTTCACCAACTATAAGCTCGTTATAGTTGTCGTTCATAGGAAGTTTAATATTAGAACTTAATGGTGTTGCTGTAACTCCTAAAATAAAAGATTTTTCAAAAAACTTAAATAGTTTAGTGAACGAGTTATAGTGTGCCTCATCAATAATTACCAATCCAATATCAGAAATATCTAATTTGTTTTCTTGTAATCTATTGTTTAGGGTTTCTACCATGGCAACAAAACAACTATATTTTGCTTGGTCGTCAAGATTAGCCTTACTACTAACAATTTTATTTTCTACACCAAATTCTGTAAGCATATATGAAGTTTGCTTACACAATTCAATTCTATGTGTCATCACTAAAACTTTCTTTTTGTGATGTTTTAAATATTGTCTAACTATTTCAGAAAAAATTACTGTTTTCCCTCCTCCTGTTGGTAATTGGTATAAAAGGTGGTAATCTTCTGGAGCGTCTTCAAAGGCTTTAAAGATTCTATTAATTGCTCCACGTTGGTAACTGTAAAGATTCTTACCAGCATTTCTTTCTTCTTGTTCTGTAGTAGTAATAACGTTTCCCATAATTTTTTAGATGTGCAAAAATAACATCTTTCTTGCGTTTTGAACGAATATTATGGAATAAATTTTAAAAAGTCTATTAAACTAAGTAATTTACTTCTTAACTATCAATTTTTTAGTTGCCGCACCTGTTTCCGTAAAAATAGTTACAATATACATTCCGTCAGCCATATTACTTACATCGATAGTATTATTTGAAGCTATTGGCATTTGAATTTCTTTTCCGGACATGGTAACCAAAACTATGGATTGGATAATCATATTTTCAGGAGGTTTTATTTGTACCAAATGACTCGCGGGATTAGGAAATAATAGAATATCTAATCGTATCATTTCTTCTATGATATCTAATGTTAAGGATGAAGTTACTAGTTCTGAAGAATAACCATCACCTGCTCCTCCATTAAATAATTGAGTAATTAGGCCAGAAAGAAAATTTTCTGATTTAATTAAATTTGCAAATCCGTCGCCATTTCCACCTCCATAAATATCTGTCATAAAACCTAAAAGCAAAACATTAGCTACCAGTTCTGTTGAAAACCCATCCGCAATACCGCCATTATATATTTCTGTGGTAAAACCTTGAAGTACTACATCTGCAAGAAGTTGCAATGCATGTCCATCTCCAACATTTCCTTTGTATAATTCGGAAACATCCACATTATTTAAAGTTAAAGGAATAGATAATTGATTATTAAAACCATCACCATTTGCTCCATTATAAATTATTGCTAGATTTTCACCAGAAAGAATTTCTACTGTTGCATAATTGGAGAATCCATCGCCTCGACCACCATTATAAAAAGCTAATGTATTCGAGCTTAACAATACATTTTGAATTTTAGTATCAAAACCATCTCCATTTCCAGATCTATATAGTACGGAAAAAGATGCTATCTCACCATTTAGTTTAGTTCCAAAAGCAGACGCTAAGGTATAACCATCGTTCTCTCCTCCTGAATATTGTGAAAAACAGGGTAGTGATGTTAGTAAACATGCAATTAATATCTGTGTTGTTTTCATGATTTATGAACTATTCTTCGGAACGACCTCCGCGTGCTCCAACATCACTATAACTAGCTGTTACAGAGAGGTGCGTTAATCGTCTATTAGAAACTCTTAAATTTGAAGGTGGATTAGCGTATCCACCACCTTTTAATCCATAACCAGTATCAGTACTAATAGGCCAATTACTTACAGTAGCCTCTCCCGTAGGATTTATTATACCATCACCATGTAACCCTGTATAACTTCTACCTTCTGGAAAACCTAAGGTAATAACACCTTCCCACAAATTCCCTGAGAGTTCCATGACACCATAATAACTGCCACCCGTTTCCTCTCTATTTTTGTTAATAGCACTAGCCGCAAATATCCCATTTCGAACAGGTCCAGATTCTGATATTGTAGAAGCATAAGATGCATTACCAGTACTTGTTTCCATATTTGCTATTTGTGCATTAGGAAGTCCATCATTTACATACGTATAAAAGGAAGCAGCAATATTTGAGTTTCCCCAAGCATATTCTCCAGGTTTTGGAGCAATTGGTCCTCTACATGCTTTTTCAAATTCAAGCTCTGTTAATGGTCGTAAACCAGCCCAATCCAAATAGGCCAAAGCGCGCATTCGATTTATAAAATTAATTGCCCTGTCTGGATTTGAAGTTGTAGCACTTGCTGTACCACCTGACCAAAAAACGGTATTTCTAGTATTCCCCTCTTGCCCTATATCTAAATTCGTTTTTTGGGTTTCACTAAGGGTATTGAAAAACCCAACCCATTGTCCTTGAGACATTTCGTATTTCATTACATAAAAAGAAGCAAAACCTTTTGGGAAATCTGCAGGAACAGGACCTAATAAATCACCTGGATTTATCACTCCAGTGTTGGAGTAAAATAAATTACCACTAGTATTGGAAATAGTAATAGCATCTTCAGAGATTACTTGATAAGATATAGTTGTATTACCACCTTCATGTAGATTTGCATCCTGATCATCTGTCGATCCTCCAACATAAAAAGCACCTTCTGGGATGTGCACCATTTCAAGCGCAAATACTTGAATATCTAAGATGTCATTAGTATTTACAGAACCATAATCCCATCTTAGGCGTAAGTCTGTTAAATTAAAATCACCACTTCCTTCCGTATCTCTATAAATAAATGCACCTATACCATCTGTTGTTACATCTATCGTACTTCCTGAGGCAGCAACAAAATCGGTTTGTGCTAATTGGGCATGTTCCCAACTACCATTATTAACGCGATATTTTACAAATACCCAAGCCGCATCCCAATTAGATGGCCCTGCATTTAAACGCCAAGAATTCTCCCAGCTTAAATCAAATTCGACTTGAACCCAACTTTCTGTTTCATTTAGGTTTTCTAATGAAATATTACTAACCGTAATATTATTTGCATGTGTAAATAAGCATACAAAACAGAAGAATAATGTGCTGACTTTTGTTTTCATTTTTTTTATGTATTAATTATAAATAGCATGCTATCCTTTAAATTTCTTTTAGTAGTATTCCATTAAAAATTATAGGACGTCAAACTAAATAAACAGGTTACGTACAATCCATAACTACGCATCAACACAATCACAACGTGCTGATTATCAGAGTTAAAACGTAAATATAAATAATAATAATACAGGAAGGTAACTAAATTGTATACATGGTATATTTAAGTGTATAGTTGGTAACCAATGGTATACATAATGAATGTTATATTAAATATGTATACGATTAAAGCTAAAGGCGAAGTTGTTTTATTCTTTAATTATTATGATAGAAGCTTTTACTCCTTTGGCTAGGTTCCATTGATTACCAGATATTACACTACCATCATCATCTAAAATTTGAAACTCTGCAGTGTTAGGTGAAACCTGTCCTGTATCTAAGGCATAAAAGTCTATTTTGTTAATACCTTCTACCAACTTAAATTTAAAACCTGTATAATCTGGTGTTAATAAAACTGTAGCTTTTACAACATCATCATTGATAAATATTCTAATATGATCACCATCAAAAGCACCATAATCTCTATACACAATATTGATATTTTCTGAAGTTGTTTTGTGATCACCAAAAAATTGTGTGGTAGTATTTCCTCGGTATTGTTGCTCTTTTCTTAATTCGGTATAACGAGCGTGTTTTTTAATTCTATCTTCATACAACTCACCAGGATTACCAAACTCTTCTTTGCTAAACATAGAAAACTCTTCTTTTGGTAAATCTGTAGGTTGGTATTGTTTTGGTACTGTTAAACCATTTATATTATCTTCTTTAGGAATAATTAAACCTTGATTGTTTATAGGTCTTCCCTCTTCTTCTACTTCTTGTTCTATTTCTCCTTCTTCGCTTTCTATTACAGGAATAGCAACAGATTTTTGCTCACTATCAACTTGTGCTTGTATAGAAAGACTAAATAAACTTAAAAAAATGAATAACAGTAAACGCATAGTGTATTAAAAGATTCTTTTCTCTTTTTTCAAAAATCGTACCTAAGATTTTAAAATCCAATTTTAATGGCAGTTTTTTATTTTATTTAACGCAATTAACAGCAGGAACGTACAATCCCTACTCCTTTTTTTTCTACACTACATACTTTTAAAATTGTTAAAAAATGTTAATTTACTAATATGTATAACATAGTACTGTAACAAAATTATTTCTCTGTCGTCTATATAGTATAACAATCAAAAAACAACAATCATGAGAACTTTAAACAACAATCAATTATCAGGAACTTTAAGTAGCACAAAAAGTCATACTTGGAATAGTAAAAGACGTTACAGATAAGTATTAAGTAAAGAGAAAACAAACCATTAAAAAACCACCAAATTATGAGAACATTAGCAAAATTATCTAAAAAAGTAAGTGGTATTGTAGAAGAGCAAAACCTTATCAATAGACATGTTATTCGTTTTTGTAATTCAAACACTACCCTTTGGAAAGGAACCAAAAGGTTCGCGCATTAAATTTTATGCATTAAAAAATTAGTCTAAAAAAAAGCCAGTACGCATTAAAATAGCATACTGGCTTTTTTAAATTATTGATAAAGAGTTTTATTCTGTAATACCTTCTAAATCTAAGAAAAAACTAAAAACCAAAGCATTTTGCTTATAACGTTCAAACCTTCCGGAAGCACCTCCATGACCATTATCCATATTACAATCTAAAAGCAATAGGTTATCATCTGTTTTTAGATCTCTTAATTTAGCTATCCATTTTGCAGGTTCCCAATATTGTACTTGACTATCCCAATAACCTGTGGTAATTAATAAATTAGGATACGCTTTAGCTTCTACATTATCATAAGGCGAATACGATTTCATATAATCATAATAGGCTTTTATTTTAGGATTTCCCCATTCATCAAACTCAAAAGTGGTTAAAGGAATACTTTCATCAAGCATAGTAGATACAATATCGACAAAAGGAACTGCAGCAACAACGCCATTCCATAATTCGGGTTTCATATTTATAATGGCTCCCATAAGTAATCCTCCTGCACTTCCGCCATATGCGTAAAGATGATCACTACTTGTAAATCCTTCTTGAATTAAATATTCTCCACAATCTATAAAATCGGTAAAAGTGTTTTTCTTTTTTAATAGTTTTCCGTTTTCATACCAATCACGTCCCATTTCTTGTCCTCCACGTATATGTGCAATGGCATACACAAATCCACGATCTAACAAACTTAAACGTGTAGCATTAAATGCTGGGTCTACACTAATTCCGTAAGAACCATAAGCATATAGTAATAGTGGATTATTCCCATTTTTTTCTAATCCTTTTTTATATACCAGAGATATTGGTATTTGCGTACCATCTTTTGCTGTTGCAAAATGACGTTCGGAAACATAATTAGCAATAGAAAAATTAGGATCTAAAACTTCTTCTTGTTTTAATATTTTAGAAGTTTTGGTTTCCATATTGTATTCATAATCGGTATCAGGAGTGGTTAAAGAGGAATATTTATAGCGTAATTTATTGGTGTCAAAATCTAAATTTGCTGTAGTATATGCAAGGTATGCAGAATCATTAAAAGGAATGTAATGCGCTGCTCCATTCCAGTTTTTTACTCTAATATTAATTAATCCTTCTTTACGCTCTTTTACCACTAAATAATTTTTGAATAAATCGAAACTTTGAAAATATACATCCTTACGATGCGGAATAACATCTACCCAGTTTTCTTTAGTAGTTTTTGTGATTGGTGTTTTTACTAATCGGAAATTTTTAGCATCTAAATTGGTACGAATGTAAAAATGATCCTCAAAATGATCTACTTGGTATTCTAAATCACTTTCTCTAGGCTGTACTAGTTTCCATTCGCCATTTGGTGTATTAGCATCTAGGTATTGCATTTCTGTAGATAGTGTTTGAAAACTACCAATAAACAAGTAGGCTTTTGATTTAGACTTCCATACAGAGCATCTATACGTGTCGTCTTTTTCTTCATAAACCAACACGTCTTCAGCTTGATCGGTTCCTAAAGTATGCTTATAAATTTTATCTTGTCTTAATGTTTCTGGATCTTTAGTGGCATAAAAAACAGTTTTATTATCATTAGCCCAAGTTGCGTTTCCGCTAGTATTATTAAGTTTATCTGCTAGAAGTTCTCCTGTATTTAAGTCTTTAAAATAAATGGTATACTGACGTCTAGATATAGTGTCAATTCCAAATGCAACCAAGTTATTATTAGGGCTTACAGCACGTGAGCCAATACCATAATAAGCAAAACCTTTTGCCATTTCTGGACCATTAAGAATAATTTCTTCTTTTGCATTTTCTTCTACTTTTTTTCGGCAGTACAATGCATAATCACCACCTTCTTCATAACGAGAATAATAGGAATACCCATTATCTAATACAGGAACCGAAGCATCATCTTTTTTAATTCGGCTAATCATTTCTGTATATAGCTTTTCTTGTAAAGCATTGGTATGCTGCATGGTTTTAGCAGTATACTCGTTTTCTTGCTCTAAATAATCTAAAACATCTTGCGTTTGTTTATCTGGAGTTTCTGCATTTTTTTGCTCATCACTTAAACGCATCCAGAAATAGTTATCTATTCTAGAATCCTCATGTGTGATAATTTCTTTAGGTATTTTTTTAGCAATTGGAGCTTCGTTGTTACTTTGAGCTAAAAGCGCGTTGTTTTGAAGACTTACAACAAAAACAAACAAAAAAGTAAACAAATAGTGATTAGGTGTTTTCATGTGGTTTTTTGATTAATTAAAACATAAAGTAACAAAAAAAACAGATAACTACAATGAAGCAATTATCTGTTTTTTAATATATTACATAGATAAATAAAAGTTTAATATTGTACTAATTGTAATAATTCGTTTTCAAATTTATCTCTAGATAAATACTGATCTTCTAATTGATTAATAAACGGAATAGGTGTTTCCATACTAGCAACACGTTTTACAGGAGCATCTAATTGCTCAAAACAGTTTTCCATAATTAATGCTGAAATATCGCTGGCTATTCCTCCAAAAAGCGAATCTTCTTGTAAGATAATTGCTTTACCTGTTTTTTTAACCGAAGCATAAATAGCATCAGTATCTAAAGGTTGTAAAGAACGTAAATCAATAACATCTGCCTGTATATTGCTATGTTTATCTAAAGTGTTTAAAGCCCAATGTACTGCTGCACCATACGCAATAACAGTAATATCCTTTCCTGTTCTTAAAAGAGAGGCTTTACCAAGAGGTAGTGTAAAATAATCTGTAGGTACTTCTTGACGTACACTTCTATATAAAGCTTTGTGCTCAAAAAACAACACAGGGTTAGGATCATTAATTGCTGTAGCTAAAAGCCCTTTTGCATCATAAGGAAACGCAGGATATACTACTTTTAAACCTGGTGTTTTAGTAAACCAAGCTTCATTGGTTTGGCTATGAAAAGGTCCTGCTGCAACTCCTGCTCCACAAGGCATTCTTAATACGACATCTGCATTTTGGTTCCATCTATAATGACTTTTTGCTAGATAATTTACTACAGGATTAAAACCGGAAGTCACAAAATCTGCAAATTGCATTTCTACAACAGATTTTATTCCAGCAATAGAAAGTCCCATTCCTGCTTCAACAATTGCAGATTCGCATATTGGTGTATTGCGTACTCTTTCTTTTCCAAAGGCTTCTACAAAACCATCTGTAATTTTAAAAACACCTCCATATTCAGCAACATCTTGTCCCATGATTACTAAATCTTCATGACGCTCCATACTCTGTTTTAAACCTTCAGAAATAGCATCTACAAATCGAAGTTCTTTTGTTTCGTTGTTCTCTGTAACTTCTTGGTATTTAAAATTTTGAAATACATCATTTAATTCATCGCTTTCAGATGGAATTATTGATTCTTCAGCACCTGCTTGCTCTAAATGTGCATTAATTTCATGCGCTATTTCTTTTTTTATCGTTACCTCAAACGCTTCGTCTATAATCCCTTCATTTTTCAAAAATTCTTGATAATTTTCTAAAGGGTCTTTTTTAGCCCAAGCATCTAATAAGTCCTGAGGCACGTATTTGGTTCCGCTAGCTTCTTCGTGACCACGCATTCTAAATGTTTTAAATTCTAGCAAAACAGGACGTGGATTTTTTCTAATGTCTTCCGCTAAAGCGTTTACTTTAGTATATACTTCAAGAATATTATTTCCGTCAATTATATGGCTTTCCATTCCGTAACCTAAAGCTCTATCTGCAATGTCTTTACAGTGGTATTGCTCATTGGTAGGTGTTGAAAGTCCGTAACCATTATTTTCAATACAAAACAAAACAGGAAGCTG
>Ga0209121_10004525_pt1 | contig 12968 bp, 6 predicted proteins | sample Cruoilmetagenom3_FD_187292 | JGI IMG/M metagenome (GOLD analysis project Ga0209121, IMG submission 187292) | Oil polluted marine microbial communities from Coal Oil Point, Santa Barbara, California, USA - Sample 3 (SPAdes) (version 2) | ecosystem: Environmental > Aquatic > Marine > Oil seeps ... | reverse complement strand
GTAAGATGCGAAACTTCATCAATAGATAGACGATGCCCTGCTTTATTAAGAGCTTCCTTAACTTTCTCTTTATTTGTAATTTTCTTATTCAAATCTATATTCCCCAATACTGATTGGTTAGAGTTTTACTTTTTCATACTACATACTAATGCTAATGTTAAATGTGGAGACTTGGCCTTTTTTTGGAAAACTCGCCCTTTTGAATTCAAAAAGATAACATATTGGCAAATCTGGTATATAGAGATAACCTATAAAATCTTTTATTTTTCCGCATATGTTGACTATTTTTCAGTCCCAATATTCACCTTTCTATATTCTTTGTCCATTTTCCACAATTCATCTCGAATTCCTTGCCTAAGTTTAATTGCTGGTTTAATGCAGTACTTTATGAATTCTTCCTTGGATACCTTAAGATCAGGGAAAAATAATTTAAGATAAGCTGTGGTAGTTCTGGTAATGGCTTTCTTGTCCCGCAAATCATCACACCCTGAAAGATGCATATTTACATTTACATAGTCCATATATCTTAAATTTTTTCTCAAACTGTGCAATATCTCAGCAAAAAGATCGCCCTTAAATCCTAAATATATAGATGGGGTATCTGTTGTTACACGTGGTAAATACCAGCCTGGAATTATACCGTGAATTCTATCAATAAATGCTGTTTCCTGTAAAAAATTAGGAAATTCTCTGAAAATTCCTTTGTCTATATGGATAGGAACAAGGTTTTCATCAAGGGTAATGTTCGCCAACATTACAAATCCAGATTCCGCAGTCGCCTCCGTTTTTCCCCGGCTGAATTTTCCAGATTCCAAATAAACTTTGAGCATTGCGATAAGTTCACCAGCACTGTCTCCCTTTACACTCTGTGCCTCATCCAATACCACGGTATCATATCTGGTTACTAATCCGGGCTCATGAGTACTATTGTTATGAAATAATACTGCTGGAGAAACCTTTCCACCTCCAACAACCCGAGCATACCTGGAAAGATGATCAAAAACAAAGGATTTGCCCGTGCCTTTTGGAGCTAGTTCTACTAAATTAACCCTGGGCTCAATAAGAGAAAGCATCCTGGTTAGAAGCAATATCTTTTGTTGCTCATTATTGACGGTTGGGCTAAATCCCATGCTCGATACCAATAAGTCAATCCACTCGGCGGTGGTAAAATATTGTCGGCATTCAATAAAGTAATCCAAATCTATCTTTGCAATTTGGAACGGCTTAAAGTCACGCATCCAAACCTGTCCTTTCCCTTTCTCTGTATCAGGTGGAACATAAAAAAGTTCTCCAACTCCCCAAACACCACTGGTAAGAAGAAGTCCGTTCTCCTCCACAATATGTTCTGTAATATAGGCATCTTTCATGTCAAAAAATGGAATATTTAAATGCCTCTGCCCAGTTTTAAGATTAACTGAAACTGTATAATGATCGAGGAGATTCACAGGTTCCTGGTTTAGCAGACGATTTTTCCACTCTTCTTTTTGACCTTTACTGGGAAGATATTTTTCTATAAAATTAGCTACATTACTACGGACCTCATTAGTTAGCTTTTCTTGGTCTTGCATGTAATAAGAAAGTATCCACTCGCCTACATAAGCTGGAATTGCTCTACCACTAAATCCTGCCTGGCGAAAAAGCCCTTTATTAATAATGACTTCTCCGTAATAATCTTTTGCCTTTTGTTCAAAAGGGAGCATAGTTTTCTCTCCTGATTAAAAAAGTTCATCTAAATCCACTTTTTCCTGAACCATCGATTTCATGACGATAGCAGGTTCAACATCTTGAACATAATTTTTTCCAAGAAATTGATAGTGAATTCTCATCATAAGATGACTGATTTCTTTTCTGTTAAGTGTTTTCCTGAATCGAGCGGCCACCTCTATTTGTGTCCTACCCTTGGGTTTTATTCGTTCAGCCTTAATGGGTTTACATTCCACATTACTATTTCGGACGCTCGCTTCAATATTAGTTACTTCATAATCATTGATATTTCCGATATCAAACTTGATAGTAGATTTCACAGAATAACGAAAAGTGTTTTGAGTTAAATAAATCACAAGCTCTTTAGGTTCTGCTATTACCTTACGAAAAACAGCAAAGGGGATAATTACTTCTTCAGGACTCAGGCCTCCATGAACATAAAATTTACCGGTAGTTTTTACAAACCTGTTATAGCCTTTAGCTATAAGATAATTTTCTAATAGCCCATATTCTTCTTTGCGAATCACATAACAATCGCTTTCTACATGCGAGGGCAAATTTTGTATCTGTGCGTCAGAAACCACAACAAATCGGTGATGTTTATCCTCGCTCTTAGCATCGTAGTACTTTCTGTCTATAGAATTCGATATCTGGGCTTGAATTTTAGTAGAACCATGGTCTGAGCAAATATAAATTGAAAGTTTGCGTTCAATTCCTAAACGCTTAGCAAAGCTAATTACCGAGTCCACGAGAGTTTTGAGCCTATGATATACTTCTTCCCGATGAGGTTTTCCTAACTCATCTTCATCTTCATGCAACAACTCATCAATACTAAGATAGTTGAGGAAGTAAACATCATGCTCAACCCTTCTGATTTTATTTAATGCCCCAAGATTCGGTAAATATATAAATTTTTTACTACCCATAAACCCAGACCAATCTTTTTCTATAATTCGTTCATAGGTTTTATTTCCAAGGGAATTCCTTTCGGATTCGCCAGAGAAGAGGCACTTTTTACAAACTTCAGTCTCTGTTGGTATCATAGAAAAATAACCTTGAGGTTCTTCACAGAAGAATCCTCTTTGATTAAGTAAGAATTGGAGATCCCCTATGTATTTAAAATTGAAATTATCTATCACAAGAAATAAGCTTATTCCTTCACTGTCTCGGATTTCATGGCAAATATTAGGTACTGCTTTGTGTAAAACTCTGGGAAACGAGGTCTTTAGTTCGATAAAGTTTTCATAAAACCAGTCACCGAACTTCTCCGAGAAAGAAGCAATTTTCTCATCATACCGATTCCTTTCCTCAAGCCAGAATTGATAAGGTAAATATTCATTAATTGCCCATTTGATCCATTGCTCTGCATTCCAGGAGGTTTGAGGTTCAGAAGGTCTTGCAGGTGGTATAAGTAAATCAAGTTCTTTTAGATCATTAGATATCTGGTCAGAAATTGTGGCAAATTTATCCTTAACCTTCTTAATTAATTCTCTTGTAATCATATCCTCAAGATTATAGATTACTTTCTTAATCACATCAAATTCAACTGACAACTCTCCACTTACAATCGACAGAAGCGTTTCAATATCTCCTATTGTTTTAACCTCTAACTCGTTATGAAAAAAGAACTCAATCTCGGTAATTGCCTTTTCTGCTTTTGATCTTTCTGTAACGAGACTTTCTAAATCCAGGGGTAACCTCCGGAAAAAATGGTAACTTTCACCCAAAACTCGCTCACCAACCTCACCTGGATAGTTCCTCACTAATTTGTAATTTATTAGTTTCTGTTGAAGATATTTGGGGTTCTTAAGATTTTCTATCAACTCTTTAATTTCCTTATTTTTTGCTTTTTCTTCCCACTCCTCTAATCGTTTTTCATATTGTCGAAAAATAAGTGGTATTTTTTGCTTATCTTGCCATCTATCAGATGTTAAATCATCTAAGAGTTCTATTAATCTACCGATAGGCAACTCTGGATATGTTAAGAAACTGCTAAAAAAGTTTTCTAAAATAATGTCTTGAAAACTTTCTCCTCCCTTGGGAACTATCTTCAACTCAAGCAGTTTTGCTTCGAGTATTTGTCTATTTGTTATTTCGTCAGGCAAGTATTGAAGATTCCATTGATGTTTGAGAGCTTCGCGGGGAGTATTTTCCTTAATCTTAATATGCTCATCTCCATATTGTTCTTTAAGACGAGAGAGCCATTTAAAGCAAGTCAAGTTCCTGATTATAACTTTCATAGGAATATCATTATGAATAGCATTTACAATTTGGCTATAAACATCAACGTAATCGGATACATCTCGCACTACTAATGCATCTTGTACCTTAGTAAGTTTAAAATTATCATTAATAATGGATACTATTGACACGTTATTTCTCCAAAATTTCGTTAAGTATTCGCTCCACTTCTTGGCGCAATTTACTTCTATCAATTACTTTCTTTTCGAGAGCTTGTTGCAACAAAGACTTAATGGTTATAGATAGACCTTTTGGTGATTTAGAAAAGTAAAAATTAACCTGCGGTTCTCCCAATGTTAATTGTTTTGGAAGTATAATTTGGTATTTCTTGGCCTCATTGGTAATAGATAAAGCAGTAACGCGACTGAAATTGCCCTCTTTGTTTTGGCTAACAAACTTTAATGTAATATTGTCTTGAATCTTTAATTTAAATTGGCCAGAAGCCTCTTCTCGTTGGGAGTGAATAGATTTAGGATCAGATCCATCGGTGGTGAGAAAAATTTTTATTGTAGGATCTTTGTGTTTCAATAGAACATTGAGAATCTCCGTATATACTATAGAGTCCTTTTTTTCTTTTCTATAATCCCCATCAAAACTTACTTCTGCATTCTCAATCTTAAGTTCATTTTCCTCAATAATCTTTTTGCCGCTACGGATTTTCTCTATATATTCATTTGATTTATCAACAGTCCAATCATTTGCCTTGCCAAGTCCAAACCCAGCAGAAGCTGGCAAATCCTCAAAAAAGGTCTTTTCTATATCAACTATATGACCAAGACACGATATCAAAGGCTTACTTTCATTTGTATGGTAATCAGCCATTGAATCACGTTGATAGCTATCTAATACATTAAACCATTTGCTAATCCCTGCCTGAATATCGTCATAGGCAGAACCTTCTATATTAAAAACCTCACAAATATCTTTCAGGATTTTATTTTTTATCTTAGGCTCACAAGATTCTATTTTAACCTTATCTTTCTTTATCCGCTCTATTATCTGATTTGCTTTTTCATCTGTAATTAACTCATCTGGTTCAAATTCATAGATAGTTTGCAGATCTCCAAGAATGAATCCATGCTCATCTCTACTCTCAATTTTCTCAAATGTATCAAGGAATTTTTCTATATTAGTAACTTTAGCTTCATAGGCATCTTTGGCTTTCACCAGAGGAGGCAACTCTTTCCACCAATCTTTCATTAAGCTATAAACTTGAATAATTGAAGCAGCATTATTAACTGCCAACTTATCTTTAGAAAAAAGGTTATAAAGCCTGTTGATAAAATTATGCTCGGATTCGGCGATCTCCCTATGTTCCAGGTAAGCATTTGGATATTGGCCAACTATTAAGTCATAAAGGTCTTCAAACTGCATAAGTGCCATATCGCCAATGGCCGTTTCATCGCGTCTTACTCGCAGATTATCTCCAAAATAACGGCGAGTAAAAGCGAACATTAATGATAAAGCAATAAATCCCTGACCATAATCTTGAGTATACTTTTTCACTAATATACTGATATGTAGCCCTTTCCCTTCCTCAAGATTTTGAATCTCCTCAATCATATCTGTTAAAGCAGGGAGATCCTGGCAAAACTTCGATGTATTCCTCTCTGGTTCACAATATAATTTAGAACCTTTTTTATCAATTTGCTTTAATGCCCCTGGATTAAGAAGACATCGCTGAAGATAACGAATATCTCCACGATTATATGCGTATTCTTTATCAATAACTACAGGCTCATGACGGTTGAGGAGTTTCTCAATTGCTTCCCTCAGTGCTTGATTCCTACTTCTATCAAATTTTATGTTATGTATCTTATTGAATTCATCATGTTGAAGTTTATTGGAATGTTGGTAATAAAGTTGTTCTATTACTTTATTAGCTATATCGTAATCCTTTTTCTGGTTTACCTGGATTATCTTTCCAAACTTACCATACCATTCAATATACTCTGCTGATAAGTATTTATCCCTTACTTTAATAAGTTTCTCCTTATATAAGCGCTCTCTCTCATTTACAAGAGCTTTATCTTGAGTAGAAAAATCCTCAATATTTTCCGAAACTTTAATATACTCAATAGCCATGAGATTAAAGATAATCTCAGTTACAGGAATAGGTTCCTTTGGAATTGCGGCTACGATTCGCTCAGATAAATTTTTAGTAACTAAATCCTGTGTTTTGTCAATGCTTTCCTGATTCTCGCATATTATATAAAGAGCTACTCCTTCGTAGCTTTTTCTAAAGTTAGTTTCAGATAGCCTTTCTTGTTCTATAGATTCAAAAAAGGAGATTTCTTTGCCTTTCACTTTTTTAGTTGAAGACAAGGCATTTGGCAGACAAAATAAGCGATATAGTCTTTTATCTTCATTATGATTCTGGTTATAATCTTTTGCCTCTATGTAGATGGAATCATGTTTTAAGGGAGCAAATTGGTGTAACTTTACTACTATATCTTTGGGATAATTTTCTTCATTAGATGTAAACTCTTTTATCATTCGATCAATATCTATCGCATCACTTTGCTTAAACTCATAAACATCACTAATACGGTTGTAACAAAGAACATTAGCTTTTGTAAGTAATTTAAGACGGTCCTCAAGTTGTTTCCTCTGTTCGTTAGTACCAAAGTTCAGCGAGAAGAAAAGGTTTTCTTCGCTGTTATTAACAGCTACAATTTCGTGTATTAGCATAACTTTTAAGATGCGTTCCATCAATTCGTCTTTTTCATCAAATAGCTTCCCTTGCTTCTTTTGATTAACATATTTATTGAGCTCTCTTACAGTTGTTTCATAATTTTTCAAATGCTCTCTTGTTGTCTCTCGAAGCTCTTTATTTGTGGAAACAAGAGAGTCTTTGAAGTAGGTAAAGAGAAGATCGGCAGTATAAAGAGAAACCCGACCTTTATTGTCTAATATATCAGTATTTTGAATAAACCAGGGATAAGAGCCTACGATATTTTCAAATTCACCTGAAAAAAATGTAAATACTGATCTGTTATCAGAGCCTATTTCTTTTGCCAAATTTAAAAGACAATAAGTTGCCATCGGGTGCATTGGGTAAATATCTTCAATTATTTTTGTGCGTAATCGGGGAGCAGGAAGCCAATTAAAAATATTAAGTCTTTTACAGTCTTTAGTGAATTGATTAAAAAGGCTCCCATATTCAGTTATAAGTTTTTGCCAGAGTGGATGCTTTTTCTGAGGAATAACAATAGCTGCAATTATATCTTCCAGGCCTTCAGTTTGGAGTGCTATTTCATGTATACGATCTGATAAAGTGGAAAAATCCACTGCTGTAGTTGTCTTTGCATAACTAATAAAGGATTTATGGGCTGTTCCAATGAAGATTAGCTGATTGCCTTTCCAATTCCTATGACCTAATGTACACAGCTGGGAAAACGATAGAAATGTGCTGTAGCCCACACGTCCATCATTCAAAAGGTCTCCAAACTCATCAAATATTATCACTATTCCTTTAAATCGTCCCCGGAATTCTTTGGTACTGTTGATAGCTATAAGAATATCCACAAGATTGTCTTTGCTATAAGTGAATTCATTAGCAGTAATACTCTTGTGTATTTGACGAAATACCTGAAGAGCATCATGGTTATATTCCTTAAGTCCTTTGATAAGTTTATCTACAGTCCAGTTAGAGAATCTATCTTGAAGTTCTTCACAAAAGAGCTTGTAGAAATCCACCCGTATTTTCCCGGATTTCCAATTTTCCTGCCAGGACTTAATTCTCCTTATCGCTTCCTGATAATGGGAGTCTAAGTCACCTTCAAACTCCTCTCGCTTAAGAGCCTCATCAATTGACTCAAGAACTAATTCCTCAAAGTTTTCCCTACTTCTTATACGAGGAATAGCTACCAGATAACGCCCCTTAGCTCTTCTTTGTGAAAGAACTTTTGCCTGGCTCTTATCTTCTTCACTGTAAGATGCAAAAAATTCCTTAATCTCAGGCACATCTGATTGATACATAAAGTAATTAGCAAGCATCAGACAAAGATGCGATTTACCGGTTCCATAACTTCCTGTCAAAAGGTAACAACGGCGGTCTTTAGGATCAAGTGCTTTGGCAATACGCTTGAAAACATCTCTATGAGATTTTATGGGTTTATAGCTTGTCATTCTTTGACTACAGGCATCTGGATCAAAAAGTTCTCTGTGAAGATCTACATAAGAGGCCATTCCACTTTTTATAGTTATAATTTCTCCAATTTTACTCATACTCAGGACCTCCCTCTAATGATTCTAATCTTCTTAAGGGAAACACTCTTGTTTTCCCTTTGCTCGTATTTAACTCCGAATCGACTATTTTCCGATTAGTTGTTAGAAAAATACCCAATGTCGCTTGATAAGAAGGTTTAAATGAATTCCAGGTTTGCCGTAATAAATAAAAGAGCAGGTTATATCCATCTTCATCCCATGTATTTAACAGAAACTCAACATTGTCAACAATGAGAAGGTTTATTCCTTTAGCTTCCTCAACAAGTAAAGTCTCCAGAGCTTCAATATCAAAGGTATCTATATGGTTTTTAAGCCTTCCATCTTTCCCAAACCGCTCAAGCAAATCTAAATATTTACCCCCTAAATTCCTGGCAAACTGTTTGGCATACCCGGATTTACCACTTATAGACTCGCTATGAACAATAAATGTTCTATGACGCTCTCCACGTAGAGATTCTACAAATTGTTTTAAGTTTACAAGCTTATATTCTGTCATTTTTAACCACTAATCTCACTAATTTTCACTAATAAATTATTTTTTGCCATTCGTCAGGTTCTATTCATAAAATTGCTTAACAATATTTAGCCAATTTTTATTAGCTTGGAAACGAATCTGGTCCAGATTTGCTCTTGATTCAATTGATATACGCCGTTCTCTGTGCAATCTCTCAAGTGCTAACCGGAGTTGATGTTCAGAAATGTGGAATACTTTACCGGGTGAATTTTCTTCTTTCGCTAAATGCTCAATTTCAACTCCTGTAGCTCCCTTTGCATAGCGATCTCTATATAGATAGCAAGATGCAAGAATACACGGGTCGGGAACCTGAATTGATTGGTTCAACTGGTATACCTTTTCTGAGAGCTTGCGAATATATTCAAGATGACTAAACTTTTGCTCTGTATAAGCATTAAATAAAACTCCAATTTCATTAGCTAAATGTCTCTTTAAACTTTTTTCTGAAAAATGGCCATTTAAATCACTGAAATATCTTCTGGCAACTTTAGTAGTAACTTCACTTTCTTCAGGAAAAACACGATTTATTAGTCTATTCCAGACTACATATTTTCCATTAGATGATATTGTGTAATGGAGAAACCATAAGGTCTCATTTTTATCAAAAAATGGATCCTGTTTATCTATTAATTTCCCAAATTCAGTTGGCTTGCAACTTCTTTGAGTCAATAGCCCCAAAGATACTCCATAACTTGTTAGATTCTCAATCATACGAGGTGACATCCCTAAAGCTGAGGTTAATTCTTCCGGTGGAAAACGAGAAATATCTGGTTTACTCATTACATAATGCAGTAGGTGTGATAGATGTTCAAAACGTAAATAGTATCCATTTGATAGTTGGAGTTTTATTGCCCTACTTTTGATTTCTTGTTCACTCGCATTCATCATTTATGGTCCTGTAAATATTCTCTTCCTTTCTCTGAGATTTCCCAAACTCCGCGAGGTGAGTCTTCCCGAAGCAAACCCTCTTTTATCATTTTGGCTCTTGCCCATTGGGCAGTGTTTCTCCATCGTTTTTCCTGAAGCGAAGAAAGTTCTTCTAAATCTGCTGGCACAAAAACATCTTCCATCTGTTGGTAAACTCGTTCCAATACTATACTTGCTTTTCCCTGTCCACCTAAGTCGACCAAGGCCTGTAAAATAGGCACTCTATATCGAATCAATGGGGTTTTTATACCCCTCGGTAGTATTTTACCTTTCTCTCTCTTTTTTTGCAAATCACCATGGATAGTTCGTTTTTCTTTATCCACAATTCGCGTTCCTCCTATAGTAACCCTCAGCTCAAAATTATATATACCCAATAATTCTTGAGCTTCTTTCACCAATGCCATTGCTCTTTTAAGACGTTCACTCTTTAACCTTTCTATTTCTTGCTTTTCTTCGTAAGATTTGCTTGCTTCATCATATACGCCAAGTTTTTTAAGAGTATCTTCAGGCAATGTCTCATACAGTTTTATCAACTCTTCTTTTGAAAGATTACCCATAATTTACCCTCCTCATTTTGTTCCTAATTGTCTTTGTTCTTGCCTGATTAAGGATTTCAGTGATTCTTTTAAATGAAATACAGTATACTCATAAGTATTATACTCCAGAGTATACAAATTTTAATAGTGTATAAAATATAAGTAATAGCCGTTTGATACTTGGAGTTTCATTAACTTTTACCTCTTTTTCTCTTTTCTGTTTTTATCATCTCATTACAGAACTTACTGATATCCTCAAAAAACATATCTGGCAATTTAAAACCTTTTATTATTAGTCTATCAACTTCATCAGTAATATCACGACATGATGAGATATTATAATTCCCAATTTTTTTGCCAGCGTTCATCTTGTACACTATATTCTCTTTCATTTTTTTGTGAAGTTTTTGACCTAATTTAATTAATTTGTGCTTTAGATTTACATCTAAATCATTTGGATTAACAGGAAATGATTCTATTAGTGATTTGGTTACATGAAAACCATCTCCGTACACCAACCAATACCAAAAAAATAAAGTGCCATTAAGAATTGCTAAAGCAATAAAACTGTCATCTTCACTATCTAAATATAGTGCCATATTTTGTCTGTTCAATGGGTTCATTTTTATTATTGAAAGCGGGGGGAATTCTTTAGCTATAGTTATCCAATTATAAGCAGTATTTTTATAGAAAATTTTTACGATTTTTTTGTTCGAAAGGAATTCGCTGAAGGTGTTGTTTCTTTCCAAAATCTCTAATACATCAGCTTGCAACTGACTCCCGACTTTTGGAATTCCATACTCTGGATTTAATTTATTTATTTTATAATAAACAATTTTATCAAATAATTGACTACGTTCATGAGTAAACCATCTGAACATTTGAGTAGAGCACCATGAAGAATATTGATTTTTTATAGTCATAGGAGACATTAACGCAATTGAATTTCTAGTTCTAACATTTGAACCGAATAATGCGTCAGGGATTCTGTCGAAAGAGGAAATCTGCCATAATTTTTTGGAACTAGACATCATTCTTCTAAGACTTTTCATATTACTACTAAATGTTGATGATAGAGGTACGATCATCCCACCATAGGAATTTTCTTCTTTACCTAAATTTATCATTTGCTCAATGCATAATGTATACAAATCCCTGCTATCTGAGGTGTAAAAAAAATTATTAGCTTTATGAGTTGGTATTTGATTTGAAATATCCGTATACGGTGGATTCCCGATTACACAATCAAATCCAGGATTATCACCACGGAACACATCAGGAAATTCAAGTTCCCAGTGGAAAAAATCTTTGCTATTAAGAGAATTTAAATCCTTAGATGTATTATTAGTAATATTCATGGTTCTCGTGGTTTCTAATTTACTCCATCTCTCAACCTGCGATAAGAAGATTTCCTCATCAGTTTCGCCAAGTAGATGGTGTGTAAATAAATTACATAGTTGTTTATATGGAGCTAATTCATTATCTAACTCGACAAGTTTCTCCTTTTTCTCTTCAATATCTTCTCTTGTTTCGGTAAGTTTACTTAATTTTTCCTTATAACCTACCCCAGCTTGTTTTATAGTATTAACATATAATTGCATAAACAAGCTGTATTCACCATTTGACTTTTTAAGATACTTTTCTAAATCAGCAATATGCACACCAACAAGAGCGTTTCCCTGCTTAAGATGATGATTAAGAAAGGAAAGAGGTTTTTCTTTAAATGCTGTTGTTATCCAAAGGCATAGCTTTGCCAATTCTACTGCAAGTGGATTAAGGTCAACACCGTATATACAGCTCTCTACCACTTGGCGTCTCCAATACGCTGGGTTTGAATCTATATTAGAATCATATCCTGTATATTCATTTAACAGTTCAACAATAAAATTTGCAATGTGGTTAGTTGCATTAACAAGAAAATGTCCACTTCCCATTGTAGGATCAAGAACAGAAAGATAAAGAACTTCCTCTTCAACAAATTTAAGTATTTCATCATTAATGAATAGTTCAAGTCGATTTCGTTCAGATTCATTAATTGCCGTTTTAATCTCATTAATGGCAGGTTTAAGTCCCTTCATTAATTTTTTTTCTTTCTCCTGCAAAAAAGTATCAACAGTATTTTTTACAATATATTCAACAACATCCTCAGGCGTATAATAACTTCCGGTGAGTTTTCTCTCTTTTGCGTCTTCTGAAAAGTAGACTCTACCCTTTTTAATAATAGTGTCTGACCGTTTTATTTTTCCTGCTTTAGATTCTGGAGTAAATTGTATTTTTTTACCAGATTTGCGGACAACCATATCTTCTTCAGCTATAAATAATTTGTGTTCTAACAATCCTTCATAGATGCTACCCAAATGACGAACAGAAAGGTCACGATATTCTATGAGCACAAAGTTTCCCTTTGACTTCTGGTAATAACCCAAACCAAATATGACCTCTAAGAGAAAGGGGTCAGTGATCTTAGTTTCCTCTATAAACTTGGTGAGATTACTTTCATAAGGATTAAAAAGTCCACCATCATAAGTTAAGTCTATTTTCGCAAAGAGGTCCTGAAGACGATGCCAGAGGTTATAAGAATTATTTTGAGCTCCACCTTGAGTATGGAGTTGGAAGGAATCCTGAACAATACTTTTAAATGCCTCAATGCTTTCCTCTTTTAAAAGATTGCGAGCTGTCGCATAAAATAAGAAAAGAAGACGGAAGAGATAGAGAGTTGCTCCTCTATAAATACGAATTCGTTCTTCTTCGCTATATGTATCTTTTTTAAGAACATTAAGATAACCCAGGCAAAGAGTTTGGAGAGCGCCTTCTCC
>Ga0209121_10004524_pt1 | contig 12969 bp, 13 predicted proteins | sample Cruoilmetagenom3_FD_187292 | JGI IMG/M metagenome (GOLD analysis project Ga0209121, IMG submission 187292) | Oil polluted marine microbial communities from Coal Oil Point, Santa Barbara, California, USA - Sample 3 (SPAdes) (version 2) | ecosystem: Environmental > Aquatic > Marine > Oil seeps ... | reverse complement strand
CGGCTTCGGCCACTTCCTGCATGATTTTCATGTCAACGGCGCGATGCTGGATAACTTGAAACGATCCAATCGGTTTATCAAATTGCTCGCGTGTTTTTATGTATTCAAGCGTCAGATCCAGCGCGGCTGCGCTTAAGCCCACCAGTTCGGCTGCGGTCAGCGCTGTCGCATCAGCGACCGCCTCACCAAGGGCTTCGGCCACATGGGCGCCTTCCGCAAGCACCTCAACCGGCGTTGTCGCAAAATCCAGTGCGCTAAGGGCACTGCCATCCGATTGCCGCACGGCCCGCCTTGTCATGCCCGTCGCATCTCCAGCGACACGCACAAGTGCGAGGCCGTTCTCTCCCTTGGCAATCACCAGAACCGGCGCAGCATCTGCAAGGCCCATGACCCAATCCTTGCGACCCGTCAATGCACCGCCTTCCAGACGGCAGGCAATCGTGTCAGACACGCCGCGCGTATCGCGTTCTTGCCATGCGACGGCCAGCGTTACCTCGCCCGATATCGCCCGTTCCAGATCCGGCCCGTCAGCGCATAACCGGTGCAACAGCCCGATTGCCATCGCAACAGATGGCACAACCGGTTCGGGTGCTATCACGCGGCCAACTTCCTCGGCGATCACACCTGCGGCGGACAATCCCATGCCCAGCCCGCCGGATTCTTCAGGTGTTGTCACGCTCAAAACACCGGCTTCGGCCAAGTCTCGCCAAACGTCAGCGCCCCAACCCGCGCCATCATCTCGAACGCGACGCGCCCGCGCGATTCCGCCGGCGCGTTCCAGCAGCGTGCGAGCGCTGTCGCGCAACAAACGCAGGTCTTCTTCTTGTTCCATCGTCATCACGAATTACCCTTTCCGCGCTGGATCATCACCGGAGTTTCGGTGCTAAAAACCTTTTCACCAGCCGGATTAAAGGCCTCAAGTGTGTATTTCAGAACCCCGCGGTCGGGCTTGCTGCGCGAAGGCGTAACGCTATCCACCACCAGCTTGATATCCAGCGCCTCATCCGGAAAAACCGGCCGTAGCCATCGCAAGGTATTGAAGCCGATACCGCCGATATTTGCCACACCGACCATCAGTTCACGCATGACGGGCTCAAACACAACCAGCATAGTCTGGAATCCAGACGCTATCAGGCCGCCATGAATCCCTTTGGCATAGTCTTCATCTATGTGCAGGCGTTGTGGGTCCCACTCGTGGGCAAAGCCCATAATCTGATCTTTGGTCAATGGTTTGGAGCGGAAATTGAAAACCTGCCCGGCGTAAAAATCTTCGAGATACTTCATTGGTCAGTTTCTCCCTCTGACTTGGCAAAGCCCGCATCGAAACCAGTCGCGCCTTGTGCGGCAATTCTGTTGCGGTTGAATTCTTCCAGCTTGGGATAGGTCTCGTGAAAGGCCTCAAGGAATTCCACCATCGGCGCATCCACAAACAGGCCGCGGTCATTCACATATTCCATGTGCCGCTGGTCGTGTTCGTCAAATTCATGGAAAAGCGCATCATGCTCTCCATCAAATACTAACGGCTTCACGCCAAACCGGTTGCACAGATCCATGTTAAAGGCTGGTGTCACCTTATAGGGTTTTCCGTCTAGCCAAAGCTGGACATAGCCGTGATAAATGAACAGGTCGGTATCCATCAACGCCGCCAGCTTCGGCGTATTTAGGTGATTTCGCACATCGGCAAAGCCAAGCGCGGCGGGAATGCCAACAGCCCGCAAGCAGGCCGCCAGCAAAATGGCCTTTGGCACACAAAAAGCCGACTCCATCCCCGCAATTTCGCTGGCGCGGTAGGCTTCGGCGTTCAGGGCGAATGTGTAAGGGTCATACCGAATGTTATCACGCACAGCTTCGAACAGGCGGATAGCTTTTTCCTTTTTGGAAACGTCGGGTGCCATATCGCCCAATGCCGACATGACAAACGCATGAACTTCCCGGCTATCGCTATCGACATAATGCGCCGGAGACACAAAGCGCCCCGCCTCGTTTGACAATTCGGACTCCGACATCTCAACCTCTTCTTTGCAAGCCACGCCACATTCTAACAAGTGTTAGATTATGGCACTCCCCGCGCAGCGTCAACCTTCCACCGCACTTATTTTATTGTTTTTCGAACCCGAGCACTGAATTTTGCGCACCAAGATCGGGGGCAGCGGCCGTTTTGGAGGGGGCCGACCTGAACATCGGTGCAATTGGCAGCGGCAGCGCGTCAATCTCTGTCTCGCCAACAAGCGTTTTCCGCTCAAAAACCCCGCGCGCCGTGAAATGCGGGTCTTGCTTTGCCTCAAGCGGGGTTTTAACAACCGTGCAGCAGCAATCCGCCGCCGTCAAAAGCGGCTCCCAATAGGCGGACGGCTTGGCTGCCAGCCTACGGGCCACCTCGGCCTTGGTCGCGTTTTGGTCCTTGTTGTCATCCCGCAGCGCCGCCGGAAGGTCAATTACGTTGCAAAACGCAATCCAGAACTTTTCCTCGATCGCCCCGACAGCTATCAGCCGGTCATCTGCCGCCGGATACATCCGGTAGCGCGCTGTGCCACCGGTCAACCGGTCTGCACCATTTTCAATGTCCTCGCCCGCCACAACGCCCTTGGCATGGGCCCAATATGCAAAGGCAAAAGCGCCTTCGGCCATGGCAATATCAAGATATGCCCCTTGCCCGCTTTTGTCCCGCTGGCGCAGAGCCAACAAAATATTCATCACCGCTGGATAGGTCCCGCCGCCGATATCGGCAACCAAAGCAAATGGATTGGCCGGTTGGTCTACAGGCCCCGCGCTCAGGGATAGAACCCCGGCATCGCCGACATAGTTCATGTCATGCCCGGCAGCGTCGCGTTTTGGCCCGGTCTGGCCATAGCCGGTAATTGAACAATAAATAACCGCCGGATTGAGCGCCTTTACGGCCTCGTAGCCCAGCCCCAGACGGTCCATAACGCCGGGGCGGAACTGTTCAACAATAACGTCGGCTTTTTCGATCAGGTGCCGCAGGCTTTCAACAGCCCCCTCGGCCTTAAGGTTCAGCGCGATGCTTTTTTTGCCACGGTTCAGGACAGCATAGCCAAGGCTGCGCCCCTCGATCTGCGGCATTGTCAGGCGCATATCCTCGCCAGTGCCAGGGCGTTCCAGCTTGATAACTTCCGCCCCGGCCTCGGCCAGCATCAGTGTCGCCATCGGGCCAGGTAAAAGCGTGCTGAAATCCAACACTAGGATATCATCAAGGGGTTGCGTCATTCGTTTTTCCTTTTAGGCAAGGCGCGCGGCGCCATTATTAAGCACCAGCACATCGCGCTCCGGCACCGTTGCGCGGAACCGCACGTCCTTATCATCTTCCCAGATTTCAAACCGCACAGTCTCGCCGGGGTAAACTGGCGCGGAAAACCGCACATCAAGCCCCACCAAACGGCTGGAGTCATAATCGCAGATCGACTTCAAAACCGCACGGCCCGCCAAACCATAGGTCGCCAGCCCGTGCAAAATCGGACGATCAAACCCGACCGAGCGTGCCACTTCTGGGTCCGCGTGCAGCGGATTATAATCACCACTTAGCCGGTAAATCAGCGCTTGGCGCGGTAAGGTTGTCAGATCACAAACGTGATCGGGCGCGCGCTCCGGCAGCACGGCTGGCACGGGGCCGGGCAGGTTTTCACCGCCAAAACCCCCGTCACCCCGACAAAAAGTTGACATCTTCACGCGCGCCAATGTCTCGCCGGAAGCGGCATCAATGATGTCGCGGCTTAGATACAGCACCGCACCTTTGCCTTCGCCCTTGTCGGAAATCTGGTCAATACTTGTGCGGCCAATCACCGTACCCGCAACCGGTAGCGGCTTAAATACCTCAAGCCACTGCTCACCGTGCAAAACCTTTTTCCAGTCAATGCCGGCTTTCGGGTCTTTCAACCAAAACCCGGGATAGCCCAGAATAACTGCCATGCTTGGCGCGGCCACCAACCCGTCTTCATAAACATAGGCCAGCTCTTTTGGGTCATTCGGATCTTCGCCAAACCCCAGTCCGAGCGCGTAAAGCATGGTGTCGCGTTCGGTGTAACTGTGCTCGATATCCTCGAACTTCCAATTGTTCAGCGCCTCAATATCCACTGCAAAATTCCTTTCAAATCCGAAATCAAACGGTACTTGCCGAACCCAGAATAGCCGTGACCTGGCTGGACAGCACACCGCCATTGCCATGCGCGACCGCCAAATCCACGCCGTTAAGCTGCATCCCTGGTGCGTCGCCCCTGATCTGGCGCGCGGCCTCAATTATGGTAAAAATGCCATACATTCCGGGATGCACGCAGGACAATCCGCCGCCATTTGTATTCACAGCCAGCGCACCACCGGGCGCGATCCGCCCATCCGAAACAAACCCACCGCCTTCGCCTTTTTTGCAAAAACCGAGGTCTTCCAGAAACAGGATTGTGTTGATGGTAAACGCGTCATACAGCTCCACCACATCAATATCCGCCGGGGTCACGCCCGCCATCGCAAAAGCCCGTTTGCCCGAACCTTTGGCCGCCGTTACCGTAAAGTCTTTCATCTGCGATATCTGCCGATGGCTGCTTTCCGCCGCAGACCCCAGCACATAAACCGGTGCATTCGGGAAATCCTTCGCCCGGTCCGTGCGCACCAAAACGATCGCGCCCCCGCCATCGGTAACCAGACAGCAATCCAGCTTGGTCAACGGGTCCCCGACCATGCGCGAGCTTAGGACATCCTCACGCGTTAGCGGGTCACGCATAAATGCTTCGGGGTTGTGGCTTGCCCACGCCCGCGCCGCCACGGCCACGTCAGCCAAGTTCTCGCGTGTGGTGCCGTATTCATACATGTGCCGAGCGGCGGCCAGCGCATAGCCGGATATCGGATAGCGCGGGCTGTAAAGCCCCTCGTACGGCGGTAGCTTAGAGGCGGTCACCAACCGCCCCGACGCCGTGCGCTGGTTGGAGCCATAACAAATAAGCGCCACATCGCATAAGCCCGCTTCCAGCGCCATCGTTGCCGAGGTCAGGTAATTCACAAACGACGAGCCACCCGTCATGGTGCCATCAATAAAACGTGGCTGGATACCTAGATATTCCGCAGCCATAAGGGCAGGCATACTGTCTTCCATCATGGTGCAGAACAGCCCGTCAACATCGCTTAGCTTTAGCCCGGCATCCTTCAGCGCCGCATGCGCAGATTGCGCCATAACATCATAAGCACTAAATCCGTGCGCCTCACCAAAACCGGCATGACCCACACCTACAATCGCAGATTTTCCGCGCATATAATCAGTCATCTCTCAACCCTCCGCCGGTTTGCACAAAACGGCAGGGGTGCCGTCAATGTCACCCACAAACACCGCAACGGGCATTCCAATTTTCACATCAGCCGGCGCGATCCCGTCCACACGACTCATCATGCGGACCCCTTCGGCCAGCTCGACCATGCACACATTATAATCCCCGCCACTCTCTGGGCGGCGGCGTACTGTTGTGGTGGTATGCACCTCGCCCGCTCCAGAGGCCCGATGCCAGGTTAACGCTCTGCTGCCACAATGCGGGCAGTTAACGCGCGGGAAGAAGTGGGACTTGTCACACTCGTCACATTTGGGAAGGTTGATCTGACCTTTTGACAGCCCGTCCCGAAATTTTGCATCGGGTCCTAAAGCACTTTCCATATTGCTCTCCTTTTGCCGGCTTGGCAGAATACGAATCTACGTTGACCTCATTTCTAACAGACGTTAGATTTAATGCAACTCCTCTGATGCCCAAACCCGAGAGCAAACAAATATGAGCGATCAAACCCCAACTGCCCTTGCGGGTATAAAAGTTATTGATATGACCTCGGTCGTTTTCGGGCCTTTGGCGACACAGATGCTTGGGGATCTCGGCGCTGACGTCATAAAGGTCGAAAGCCCTGAGGGAGATATGCTGCGGCAGGTGTTGCCAGCCCAGAATCCCGGCATGGGTGCAGCTTTTCTTGGCACGAACCGCAATAAACGCAGCGTCGTGCTTGATCTGAAAACGCCCGAAGGTCATGCGCAATTGCTGGCGCTGCTGAAGGATGCAGATGTCTTTGTATCCAGCATTCGCCCCGCGGCCCTCGCGCGGTTGTCCCTGTCGCCTGACACTTTGCGCGCGCTTAACCCCAAGCTGATCACGGTGGCCGCCGTTGGGTTCGGATCAGACGGACCTTATGCCGATAAACCCGCCTATGACGACAGTGTGCAATCGGTTTCGGGCATGGCGGGGCTGACTATGATGCAGAATCCCGACAATGCACCGGCCTATGCCCCGACGATCATTGCTGACAAGTTGGGGGGCCTGACTGCCGCCCATGCCATTACAACTGCGCTGTTCCATCGCGAACGCACAGGCCAAGCGCAGCATATCGAGGTTCCGATGCTGGAAACTCTTGCTTCATTTCTGCTGGTGGAACACATGGCAGCGGCCACCTTTGAAGAACATCCCGAAAGTTTCGGTTATAAGCGAATGCTGGTGCCCCATCGTCGCCCTGTGCAGACCAAGGATGGCTTTATTACCATCCTGCCCTATTCAAACGCCCAATGGGCGCGGTTCTTCAAAACGGTTGGCCGGACCGAAATGCTGGACCACCCTTGGGTGACCAGCATGGACAAACGTAGTGAAAATATTGGCGGAATCTATGATATGGTTGCCCAGATAGCGCCCGAGCGAACCACAGCTGAGTGGATTGACCTGATGGAGCAGGCCGATATCCCGGCCATGCCCGTTCGCTTACTAAAAGATTTACCCCAAGATGCCCACCTGGCCGCCACCGGCTTCTTCCAGACAATCGACCACCCGACGGAGGGTCCGATCTGGACAACAAAACCAGCGGTTAAATACTCGGCCACGCCTGCCCGCTATGATATTGCCGCTGCACCAAAGCTAGGCGAACATAGCGAAGAAATCCTGAACAAAGTCAAGCTGGATTAACAGGGCGGCTTACGGGGCGAATTCGGCACGCAATTGCTTGTTGTGTTCACCCACATCCGGCACTGGCCCTTGCTTGATATCATCGCGCAGCGGCGAGGCGGTAACCATGGCTTTGCCACCGGGGGTGTCGATCTCTATCTGGCGCAGGGCAGGATGATCTGCGAGGTCCGGCACAGAGGAAACGTTGGCCCACGGAAGTTTGTTTTCCTCCAGCAAGTCAATCAGCCCGGCGCGGGTCATGCCTTGGCAGCGGTTCGAGATGATCGCGTAGAGCGCTTCGGTATTGGCCACGCGGTCGGCATTGCTCGCAAAGCGGGGGTCTTCGATCAGATCGGGGCGGTCCAATACACCTTCGCAGAAACGTACCCATTCAGAATGTTGCTGGCAGACAATGACAACCTCGCCATCGCGGCAACTGACCTTACCATAGGGCGCGATGATCGAGTGGGCGAGGCCCATACGTGGCGTTTCGCGATCCATGTAGTTATAATGCAGTAACGGCACGCACATCATGTCCGCCATTGAATCGAACATGGATATCTTGATCGCCTTGCCTTTGCCGGTAATCCCCCGCTCTATCAGGGCTTCGAGAATGGCTGTGTGGGCGGTGGCACCGGTGGTTATATCCGCCATCGAGACCCCGACTTTGACCTGTTCATCCGGTGTGCCGGTAACGGCGCAGATGCCGCTTTCCGCCTGAATCAGCATGTCATAGGCTAGACGTTTGGCGTAGCTGCTGGTTTGGTCGTAACCGAAGATATCAACACAGATCAGGCGCGGGTATTTCGCGACCATTTCCTCGGCACCCATGCCCAGCCTGTCTGCCGCGCCCGGTGCGATGTTTCGGACAAAAACATCAGCCTTGGCAACCATTCGTTCCAGCATTGCGCGGTCATTTTCTTCTTTGATATTCAGTTCCAGGCTTTCTTTGCCACGGTTAAGCCATGCAAAATAGGCACTGGTTCCAAGAACGGCGCTGTCATAGTGGCGGGCCGTTTCGCCGCCTTGCCGCTCTATTTTGATGACGCGGGCACCGGCATCTGCCAGCCGAAGCGTACAAACCGGACCGGCAACCGCCTGTTCCAGCGCGATGACCAGAAGGCCGTCCAATGGTAGCATGTTTATCTCCTTAAGAAGCGCGAGGGTCGCGTTGACAGGTTCTTTTGCTACCGTTACAAATGTCCGGACAAATTGTCCACCCACTTACGGAGGGTGGGATATGGAAAGCCGTAGGGTAATATCATGGTTATGCTCCTGATTGAGAGGAACCCAACATGAGCCGTTCACAGGTTTCAGGGCGGCCACGATATGCCGTGGTTGCGCAGGCGTTGACCGAGGATATTTTGTCTGGCCGCTATCCGGTGGGTGCAACCTTGCCCTCGGAACACGCCCTTTGCGCACAATTTGACATTAGCCGCCATACCACCCGCGAGGCGTTGCGCCGCTTACAGGCGCTAGGGTTGGTCACGCGCCGCGCCGGAGTCGGAACACAGGTGAAATCCGATCACATCGTACAACGATATGTGCAAGTGGGCGATACCGTCTCCGACCTTTATCAATACGCGAAAGATATGGTTTTGAACGTGCTTGAGGTGAGTGACATCAAGGCCGATGCAGAAACCGCTGCGTTGCTGGGTAGCGAGAAAGGCGAGGCTTGGAGCCAGTTACGCGGGGTGCGGGCGATGGATGGGGGCGGGGTGCCAGTGGCGTTGATGGATGCCTATATTATCCACGCCTATCGCGGCGTTCTGGGCGATATAGAGGGGGCGGGCCTGCCGATCTGGTCGTTGATTGAAGCGCGTTACGGGATTGTCCCTGCCGAAGTGCGCCAGCAAATATCGGCGACCACACTGGGCCGCAACGAGGCCGAAAGGCTGGCCGCCCGGGAGGGGGATCCGGCGCTACGGATCACGCGGCATTACCTGACACAAGCGCTGGACGTTTACGAGGTTGCTATCAGCCTTTACCCGGCAGAACGATTTACATATTCCAATACGTTGCGGATCGAACAACCCGTTTCTGTATCCTGACAGGAGGCTAGCGATAAGCACATGAGCGGAACATTAGAGCAAAAGGACGAATTATTGCCATTAATGAAGGCGGTCCCGCTTTCGGAGGCCGATGTGCTGGATCTCGGCTGTGGTACTGGCAGTTTGGCACGGCGGATTGCGGGCGAATCCGGCGCGGCAAGTGTGACCGCGATTGATGCAGATGCCGCACAGATTGCCCGCGCAAAAGAAAAAGGCGGTGGAGTGAAATACTTGACCGGTAGCGCCGAGGCGCTGCCGCTACCCGATGCCAGTATCGACGTGGTGGTGATGATGAAATCGTTGCATCATGTGCCGATCCCGCAAATGGACAAGGCATTTTCAGAACTGGAGCGGGTGTTGCGCCCTGACGGGCGGATTTATATCTGTGAGCCGGAATATGCCGGCCCGTTCAACAACATCCTGCGCCTGTTCCACGATGAAGGGATCGTGCGTGCCGCGGCGTTGGAGGCGATCAAACGCGCCACCTCAGGGGGGTTCAAAATTACTGAAACGACCGATTACCTGCGGATTGTAAACTTCAATGATCTTAATGACTTCCGAAAGAAAATGATGGACAAGCCTTGGCTGAAAAACAAGATTACCCCATCTGTTGAGGCACAGGTTGCCGCTGCATGGGAGGATTATTCTGCAGCTGACGGCAGCGCGGCCCTATCTTCGCGTATGCTTGTTTTTGTACTGCAAAAGGGTCAGAAACCAGAATGAATTTTGAGTTCAACAAGAGAACAAGCGCCATGCGGTATCACACTCGCAATGAAGCTGAACATAGGCGTGTCATTCTGCAAGCGGATCCTATTGAAAATGGGGGGAATACCTTTAAAATATCCAAGCGCCCAACAATCGCAAGGTATCCCTCCGGAGGAACACTCTAATTGTCGCAAATTTTTATCTCTAACTCGATTTTAGCGGGCTTTATAACTAGTTTTTTGGTATGTCTTCTTGTCTTGCTGACTCAACGCTATCACGGCGCTCAAACTTTTGACGCGACTGAAGGCGTTCAGAAGTTTCACCAAACGCCAACACCTAGGATAGGCGGCATCGCCCTTGCGGCCGGTTTTCTGGTCGGATGGATGTTTTTAGAAACCGAGGCCCAGCGCTTGTTCGGCTGGCTCTGCCTTGCCGGGTCACCGGTCCTTATCTTTGGTCTGCTCGAAGACATTTTTGCGAACGTGAGCGTTCGCAGGCGACTGTTTGCCTCGATCGCAGCGGCGCTTCTTTTTTGTTTTCTTACCGGCTTTTCAATCGAACGCATACATGTTTGGTGGTTCGATATATTCTTGGCCGTTTCTGCTATATCGGTCGCCTTCACGGTACTTGCCATTGCCACGGCAACAAACGCAATCAACATTATTGATGGTTTTCACGGGCTTGCTTCCGGAACGACATTGATAATGCTAGCAGCAATTCTTTTCATCAGTGGAACCGCCGGTGATACCGAACTCGTTGAAATTACAGCTTTGGCGTTTGCCGTCACTTTGGGTTTTTTCGTTTTGAACTTCCCTTTTGGAAAAATCTTTCTTGGAGACGGGGGCGCATATTTTCTCGGGTTTCTGGTTGCAGTGCTAACAATAATACTGCCGGCCAGAAACCCCGAGGTTTCGCCTTGGCTGTCTCCGCTTATCCTTTGTTATCCTCTGACGGAATTGACTGTCTCCATGGCGCGGAAAACCCGGCGCGCCGGACATCACTTCAGCCAACCCGACCATTTACATTTACACATGTTGGTATACCGGACTATCGGGCGGCAGATAGGAAACAGGCCTGAATATATATCGCACGGACTGACCAGCCTGTGTCTCTGGTCGATGCCGATCGCCTCCTTGGGCCTCATCTTAGCGTCTGACTTGAGCGCCAAATTCGCTTACTTAAGCACTTTGGGTATATGGCTATTTTATTTATTTATCTACAACATAGCCCTTCGTCTTGACCGATAGCTTATTCCAGCGCAATTATTGCGATAAGCATCCTTTGACTTGAAGCAGGTTATCAAACTAGAGCCGCCTACGCGGAGCGCAGACGATCTTAAACAAATCCAAAAAACCCATGCAAAAACCTCAGATTTCCATCGTAATGCCGGCCTTCAACTCTGAAGAAACAATTTCTGCGAGTATTGAATCGGTCCTTTCACAGACGTTCAAAAACTGGGAGCTAATAATTGTGGATGATGCGTCTGAAGATGGTACTGCCAAATTGGTATTACGTGAATATGATGATAAGCGTATCAAATTAATCCAGAATTCAGCGAATATGGGCCCGGCGGGAGCTCGGAATGTCGCGCTCGAATGTGCCACCGGAGATTTTGTCGCCTTTCTTGATGCAGATGATCTTTGGACCCCTGAAAAACTGAAGCTTCAACTTTCTTTTATGCAAAATAATAACTGTGCGATCTCTTTCACCTCTTACTGGCGCCTCGGCAAAACCGATTCTCAAAAGCATCAAGAGAAAAAAGCAGCCAAAGTAATTTCTTATGAAGATTTACTTGATCAAAATGGAATTGGTTGCCTTACGGCGATGATTGACAGGCGTAAGCTACCGAACCTTCGGTTTTCAAACCTTTCTGAAATCATGGGTTCAGTCAAAACGAACAGGTTACTCAAGTTCTTGCTGAAAGGGCGGGTTGGCCATGAAGACTATGCATTCTGGCTTTCGGCACTCCGCCCTCTGGAGGGGCAACCGCCGCTTCTGGCGCTGGGGCTGGATGAACCTCTGGCTTATTATCGCGTAAGTTCCGGGTCTTTTTCAGCCAACAAATTTCAGGCCGCCCTCTCCCAGTGGTTTATTTATCGCTATATTGAGAACTTAACCTTCTGGCGGTCCCTCAAACATTTCTCGCGATACGCCTTTACCGGTGTTTATTCCCGCTGGCGCAGCCGGTCATAAATCAGAAATGTCGGAACCAGTGGCGGGTAAAGGGGCGGTATAATTCCGCGTCAGGTCTGGCTTGAAGGGCTCAACCAAATGCTTGCATTTGATCATCTCAGCTGCTTTCTCCTTGGAAGAGAATAGGTGGAGCCGAAAATTTCTGAAATCAACACGAAGAGCCAGGGATAAATTTTCGAAGGGCCAGATGCCCAAGCGACCGAAACGACCCTGCGGTTCGAAAACTGTTAAAGTTTTCGTTCTCGACAATTCCCCCAACCCGTACACGGCTGGCTCTCATGCGCGTTGTCACAACGCGAATTTTATTAAGTCTGAGTGAATATTCGAGGAATGTTTCAGCGTGTAGTGGCCCATTTGATAATTGGATGAAATCAACAAGATTTTCGGCACGCTGACCGTAAGCCCTGATGGCATTTTTACCACAAATCGAAAATCGATCATTGTAACCCATGTACCATTGCCAGTTTGGGAGAACGGCGGCATCTGGATTTTCCAAGCATTTGTCTAGGCAACCCTCTGATATTTTGTCGTGATAAAGCAAATCCGGACGCACAAAAACCGCGATATCCGGGTCATATTTGGACAAGCGTAAAGTCACGGAATGAAGTGAATGAAGCTGGTGGATCAGATTTTTGAGCGACTTGAAATTATCCCCCCAATAATCACCACGTTTTTCAATGTCCGGATATTTCCATATGTCCAGACATTTTTCAGGGCCTTCGAGCTCTCCATCGTATTTATTAAAAAATTCATAGTTGGATTGATCCAGAAGGCCATCCTCGCCCGACCGCTTGTTCGAAATCTGGTCGATCTCGAAAAGATGAAAAAAAACCTCTACTTTTGCCCCCATCCTTTTCAGCGGGTTCAAGATATTTTCCTCAATACTTGGAACACAAATATTGGAAGCCCGAGGAATCCCGAAGAATGCGACAGCTACTTTTTTTTGCATAGAAATTCCAATTCATAAACACTTTTTTAAAGAACGTATCGCTTGCAGCTCCAATGCGGCCCCGGTGTTTCGAGTGCATCTTCAATTCCTCAAAAGCTGGTTTACAATACTAGCCGCGTTTCCCCATTTTTCCGCGCTTATAGTCGATAACGCCCCGCGCCATGTT
>Ga0209121_10004523_pt1 | contig 12969 bp, 7 predicted proteins | sample Cruoilmetagenom3_FD_187292 | JGI IMG/M metagenome (GOLD analysis project Ga0209121, IMG submission 187292) | Oil polluted marine microbial communities from Coal Oil Point, Santa Barbara, California, USA - Sample 3 (SPAdes) (version 2) | ecosystem: Environmental > Aquatic > Marine > Oil seeps ... | reverse complement strand
GCAGCAGCACCGCAGATAATTCCTTCCACCCCAGCAACCTTGGCCGAAAGAGCACCAAAGAAAACCGCGGCAAGCAGCCAGAACAATATAGTTAATGTAGCAAACACGAAGATATGCACCTTGGAAATCTTGAATGTGCCCACAGTCATATAGGCCGTGAAGATGCCCCACAGGATACACACCCAGGCGAGCCCTTGAGGTGCTAATTCAACTACACCAAGCCAATCCATAAGGAACATAAAGCTTAAACCTATCCAGAACAAGCCATAGGAAGTGAAGGCAGTCAGCCCGAACGTATCCCCCCGCCGCCCATCAATTATGCCAGCTATGACCTGAGCCAAGCCTCCCCAGAAAAAACCATAGAGCAATGGCTCCACATTGGATATTACGCCTATATTATGTATTTGCAACAGAATGGTATTGAAGCCGAATCCAGCAAGTCCTAATGCCCCAGGGTTTCCCCACTTGATTTCCTGCATCATGACAATCTCCCTCCTTTCATGGCTCTAACATAAATTGATGGTGCCAATCGGGCTGCAAAGCCTATTTGGCACCATCTTGCCCCATATTTTTCCAGTCTAAAACGCTACACTCTACTTTTCACCAGGTCACCTACCACGCTCGGATCAGCCAAAGTGGTGATGTCCCCTAGATTGCCTACATCGCCAGCAGCGATTTTTACCAGGATCCTTCTCATAATCTTGCCGCTTCTGGTCTTGGGCAAACCGTCAGCAAACTGGATTTTGTCCGGTGCAGCTATGGGTCCAATCTCCTTTCTAACATGAGCCACAAGCTCCTTTTTCAGACCTTCGGTTTTCTCCTCGCCCACCTTGAGGGTTACATAGGCGTATATGCCCTGCCCCTTAATCTCATGAGGCATACCAACTACTGCCGCCTCAGCAACTTTCTCATGGGACACCAGGGCGCTCTCCACTTCAGCAGTGCCAATGCGGTGACCAGAGACATTGATCACATCATCTATCCGACCCATCAGCCAATAGTAGCCATCCTCATCCCTTCGGGCACCATCGCCTGTAGTATATACTCCAGGGAATTGGATAAAGTATGTTTCTTTGAACCGCTCAGGATCGCCATACACTCGCCGCATCAACCCCGGCCAGGGCTTCTTAATGACAAGGTAACCCCCCTCATTGACATCACAGGGAGTACCATCCTCCCTCAGGATTTCCGCATCAACTCCCGGGAAAGGCACAGTCGCCGAACCGGGCTTTGTCGCTATCGCGCCCGGCAACGGGCTAATCAGAATGCCGCCAGTTTCAGTCTGCCACCAAGTATCTACGACGGGACATTTACCTTTGCCTATTAGATTATGGTACCACATCCACGCTTCTGGGTTTATGGGCTCGCCCACGGTGCCCAAGATGCGTAGTGAAGATAAGTCCCACTTCTCAGGCCACTCATCACCTTCTCTCATCAAAGCTCGCAGTGCTGTAGGGGCAGTATAAAAGGTGTTGACTCTATATTTCTCCACGATCTCCCAGAACCTGTCCGGGTGAGGGTAAGTAGGCACACCCTCGTAGAACAAGCTGGTAGCGCCAAAAGCCAGCGGCCCATATACGATAAAGCTATGCCCGGTCACCCAGCCAATGTCAGCGGTGCACCAGAAAGTATCTTCTTCCTTGTAATCGAAGATCCACTTGAAGTTCTGCAGACAGAAAAGAAGATAACCAGCCTGGGTATGTAGCACCCCTTTTGGTTTGCCAGTACTGCCGCTGGTGTAGAGAATATATAGCGGATCTTCAGCATCCATCACCTCAGGTTCACATTCCGGTTTAATATCTTCAGCCTGCATCTCCTCATGCCACCAATGGTCGCGCCCTTCGTTCATATTGACCTCGTTGCCAAGCCTCTTCACCACAATGGCATGCTTAACATCAGGACAGTCCGCCATGGCGGTATCAGCATTGACTTTGCTATTTATCACCCTGCCATTGCGATAGTAACCATCACAGCAAACAACAATTTCGGAGCCGCCGCCAAGAACTCTATCCCTGAGCGCCTCAGCACTGAAGCCACCAAACACCACACAATGAATAGCTCCTATTCTGGCGCAGGCAAGCATAGCAATAGGTAGCTCCGGGATCATGGGAAGATAAATCGAAACCCGGTCACCCTTCTTGACACCGAACTTTTTCAGCACATTGGCGAACTTGCACACCTCGTAGTAAAGCTCTTGATAAGTATAGGTCTTGCTGTCTCCCTCGGGCTCTCCTTCCCAAATGAGGGCTGCCTTATTCTTGCGCCAGGTCTTGAGATGGCGGTCAATACAGTTGTAGCAAACATTGAGTTTGCCACCTACGAACCACTCATGCTTCCCCTGCGCAAAGTCTTCCACCAGCACCCTATCCCATTTTCCATACCAGTCAAGTTGTTCAGCCAGTTCTCCCCAGAATTTCTCCGGGTTCTCAATAGACTCCCGGTAAATCCTCCTGTATTCGTCCATGCTTTTTATGTAAGCTTTCTCACTTGCTTCCTTGGATGGAGGAAATACACGCTTCTCCTCCATCATGGAAATCATGCCTTTCTCGGCTGTCATGACAATCTCCTTTCCTGACCGTTTCTGAACATTGAGTCCTGCAGGTATTCGCACCGATCGGATGTCAATTCTGGACTAACTCGGAAATCTAGCACGTAAGACCAAATAATGCAAGCCCTCGGAGCCTCTACGTGTAGCGGAACACCTGGGGTAGAGACGCCTCAGTTTGAACGGAAATGACTAAAGGTTGATATCTAGCCATACCACTACCAGCGCGGATAACTTGTCTTGTCTTCGCCGCGACTACGCCTGCCTTCTTGCCTCCCAATACCAGTCCAGACACTTCTTCGCGGCCTCATTCCTCTGACTTGATCTCCTTACCGATAGCGAATGCTTTAGCTACGAACTGTCCCAGAGCCTGATATTGGCTAGCTGGGTCTGTAACGTAGATAAGGGGCTTAATTTTGTTAACATCTGGTTTCCCGTTGGAGAGACAGCTCTGGGAAATATGGGTTTCCTCAATTCTGCCAACAATAAGTGAATGGCTCCCCAAATCCAAGATATGCACCACCGTGCATTCCAGGTTGACAGGACATTGCTCAATAAGCGGGGCGTTATCTAATTTGCCGTAAAACACTTTGAACTGACAAGCCTTCACCTTGTCAACTTTAGAGCCAGATGCTATTCCACAGTAATCTACCTCCTTTGCCATATCAGTTGAAGGCACGTTTATGGAAAAAGCCAGATTCCTAGTAATGCCTCTGTGGGTGTATCGGCTATGCCTTATGGCGACAGAGATCATCGGAGGCTCACCATTGGCAATACCTCCCCAGGCGCATGTCATAAAATTGGGCTTGCTATCAATAACTGCGCCCACTAGCAGTGCAGGCATGGGGTAAATCAGCGTTTCAGGGCCCAACGGAATCTTATCCATAACCTTTCCTCCTGTACATAATAATGCTGGTTGCCGCCGCTCTGTTTAGGGACTGCGCATCATCCAGCTTTGCCAACATTGTAACCCTTTCTACCGCGGCTGACAAAGAGATTAACGATAGGACACTTTGCCCGGTATCTGACCGTTGGCGGCAGATTACAGGCGACGCAGTGACAAGCGCATCCAGCGTACACCAAGCATCGTGTGACGCCCCTGAATTTCCAGCGGCGGCCTTTTAACACGACTGGTTTCGTGTTACAATTCTGGGCTGCGGAATGGGCTACTTTCTAGGCGTAGATATCGGCTCTGTCAACTCCAAACTGGCGCTCATTGATGAGAACGGCAGATTTGTTCATTCTGACATCGAAAAAATAGGCTCAGGCCCCAGAGCGGCGGTCAACTCGCTTATTACCAGGCTGGCTGAGAGATTCGATCTTGATGACATTGTGGCCGCTGGCGTATCGGGTTCGGGTAGGTCAGCCATTCCCAGAGAGCTCGGCTGGATAGAATATAGCAGTTCACTGTCAATCGCTTCAGGGTTGCTTGATTCGCATCCTGACGTCAAAACCATCATACAAATTGGAGGACAGAGCTCGCTGGTCATAGAGCTCGAAGACGGATTGCGTAGGCCGTGGAAGGTGGTATCCAATCCACTATGCGCAGCAGGCACAGGAAGATTCTTGGAGCAGCAGGCATACAGGCTCGGCATCAGTATGGGTGATTTCGCCAGGCTGGCGCTGGAATGTGAAGGCACCCCACCCAGAATAGCCGCCAGATGCAGCGTCTTTGCCAAAACTGACCTCATCCATCTCCAGCAGAAGGGCGTAACCGTTGAACCAATGCTATATGCCTTGTGCCAGAGCGTTGCCCGAATGGTTGGCTCTCTCAAAAAAGGCATTTTCGTTGAGCCGGTCTACTTTGTTGGTGGTGTTGCTGCCAATAAGGCTATAGCGAAGGCTCTTAACGAGATACTGTCAGCAAGGAACAAGCATCAAGTACAAGTAATTATCCCAGACAACTACCTTTACTTGGAGGCATTGGGCTCAGCGCTACTTTCAATAGGGAAGACTTCGCGAAGTGTTGCGCTGTCAGAAGCAGACGTGAAGCAGCGCTATTTTGAAATGCCCAAGCTAGATTTCGTGGCTGCCGAGAATATGCAGGCGGTTGCCAAGATAGAGAGCGAGTGCACCGGGTATCTCGGAGTGGATGTCGGGTCCACCAGCACCAAGGCGGTGATAGTTGACGGAAAGGGAAAAGTCCTGGCAAAACACTACCTGATGACTGCTGGCAGGCCGGTTGATGCCATCAGGGAAGTGTTCAGGAACTTGCTTCGGTATGGTGGCGACAAGGCCAAGATAGCTGGCGTGGGTGTCACGGGTTCTGGTAGGTACCTGGTTGGCGGCTTCATTGGGGCTGACCTGATTAAGAATGAGATCACAGCGCAGACGAGGGCTGCCATGGAGCTGGACCCTGAGGCGGATATCATTGAGATTGGTGGCCAGGACTCCAAGCTGGTCATCAAGAGAAACGGCGTTGTCGTTGACTACCAGATGAACAAGGCGTGCGCTGCCGGAACAGGAAGCTTCATTGACGAACTGGCTGAAATGCTCGGTGTCTCCGTAACCGATGGTCAGTTCGCCAATCTAGCCTTCGCCGCACCCTATACCATTGACCTGGGAACAAGATGCGCCGCTTTTATGGGACAGGCGGTGGCCCTAGCCCAGCAAGCTGGCGTGCCCCTAGAAGTAATCACAGGCAGCCTTTCCATTGGCATAGCCAAGAACTATCTGTCCAAAGTGGTGGGGAACAGAAGGCTGGGCGGCAAGGTTATCCTCACCGGGGCAGTGTTCTATAACAAGGCGGTTGTCTCGGCATTTCACCGGGAACTTGAAGGCAAGACGCTAACTGTACCAGAGCACAAGGAAATAAGCGGCGGAATAGGTGCAGCGCTGCTGGCAAAAGAGGCAATGGCGGACCGGAAATCAAAGTTCAAGGGATTCCAAAAGGTCATCAACAGTGAAGTTACCCTTTCCACATTCACCTGCAAAGCATGCGACAACAACTGCACTATTACCCGAATGCAGATGCCAGGTGAGAAAGCTACCTACTATGGCAGCAGGTGCGACCGCTATGATGCGGCCGCCGGCCAAGCCAAGCAAGAAACATTCTTTGACGAGCGAGAAAAATTGCTCTTTGGGAAGTATAAGCCAGATTCCGGGACTGAACCTACAATAGGTATTCCCAGGGCGCTCCTGGTATATGACTTTGCTCCGCTGCTTATCGGTTTTCTCAACGCGCTCAATACCAGATGCGTCCTTACCAGCAAGTCCACCGGTGAAATCATCGGCAAGGCGGTCGAGCTAAGCTACACTGACAGTTGTTTCCCAGTCAAGCTTCTCCATGGTCATGCGGCAATGCTTGATGACGTTGATTATATCCTTTATCCCTCAGCAATTCGGCTGGGTGAGATGGATGGGGATGAGAATCAGAAATACGCCTGTCCCCTGGTACAGGCATCCCCCTACATAATACGGCAGATGGTCAACCTTGGAGAACGAATAGTAATCCCGACGCTTGATTTCAGTCACGGCACTGCTGACGCAATAAAAAACCTTACCAATGCCGCTGTAAAGATGGGATTCAGCAAAAGCAAGGGTAAGAAAGCAGCTCTAGCTGGCATCAAGGCTCAGGAAGATTTCGAGGCAGAGCAAGCAGCAGTGGGGAGCAAGCTACTGCAGGAGCTGCACCGGAGGGATAAATTGGGCGTGGTACTCTTCGCCAGGTCCTATATGTCGCAGGACTCAGGGGCAAATCTTGGCATAGCCGAGAAGCTGGCTCAGCTCGGCGTGGTGCCTATACCGCTCGACTTCCTGCCCCTTGAGACAGTGAATCCCAAAGACTACCAGGACCGACCATACTGGTACTATGAAAGCAAGTATATTGCTGCTGCGGCTATAACAGCAGCAGATCCACAGCTATATGGACTGGCACTGACAAACTTCGGATGCGGTCCAAACTCATTCATACTCCGAATTGTAGAGGATATCATGGGAGGCAAGCCCTTCGGAGAGTTGGAAATCGACGAGCATGCGGCTGAAGCTGGGATCGTTACCCGTCTCGAGGCCTTCGTTGATACGATTGAAGGATTCGCAGGTTCCGCTACGCAACGTAAAGTCTCACCTGAGGACGTCTACCGGGCAGTGCCTACAGTCATCAAATCAAACAAGACTTTTCTGTTACCCAACATGTCAGCCCATGCTGATCTTATAGGCGCGGCGATGGAAGCCTATGGAATTAAAGCACTTGTGCTTCCTGAGCCAGATGAACGTGACCTCCTGTACGCCAATCAGGTGACATCGGGCGTAGAATGTTTGCCTTATCGGGTAACGCTGGGCAGCTTTCTGAGGTTCTATCATGATAATGGCAATAGCACGAAGAACTTCGAGGCGTTTATGGCTGGAGCGTATGGTCCATGCCGCCTGGGACATTATGCTGGAGAACAGGTCAGAATATTCAAAAACCTGGGCATTGACCTTCCGATGCGCACGAGTGTGTCAAACAATGCCTACCAAGACATAGACCTTGGCTCTCGTTTCAACCAGATCGTTTTTGTGCGCCTCGCCTGGAGTAGCTGCGTAGCTGCGGACTGCCTGCACAAGCTGCTCTGGCGCACCCGTCCTTATGAAAAACAGGCGGGGGCAACAGAGACATTGTTCGGGGATTACATGCGCAGGATTGCCGACCGCATCCGCAGGAAACAAGCGTTCACTGACCTTCTCCGCCAAGCTACCTCTGACTTCAAATCTCTCATAGATCCTGAGATACCCAGAAAGCCACTGGTTGGCATTAACGGCGAGATTTTCCTACGTTCCAACAAATTCAGCAACAACAACCTGGTAAAGGTGTGCGAAGATGCTGGTCTGGAGGTTGTTGTCTCCCCTATGGGTGAGTGGATGAAATACATTTTGTACCGGCATGTTGAGGATGCTGTCAGAGACCGGAAATTCATAAAGATGATAGGCAGTTACATACTGGAGCGGATACAAGGGCGTGAGGAGCGCCGTGTAGAAAACCACTTCATGGATTTGATTGATGAGAGGGAGCCCTCCACGGCGTATTTGCTGAAATGTTCACGCTGTTGGCTTTCACCGAAGTGTGGCAGCGAGGCAGTTCTCAGTATAGGTAGCGGAATTGACTGGATGGAGAATCCCAGGTTTGCTGGCGTGGTATCGGTAATGCCCCATGGCTGCATGCCCGGTGGAATTGTGGCTGCCATGTCAGAGAAGTTCACCACGTTGTACCAGAAACCCTGGATTAACGTCACCTATGACGGCGTTATGGAGACCAACAACCTCACCAGGATCAATAACTTTGCTGAGATCATCAGATTCTGTAGCAAAGAAGCGACGAAACACCCCTAGACCGACCTGGCGTTTCGCATCACTTGGTAGCCGGTCTCAGCGTCGAATCGCCAACCGTTACCGACGCTATCTCTGTCTCATCTGCGCCCTGCTTCTCCCGAAAGCTACAAAGATGCCAGTCAATATCAGAATTCCCCCTCCAATCTGACTGAATGTTGGCACCTCACCCAATATCGCAAAGGCTAAACCTGTCGCCCCCACTGGTTCGCCCAGCACAGCTACGGTGACCAGAGTGGCTGAGACAAAGCGCAGTGACCAGTTAAGGGACAGATGGCCCAGGACTTGCGGCACCAGCGCCAGGAGACCTAGCATCACGTAGGTACTGGCAGGATAACCAAACAGTCGGTAGCCGAAAGCCACCGTCGAGACCAGCAGGATCAAAGCGGCTGAGCTATAGACCAGGCACGCGTAGCTTAGAAGCCCGGTGGTCTGCCGCAACTTGCGCCCGATCAGAAAATAACCAGCACTAGCCAGGGCACCCAGCAGTGCCAGCAGATCGCCCAGAAGCGGTTGAGGGCCTACCCTCCAATCCCCATAGCCGATAAGGACGGCGCCGACGACACATACTACGATACCCAGAATGGTCTGCCTGCTCAACTTCTCACTGAACAGGAAGTAGGAGGCTATAGCGACGAAGATTGGATTGACAGTGACCAGGACCACCGAGCTGGCTACCGTTGTGTAGCTGAGAGAGGCTATCCACAGAGCGAAGTGGAGCGCCAAAAAAGCCCCGGACAGCAGCGTTGCAGTGAGATTCTTCTTCACCAGATGACGGATTTCCTGCTTGGAGTGTATCCACGCCGCCGGGCCAACGACCAGTGAGGCGAGACACATCCGGTAGGTAGCGATGACTAGAGGCGGAGCGTCCGCCAGACGGATGAAGATAGCGGCGAAGGAGATGGATACGATCCCCAGTGTCAAAACCAGGTGCTGTCTGGCCATAGTCACTCCTACTATATCCTAGGGCCTCCCAAAATCCAACTTCTGGTCAACCGTCGCCCCAAGAGTCCTGCCCGTAGAGCACCGTACGCTACCAAAACCGATTTTGGGTTCGACACAGGCCTTGACAGCCAGCGAGCAGGAAGCTAACATAGCCAATGAAGTTGATACGCCAATCCCGAACAAGGCGGGCAATTTCGCTGTACGCCTGAGTTACAACGTGTATCCATAAGGAGGGAGTTATGTTTTATGAGGTAAAGATTCCTGAGCCAGGGCCGAAGAAGATTGCTGCCTTGGTGACCTTGAATCCATCGGAGTCCAGGAGACTGCTGGCTAAAGCAGTGGTGGCTCTTCCCGAGGTACAAAATGCGTGGAAAAACGGAATGATCATCATTGCCAGGGGTATCACCAGCGCCTACATTAGTGAGGAGCTATTCGGGATATCGGTGGAGCCCAAGGCGGGACAGACCGCGGGCATGGTGGTCAGTGGGATGACCAATTGCAACTCAGGCCCACCCCCTTGCACCTGGCATGTGATAAGGAACGGTAAGGTGGTAGAAAATGCTGACTCGAATGTTGAGATACTGGATTTTGGTCCCGACGATGTCTTCATCAAGGGGGCCAGCGCCATTGACAGAGATGGCAATGCTGGGATTATGGCCGCTTCCTTGAAGGGAGGCACCTGGGGCATGTTCACGCCCATAGTGACACCCCGGGGCTCGCAGCTCATGATAGTCGCTGGATTGGAAAAGATGGTCCCCTCGGTTATGGACGCTTGCAATCACTCTGGGGTGTATCACTTCAAATATAGCATGGGGATACCGGCAAAACTGTGCCCCGCCATCACCGGCAAGTTGGTCACTGAGATACAGGCCTTAGCTGTGCTTGCTGGTGTTAAGGCCGTTCATATCTGCTCTGGCGGTGTGGGTGGCTCTGAGGGCGCAGTAGTCCTGGCTTTAGAGGGCGACGAGGCTCACGTTGAGAAGGCCTTTGAGCTGGTGAAATCAGTAAAGGGCGAGCCCCCGGTGACACTGCCCGATACCTTTTTTGTGAGTTCGCCGGCTGATTACAATTACGATGCTCTAGCCCAGCTCGCTACGCTTAAGGGCGTCTAGGTAGTCCATTCTTCCCATCGCTGGCGCCACTATACCCTCTGCCGCGGGGCCCAGGACTACTGCCTATACGTTCTCAGGAATAGTGGCGCTTTCAGAAGTGCTGCCATCCTGCCTTGCTCGAGGAACAGGAGAAATCGCGGTCTTTCATTCTGTTGTCCCGGCCGTTCTTCCCAATATCTCTTCGGCGTGCTTAGATGCTTCTTTAGCTCCCCTCTCAGCAGCCATTCCTAGATACTTCTTGAAGTCAATGAACTTTCCTACACCATCTATCACCGCATCAGGCACTTTTGAATCCTTGAGCAGAAAGGCATACAGCTCCTTCCCTGACTCTTTCCCTATTTGTTCACACGGGATTGCTCCGGCGAGCATTGCTACCGCCGTTTTCAACTGCTCAAGCTCAGTTGCCAAAGTCCCTTTTTCTGACTCCAACCCTTTTATCTTGGCATCGCGCTGAGCCGTCTCTGATTCATATCTTTCCGCTAATTCCATCTTTTCCTTGCTCAGGATCGATGTTTGTGATCTCAAATGCTCTATGTCAGCTAGTTTTTCCACGATCTGGTTGTAATTCGCTTTTAACTCATCATAGTCGCCGCCTACTATTTCAGCCACCTTTGCCACGAGCCCCTCATAATTATTCCTTTCCTTGTCCTGTTCTCCAGCTAACGCCGTCATTTGTGACTGCAGGTTTCCTACTTCCTGATTGTACTGCTCGGTTAGTGCTGCATATGCAATAAGGGCGCTCGTCTTGGCAACAGCACCGGCACGGCCCTTAACATCATATGGGCCAAACACCTTATCAGTCGCCCTATCCATGCCAGTAAGCGATTCGGAGTATTCCTTTAGCACCTTGTCAACTACAGGATCCAATCCTAACTGGTGATATAACCGTTCCGCCAGTTGCTTTTGTTCCAGACTCATTCTTTCCGGGCTCACTTCCTCGATCTTCATAAGCTGTCTTTGCTCTAGACGGTTCTTTTTCATTTCTGTCACCTCCTTACGCGTATTCTCCAAGCAAAGTCTCCGCCATCTGTATATTATATTACATATCCCAACTTCCTAAAATCATGTCCCGACGGAGAAAAGCCAGTAGCCGGATGCTATGCAGCCTTGACAAAGCGAGCACCGAGTCCTAAATTAGCGAGTGCGAATTTGTGCCCGCATTGTCCAGCACGCATAGGTTCAGCACGCTATTCGGCGATTCAAGGAACTCATCTTGACTGAACAGGAAATATCAGCGCTAGGTCATGCTCGAAAAGGAGGGCTTTTCTATGGCCATATGGTAGTTGCGGCTGCTTTTTGCTCGCAGGGTATTTTCTGGGGTACTTATCAGTCCTTCGGCGTCTTTTTCAAGCGATTGATAGCCGAATTTGGCTGGTCGAGGGCTACTACTTCTAGTGCCGCCTCATTGTGCTGGCTTCTCACCGGCTTTGCCAGCATCATCGCTGGCACCCTGAGCGATAGATTCGGCCCCAGGTTGGTGATGACCTGTTGTGGCTTCCTCTTCGGCCTGGGCTATCTATTGATGTCCCGCCTTAGTTGCATCTGGCAGCTGTACCTATTCTACAGCCTAACAATAGCTATCGGCATGAGCGCTGCCGATGTTGTCCCATTATCCACGATAACCAGATGGTTCGTTAAGAAGAGAGGAATGATGACCGGTATTACCAAAGTCGGCACAGGCACCGGGATGATGGTGATTCCGCTGGTGGCCAGTCGGTTGATTATCAGCTACGGCTGGCGCACGTCTTATGCCATTCTCGGAATCGGCGCTCTGATAGCACTTATATCATTCGCCCAGCTGTTCAAGCGTAACCCAGCTGAGGTGGGCCAGTTCGCCGATGGTGAACAAAAAGGGGATGCTGGCCCTTTTAATCCAGTAGAGGGTGGGCTATCTCTCCAGGAGGCGATACACCTGAGACAATTCTGGACGGTCTGCGCCGCATACCTATGCGTCGTCTTTTTCGTGCAGACCATAATGGTTCACATTGTGCCCCATGCAGAGGATATCGGCATTTCGCCGGCAAAAGCTGCCAGCGTGCTCTCTACCATCGGCGGGGTAAGCATCGCCGGTAGGCTTGTGATGGGCAGGGTCGGCGACAAGATTGGTCACGAGCGGGCAATGGCTATTTGTTTTCTTCCCATAGCAGGAGCTCTGTTCTGGCTGCAAACAGCCAAAGACCTGTGGATGCTCTACCTCTTTGCTGCCGTATATGGCCTTGGCCACGGTGGTTTTTTTGCCCTCATCTCGCCACTGATAGCCCAATTCTTCGGCACCAGATCCCACGGCGAAATCTTTGGCATTGTTATTGCCGTTGGGGCCATCGGTGGGGCTATTGGCCCCCTCTTAGCCGGCCACATATTTGATCTAACCGGTAGCTATCGGATACCGTTCTTAATCGCGGCTGGGCTGAGCATTGTAGGGTTGATATTGACCATGTCACTGAGGCCGCCCAAACGCAAACGGAAGGCGAATGACCCCGGTAGCGCAGCTTAGTTCCGCTGTCCCTTGCAGTGGACAATAGGGCATGCAGAGGATGCAGGTACAAACGAAGAGGCAGGCCACTTGGCCTGCCTCCTAGATTTCATTGGTAGCGGGGGTTGGATTTGAACCAACGACCTCCGGGTTATGAGCCCGACGAGCTACCACTGCTCTACCCCGCGGCGGAAGCCCATAAATATGGGCAATTCCAGTTGGCACACGTTTCAAAAGGTTTTGTGCTCAGCCTGATGTAGATCAAGGCCTCGGCCATTAGTACGGCTTAGCTAAAGGGATTACTCCGCTTACACATGCCGCCTATCAAGCAAGTAGTCTACTTGCGGCCTTACCTGGTTAACCCAGTGGGAGATCTAATCTTGGGGTGGGCTTCGCACTTAGATGCTTTCAGCGCTTATCCCTTCCAGACTTAGCTACCCAGCACTGCCCCTGGCGGGACAACTGGCACACCAGAGGTCTGTCCCTCCTGGTCCTCTCGTACTAAGGAGAGCTCCCCTCAAATCTCCGGCGCCCACGACGGATAGAGACCGACCTGTCTCACGACGGTCTGAACCCAGCTCGCGTGCCGC
>Ga0209121_10004522_pt1 | contig 12970 bp, 9 predicted proteins | sample Cruoilmetagenom3_FD_187292 | JGI IMG/M metagenome (GOLD analysis project Ga0209121, IMG submission 187292) | Oil polluted marine microbial communities from Coal Oil Point, Santa Barbara, California, USA - Sample 3 (SPAdes) (version 2) | ecosystem: Environmental > Aquatic > Marine > Oil seeps ... | reverse complement strand
GGATCAGGTACATTGGCCATTAATATTGCTGATTTTTCAAAACGGCTGGCCGCAGTTATTGCCAGCATCGGCCAGGATTCACATCCTGGCCAATTGATGGCTTTTTTTAAAAAACAGATAAAAATCGACAATGCCGTTATTTTTCTCTACCACGGCAAACAACCCCCCAGGATTACCTATAACGATTTACCCCCCGAAAACAGACCGACGAATGTCGAGCTGTTCCTTAAGGGAGCCTATCTATTAGACCCCTGCTATAAATCCGCGACAGAGGGTTTTAATGGCTATTATCAACTGGACAAATTAGCACCCGCTGGCTTCAAAAGAAGTGAGTACTACAAAAACTATTTCCGCTATACCGGACTGATTGATGAATGCGGATATATTTTTCAATTGGGGTCGAACAATTTTCTCAATATTTCCCTGGGACGAGATACCGCTTCTGCATGTTTTAATCGGTCAGAGCAACAATTGCTCAACGAAATTACCCCGTTGATACGAGAAATCTGCCTGGCTCACTGGTGCGCCCAGGAGCATCCCTCTCCCAATGAAGACAATCTGCATTCGCAGCTTTTATCGGCTTTGGAATACTTTGGCACCTCGGTTCTGACCGACCGGGAATCACAGGTCATTCAGCTTTTTCTTCATGGTCATTCCACTAAATCCATTGCCGAGAAACTGGGAATTTCTCCGGAAACCGTAAAATTACATCGCAAAAACAGCTACGCCAAGTTGGATGTCAGCTCTCAGGCCGAATTATTTTTCTTGTTTATCGACGCCCTGTCCAGCATAGATCACTACACAGATGGAGACCCATTGGTTGGTTATTTGAGCCACATAAGGTAGCTCACACAGCCATACTCATTGCTCCAATACGTGGGTTGCTGGTCGTATAACTCATACTTTTTTTCGCCTTCCGTTTTTCAGCAACATCAAAACCCCCAACAGGGTCATCACCAAACAGATAATAATAGTTCCAACAATCAGGACATCTCTGTAAAACTTGCCTGTGATTGGATTTAAGTAATTCCACTTGTGCAGCATTGAAAATGACCAAGACTCAGCACGGTCTATCTGACGATTTTGGTCGACCAATACTCCCGTTATGGGATCGACAAAGACCCGTAGGCCAGCACCACGACCTGTCGTTTCACCGGAAAAGTCCACCCGCCAAACGGGCAGGCGTTTATTGCGAAAATCGTAATCTGGACCAAAGTGGGTCACTTTACTGATGTCAGCAATGTCCTCGTTACTCCGTCCCGTGTAACGCAGTGCCAAATATCGAGCCTGCGCTTCATCACCCCATTGCCTTAACTCTCCAGATTCAGCATTAATGTAAACCGCGGCCCTCTCACTGGCTTTGCCTGAAAAACGCTCACTGCGAGTATGTTGAGCATGACCGTTGGGTTGTGACAGGCTCAAACGGTAAAACAAGGTTGCCTCCTCAGCGCCACTCTTTATGGCATCACTTATTAGGGGGCCACTTGCGCCTTCCACTAACGCCAATGCGTTGATGGATTGATTTTGATACTCACTCAGATGCCCCGACATAGTCGCCCAACCCCGATTATCCAGACGCATCTCCTCCGATAGCCTCAACCCGGATACGGGTTCAACATAGGCCGCCTGCAGCAAGTGGTAAAAGCCACTGACAGACCAACCCAGGAGGGGTAACCACAGGATATAGGCCAACGCCCGATGCCAGCGCCTCGAAGTCTGTGGAATTCGCCGCGATTTTAAAACGATCACCAAACCGACGCCGGCCACACACATGGCTATGAGAGACAGAATGAATAAACCCATCAGTAATACACGGGCATTATCAAAGCGGTCCAGCCAGTTCCAGGTGTGCAATGCCTGAAAGATTGTCTGTAATTGCTGTCGGTTATTATTGGTGAGTGTCGCGAGTGCGTTGGTCTCGGTATAGATATAGGCCATCAGCCCATCGTCACCAGAAAAGCGTACCCGATAAACCGGTAATAGACGGTTCACCGCAGGGTAGTTCTGATCGAACGCGGTCTGCCATTCGACACTCTCGATCGTATTGATATCCCGACCGGTATAGTAACTCGCCAACCACCGGGCCTGCTGTTGATCCTGATTGTGTAATTCCACACCAGATTTCAGCGAAAAATAGCGCCGAGGCTGTTTATCACTTTCGGTCAACTGCACCATGGTTTCACTCATGGTTTCGCTGTGACCGGGAATCACCTTAAGCACCCGAGCCCGCTTAAGAGCATTGACCTGAATGACATTGGTCAACCCGTCATACAGGTTGGGGGCTTGCTGAAGACTGGGGGGATAAAATTTCACCGCCTGAGGACCCAACCACGACATCAATGGATGGGCCAAACCAGACAGAGCCCAGATCAGTACGGCAAACGCACCCCACCAACCCAATTGACTGTGCCATTTTGACCACTGTACCTTCCAGTTCATAAAATCAATCCACTTAAATTTTTAAACTCGGAAAGGGTGTCAGAACGACCAGCGAGCACCCACATAGGTACTAAACGGCTGCCCCGGACGATAGCTGATATCGGGATCACCCACCTGATTGGAGGTGTAGGTGGAATAACGCTTATCGGTGAGATTCATCAGCCGGGCATATATCTCTACATCATCGGTCAGGTCATAGCTTGCCCGTAAATTAACCAAGCGGTGCCCTTCGTATTCAGAGGTATTGGTTTCATCGGTGTAATATTTTCCCACCTGCTCCATTTCCACTTCAAAATAGGTACCAGGCAGTGCGAGAGGTCGGTAGGCCAGACTCAGATTACCCATATGCTTGGGCGCCTTTCCTATATCGAAGCCGGAAAAATTTCGGGTTTCCTGAACATAGCAAAAACACCCCGTGGAGAAGTAACCAAACACGTATTTAAAATCTTCGTATTCATGTTCGGTGTAGGCCCAGCCCAGATTAAAGGCCAGCTCTTCCGTCAAATCACCCTGAAGTGTCAGCTCAATACCGCGGTGCTCGGTCTCTCCGGCATTCACTGATTTACGGTCGGAGCCATTAACAAAGCTGACAATATCGTCCTCAACCTTCATCTCATAGAAAGCCAGTTCATAGCCTAACCAATCACTAAACTGTCCACGGAAACCCAGCTCGATACTTTTGCTGGTCACCGGGTCCAGGTCCGTGCTTTCGATGGCAGAACCAGGGCGAAATAAATTACCAATGGTCGGCGCTCTAAACGCGTGGCGATAATTCAGATAGACGTTATGTTGATCGGCATACTGATAGACCAAACCGAACTTGGGGCTCAAGCGGTCAAAGCTGAGGGTTTCTGATTCCGGACGCAGATGTCTTGAGTCAACCGCCTGTCCTGCCAACTTATCGGTGTAATCCACATCAAAATAGTCGTAACGCAAACCGGCCGATAACCGCCAGCGCTCGGCAAACTGCCACTCAGTATGAATATAAGGTGAGATTGATAGCTGGTCGCTTTCAAAGTCATAATGACGAGACCCGGTTACGCTGTAGTCCGTATAGATATCGCCATTCTTGGTGACGGAAATAGCATTTTCCTCATAGGTGGAAGGCGTGTAGTCCGTATCCATGCCCACAACGACCTGGGCATTCCCATCGAGAAAATCCTGGCGGTATTTTAGTAGCAATCCATAGGACTGGAACTGGTAATCCCGAATATTAGGATCGTATGTCACCATCCAGCTCGGCATCATTTCCATGGTGTTATCGCGATAGAATGGCGTCATGGTGAACAGCTGTTCGTCATTCGGTTGATAGCTAAATTCTGCCGATAATCTCAGTGCTTCCACCTCGCGGAAACCGATATCACCGTGAAACAGATTACGCTCTTCATTCCCCTTGTAATCTTCCTCTTCAATCTCGGATACACCGCTTTGATCCACATCCGTATAAGATGCCACAGCCTTTAGTGTCCATTCATCACTAAGGGCACTGTCCAAGCGAAAGGTAGTGGAATAGCGTTCATACTCTGACTCGTCACGAAAGCCATCACTCTCGGTGGTATTCACATCCAGTCTGATGCCGGTATCTTCGGTAATCGCCATGCCACCACTGACCAACACCCGCTCCCAACCATCCGAACCCATTTCATAGTTCACCGTCATTTCTGTTTCTTTTGGCGCGGCCTTGGTGACAGAGTTAATGATGCCGCCAATAGCGTCACTTCCATAAAGTGCAGAACCGGGTCCTTTTGTGACTTCAAGACGACTACTCTGGGGAATATTTACTTCGTATAGACCGTTGTGGTTAAAGTAACCGGTAGGTCGGGTGGGCACCCCGTCTTCAAGAAACAGATAGACCCCAGACGTGGTAATGGGCTGGCGGATAGCCGACATATGCCCTTCACCACCCAGATTATTAATATGCACCCCCGCTACGCGGTTCAGTGCCTCTGCCGGGTGAGAGGGAGACAATTTCTGTATTTCAGATTCATTCAACACACTGACGGACTCGGCCAGCTCCCACTTGTTTTTGGTTTCCCGGGTTGCCGTGACCACGATGCTCTCCATCAGCATAGCCTGCTCTTCACCGTCAGCTTGAACCGCTGTGTCGGCACTGGCAGAAACCGAAAACAAACCAAAATAAAGTGCCGCAACTGATACTGCAAGAGCGGTATGACGCATGATGAACCCCAGAGAATCGATAGGAGCGCAATAATAGTGACTCTCTAAGAAATAGGAATGCGACAAATTGTCGCAGGCCAGGGGAAACGGTGTTGAATAGCTTTAGCTGCACGCCACACCCCCAACAGGGTATACACCGCTTCTATCTTATCGTCATAGCCTATGCTTACCTGACAACACTACAGGTGATTTATGACGACCACCAACAAAGCCGGTTTTAATCAATTTAATACCAAAATTCTCAACGAGCAGGATAAGGCACATCTTCTTCATCCCTGGCAGGTCTTTGATATCTTCAGAAAAGAAGGTGCCATGCCGATTGCCGCTGCCGATGGCGCCTACATCTATGACAGTGATGGAAACCGCTATCTGGATGCCGTAGGTGGATTGTGGTGCACCAATATCGGGTTGGGCCGGAAGGAAATGGCTGAAGCCATTGCAGATCAGGTCTGCACCATGGCCTATGCCAACCCCTTTGTCGATATGACCAATATTCCCGCGGTGAAATTGGCCTATAAGGTTTCGAAGCTGGCACCCGGTGACCTCAACCACGTCATGTTCACATGCAGTGGCTCTGCCGCGGTAGATACCGCATTTCGGCTGATTCAGTACTACCAGAACTGTCGGGGAAAACACCAGAAAAAACATATTATTTCACGTAAAAATTCCTATCACGGGTCTACTTATGCCGCCATGTCTATCGGCGGAAAACCCGGTGACCACCCACCAGAATTCGATTTTATTACCGACACCATTCACCATATTTCCACGCCGAATTTTTATCGTGCAGACCCGGGAATGAATCAACAGGCATTTCTGGAATTTTTACTTAACGAATTAGAAGAAAAAATTCTTTCTATCGGGGCCGACAAGGTTGCCGCCTTTTTTGCCGAACCGATTATGGGTGCCGGTGGCGTCATTATTCCGCCCGAGGGTTATCACCAGGGCACTTGGGAAATCTGTAAAAAATACGATGTGCTTTATGTGTCTGACGAAGTGGTTACCGGCTTCGGCCGTCTGGGCCACTGGTTCGCCTCTGAAGATGAATTCGGCATAATCCCGGATATCATCACCTCAGCAAAAGGCATTACCTCGGGCTATTTGCCCCTTGGGGCCACTATTTATTCCGATCGCATTCACAATGTGATCAGCGAAGAGGGTAAAGGCCGTTGTTTCAGCCACGGCTTCACTTATTCCGGTCACCCCGTCTCATGCGCTGCCGCATTAAAAAATATCGAAATTATGGAGCGGGAAAAAATCCTAGACCATGTCAAAGAACTCGCCCCCTATTTTCAATCACAGGTAAGAACCCTTGGCGATCTACCCATTGTGGGCGACGTAAGAGGCCGAGGTCTGGTGGCCTGTGTTGAATTTGTAAAGAATAAACTCTCCAAAGAGCGCTTTCCCGATGAGCTGGACATCGGCAAGTGGATTTCCAATCAGGCCGATAGTAAAGGGCTGATTGTCAGACCCATTATTAACCTGAATGTCATGTCGCCACCACTGATCATCAACCGCTCTCAGGTTGACTATATTGTTAGCACACTGCGGGAAAGCATTACCGATACTATCGAGGAACTAAAAGATGCTGGTCATTTTTGACCGCAGCTGAAAATTAAAGATAGGCATCGTATTCCAGTATTGTTACCCGGCGATCAAATTCAGCCAGCTCCTGACGTTTAGCCGCTAAAAACACCCGCTGAAATTCTGTACCAAAATACTCCCGAATAAACGGTGAGGACTCAAATCGCGCCAGAGCCTCGGGCAGGTATCGGGGTAACCCGGATAAATGTTGTGAATAGGCATCGCCCTTGGTATCTGGTGGTGGCACCAGTTGATCCGCTATGCCATCGAGCATTCCGGCCAGAACCGATGCCACCACCAAGTATGGATTTGCATCGGCACTGGCAACCCGGTGCTCTATTCGCCGGTCTGTTGAAGACCCCGAGGGAATACGCAGTGCCGTGGTTCTATTTTCATACCCCCAGGCAGCGGCCATCGGCGCGTGACTGCCATGCTGAAAACGTCGAAAGGCATTAATGCTCGGTGAAAAAATGGCCATGGCATCGGCCATTGTCTGCAAACAACCTGCTACCGCCTCTCTAAGCTGGTTACTCCCCCGACCGGCACCATCGTCAAACACATTTTTTTCCTCACTATCGAGCAAACTACAGTGAACGTGCATACCATTGCCGGCCAAATCGCCAAAGGGTTTGGCCATAAACGAGGCCAGATAACCCTGCTGTTTTGCCACACCTTTAATCAACCGCTGCAACATCAACCCCTGGTCTGCGGCCAGTAATGCATCGGCCTGATGGTAGAGATTAATTTCATATTGCGATGGCGCAGCCTCCGTAATCAGGGTATCCACTGGCAGATTCTGCACCTTGCAGGCATCTCGAATCGCGTGCATGAGCGGAGCCACACCCTGAAGTTGCTCCATACCATAGGTCTGGCCACCGAGCGACCTGCGGCCATCGACACCCGTTTGACTATGTGTCGGTTGACCAAAGCTATCCCGGTCACACGCCAGTAGATAAAACTCCATTTCAAGGGCTACCACAGGTGTCAGGCCCAAGGTTAAGAACCGCTGCTGAAGGTGACGAAGAATATCTCTGGCGTCGTAACCACAGGGCTTGCCGCTGGCCATTCGCAAGGACATTAACACCTGCGCCGTCGGTTTGGATAACCAGGGCACCCGAACCAGAGAGCGGCCCTCCGCCACACAAATGCCATCCTGATCCCCCTGTTCGAAAACCCAGGATTCTGGGTCCCTACCCCAGATATCGAAGCCCAGTGTGGTTAAGGGGAGCTTCAACCCCCCCTCGAAAGCCTGATGAATATGCTCGCGGGATAGCCACTTTCCGCGAAGTCGACTATTAAGGTCTGGCAGCAACACCTCAAACAACTCAATGTCCGGGTGTGCAGATAGAAAGTCCCTCAGCACGTCCTGCCCCATGGAAACCTCCGTTCAATACAGAAAAGACATCGAATCGTTACTGAAATCCCTATATCAACGTTAGCAAGAAATCGGGGGAATACCAGCCGCACACCTACAGGCGCTCCCGGATCGCATCACCAAATGCCCTGAACAGCTCAAGGTAAAACTTATTACGCTGGAACTTCCATTCCGGGTGCCACTGAACGCCCACCACAAACCGACTATGATCGGCCAGCCTGACGGCCTCAATCAGACCATCGGCCGCGGTGGCCTCGACTTCCAGACCTGCTGCCAACTGCTTGATACCCTGACCATGCAGCGAGTTAACAGCCACCGTATCGGTGTCTGACAGTTGCCGTAACAACCCGCCAGCAGTCAGCCTCACATCGTGGGCAAAACCGTAGCGTGTCTCCGCGGTAAGATGTCGATTCCTCTCGTGATCCATCAACCCGGGAACGTCACATAACTGTTGATAAAGGCTCCCTCCCAGCGCCACATTCAGCTCCTGACAGCCGCGACAAATGGCCAGAATTGGAATATTCCTGGCGATCGCCCGGCGAATCAGCGGCAGTGTGGTGGCATCGCGTTGTGGGTCTTGTTCAGAACCGGGGTGGCTTATTTTATGGTAGTAACGGGCATCCACATTGGATGTATTACCCGTGAGCAATAGCCCGTGTATCGAATTCAGAAAATCATCGGGCGAGTAGCGTTCGGCCAGTGATTCCAACTCTTCACCGCGGCTAACCGCGGGCAGCAACAGCGGCATCGCCCGAACACCGTGGGCCACTGCATTGATATATTTTTCACCGCTGCCATGAAAGGGGTGTTCCTCATGTTTGAACACATCACAGGGAATACCCACCACGAGCCGTTGCTGTTGATTCATAGACATCACCCCTGACCTGAGCCATTACCAACACGTTTATTATAGTCTTCGCGTTAACAACCACGGGCCTCCCCCTTTGGGGGTGGAGACTCGGCAACCCATTCATGATCAAATTCCTGCAGGTTTACAGAAAAAAAACACAACCCAACAGGAGAGCCCTGTCGGTCATGATGAATCCTATTCCGCCAAGAACCCCTCGCACCCGGCTACTGCAACAGCAGGACCGCGACCATCACCTCCACCCCTTTACCGACTTTCGGGAATATGCCGCGCGTCCGGGACGAATTATCAGTAATGCCGATGGGGTTTACATCGAGGATATTGAGGGCAACCGGATACTGGATGGCATGTCCGGGCTGTGGTGTTGCAATCTGGGTTACAGCCAACCAGAGATTGTCGAAGCCATCCATGCGCAGCTGCTTGAACTGCCGTTTTACAATAATTTTTTTCAGTGTGCTAACGAGCCTTCGGTAGCACTGGCAACTCGTCTGGCAGAGATAACACCGCCATCGTTCAACCATGTATTTTTTACCAACTCCGGCTCCGAGGCCAATGACACCAATTTGCGCATCGTGCGTCGCTATTGGGATTTAAATAACCAACCCGACAAACGCATTATTCTCTCGCGAACCAATGCATACCACGGCAGCACCATTGCCGCTGCCAGCCTCGGCGGTTTCGATTACGTACACCAGCAATTCGAACCCCTGCCCTATGTTAAACATATTGCCCAGCCCTACTGGTATCAGGATGAAGGCAACCTTACCCCGGAAGAATTTGGTCTACAGGCCGCCCGAACTCTGGAGCAGACGATTGATGAATTAGGTGAAAATAATATCGCCGCATTTATTGCTGAACCCATTCAGGGAGCCGGCGGTGTCATCGTTCCACCGGAGAGTTATTGGCCTGAAATACAGCGGATTTTAACCGAGCGAAATATTTTATTTATTTCCGACGAAGTGATTTGCGGATTTGGTCGAACCGGCAACTTATTCGGCTGTGAAACCTACGACACGCAACCGGATTTGATCACCTTTGCCAAGGCGGTCACCAATGGGTTTCAACCATTGGGCGGCGTGATGGTCAGCGACGGAATTGCCGAGGTACTGAAAAGTAACGGTGGAGAATTTGGCCACGGTTTTACCTACAGCGGCCACCCGGTGGCCTGCGCTGCGGCATTGGCCACGCTGAATATTTTATCTCGGGAAAACATCGTGGCCCATGTGGCCAACGATATCGGCCCCTACCTGCAACAACGCTGGCGAGAACTCGCCGACCACCCCATCGTGGGAGAAACTCGCGGCAAAGGGATGCTCGCAGCACTGGAACTGGTGCGCGACAAACACAGTAAAGCGCGACTGGATGAAAACGGTAAGGCCGGTGGTATCTGCCGTACATTTTCAATGGAAAGCGGTCTGGTAATGCGCGCCGTGGGCGATGCCATGGTCATTGCCCCACCGCTGATTATCAGTCACAAAGAAGCTGACCTGATTATTCAACGGGCGGGCCGAGCGTTAGATATGACCGCCCATCACTACGGGCTTTAACCTATATTAATAACGACAGGGCAACAACCAGAGAACCGTCATGGCAGCTCACAACACAATGTTTCACTGGGAAGACCCGTTTCTGCTCGAGGAGCAACTTTCACTGGACGAGCGCCAGGTTCGCGACACCGCTCGTCACTATGCTCAGGAAAAATTACTACCGAGAGCCAGAGATGCTTTTCGTCACGAGCAGACCCACCGGGAAATTTTCAACGAAATGGGTGCGCTGGGACTGCTCGGCAGCACCATTCAGGGTTACGGGTGCGCCGGGATCAACGCGGTAAGCTATGGCCTGATCGCCCGGGAAATTGAACGTGTTGATTCTGGCTATCGCTCGATGATGAGCGTTCAATCCAGTCTGGTAATGCACCCCATCCACAGCTTCGGCACGGAACAACAAAAGCAAACATATTTACCCAAGCTGGCTTCCGGGGAGTGGGTCGGTTGCTTCGGCCTGACAGAACCCGATGCCGGTTCCGACCCGGCCAGCATGCTCAGCCGCGCTAAAAAAGTAGCCGATGGGTACCTGCTGAATGGCTGCAAAACATGGATAACCAATTCACCCATCGCCGATGTGTTTCTGGTCTGGGCAAAAACAGAAGACGGTGTGATTCGCGGGTTTCTGCTGGACAAAGGCATAGCCGGACTGTCTGCGCCAAAAATTGAGGGCAAGCTGGCACTGCGCACCTCAATTACCGGCGAAATCGTCATGGATGACGTCTTTGTTCCCGAAGACAACCTGCTGCCGGATATTAACGGTCTCTCAGGACCCTTTAATTGCCTGAATAGCGCCCGTTACGGGATATGCTGGGGAGTATTGGGGGCAGCCGAAACCTGCTGGCATGCGGCTCGCCAGTACAGTCTGGATCGCAACCAATTTGGCCGTCCCCTCGCGGCCAATCAGTTGATTCAATATAAACTGGCCGACATGCAAACCGACATCAGCCTGGCACTGCAAGGCACTCTTAGGGCGGGGCGACTGATAGACAGCGGCCATGTGGCACCAGAATTAATTGCGCTACTCAAACGAAACAACTGCGGAAAAGCCCTGAACATTGCCCGAACCAGCCGCGACATTCACGGTGGCAATGGAATTTCTGATGAATTTCCCATCATGCGGCATATGCTGAATCTGGAAGTGGTTAATACCTACGAGGGCACCAGTGATATTCACGCGCTGATTCTGGGGCGTGCCCAAACGGGCATTCAGGCATTTACCTAGGGACTGCCCATACTGAAAAACCAGAATTTAGCCCGCTTAAACTACCACCACGTCCGGTATGGGGAAGCCATTAAATGCCGTGGCACAACAGGCGGTGTAAGCACCCGTGTAGGGAAGGTAAATCAGGTCGCCCGACCTCATCGTGGCGGGGAGCAGCTGGTTTTTAATACACACATCAATGGAGTCACAGGTGGGGCCCGCCAGTGTCCAGTTGCGCATCGCCCCACGGCGGTCGGTAATAATCGGGTAGTGAAACCGCTCGTTTAATTCCATAAGCCCGCCATAGACCCCGGTGTCCAGATAAAGCCAATGTTGTCCATTGCGAACCGCCGTGCCAATCACCTGGGTCACCATACAACCCGCCGACGCCACCAAATTTCGGCCCGGTTCAGCAATGACCCTGATGGACGGGTCGAACGACGCCAGCTCCCGGTTAATCACGGTGCCGATCTCCTCGATGGTCGGCACCCCGGACGTCATGCACACAGGAAAACCGCCACCAATATTTAACAGTCGGGGAACCAAACCCTGCTCCTCCATTCGACGAAAATACAGTCGCGCCGAGCGAATCCCCTGCCGCCAGTTATGCACATTCGAACATTGAGAACCCACATGAAAGGTAATACCGGCCAAATCCATGTTTAAGCGCGCACACTCGCTCATCACCGCTCTCGCATCCCGAGTTCCGACACCGAACTTTCCTTCCAGAGGCCAAGCCGACCCCAGGTTACTGGTGCTGATGCGCAGGTACAAACTGGCACCGGGGTAAATACGATGAATCTTCTGTACCTCGGCCACAGAATCCACCCCGTACCACTGAACCCCCCAGTTGGCCGCCTCTCGCAAGTAGGTTTCAGACTTAATGGGGTTTGAGTAAAAAATCAGTTCTGGCCGCACATCCAGCTTAAGCAATACATTGAGCTCGGCCCCGGAGGCAATTTCAAAGTTGACACCCTCATCTCTCAACACCGCCAAAACACGTGGGTCGGGATTGGCCTTAACCGCAAAATGAGGGGCAACACCGGGCATGGCCGCCATAAAACGACGCACATTCGCCCTCAACTGATCTCGACTAAGATAGAGAAGTGGTTGCTGATAACCCGATGCCGCGACAAAAGACCGAGCACTGCCAAGAAGATGAGAAACATCATCCCCATAGTGATGGAGCGAGCTGACCACTGAACCTACAGGCATAATCGGCCTCCTCACAGACGAGTCCTACAGATTAGTGTAAGCACCAGCATTGGCAGTTTGTATTAACAGCGACTACAAATAGGGAAAGAGCTTTTATCATTTTGATCGATTGAAAGCGCAATTTGTAAGGAACCCATCCACATGAAAGCACTGGATGACAAACTGATCGAATTATTGCGAACCAACAGTCGCGAGAGTGTCACCATGCTGGCCAAAAAACTGGGGGTCAGCCGTGCCACGGTAAAAGAACATATTGCCACTCTGGAGCGGCGCCAGATTATTCAGGGCTACACCATCCGCTTTTGTCCCGACTATGAACAGCACAAGGTCAATGCCCATGTAATGATTGCAGCCGACCCAAAACTGATGTCCTCTATCGTGCGACAGATGAGACAAATACCCACCGTCGAATCACTGCAAACCATCAGCGGTGTCTACGACCTGCTGGCATTAATCAAGAGCGAATCGACCCTTGAACTCGATCAAGTGATCGACCAGATCACCGCCTTGGACGGTGTTGAAAAAACCCTCACCAGTATTGTGCTGGCCAGCAAATTTCAGCG
>Ga0209121_10004521_pt1 | contig 12973 bp, 10 predicted proteins | sample Cruoilmetagenom3_FD_187292 | JGI IMG/M metagenome (GOLD analysis project Ga0209121, IMG submission 187292) | Oil polluted marine microbial communities from Coal Oil Point, Santa Barbara, California, USA - Sample 3 (SPAdes) (version 2) | ecosystem: Environmental > Aquatic > Marine > Oil seeps ... | reverse complement strand
CGTAGTGGCCCTGATTGACCACATGCTTCTGAATGGAATCAAGCTAGAGCAAGAGGCAGTTGCTCTTGGCTAAGCCTTCACTTCTCTCACCGCCGCTGCCGGTATGATGATCATTATTTGGTGCCCCCAAAGGGATTCGAACCCTTGTCGCGGGCTTGAAAGGCCCGTGTCCTAGACCAGACTAGACGATGGGGGCGCTCATATATTCATTCTACCACAAAGATCCCTTGCGTCAAGCACCATTTGTTGAGCCAGAGCAGCAACCGCTACACATCCATCCGGCGCTCCAAATAAAAAACCGAGCCACTAGCGCCCGGCCTTGTTGCTCCGCAGACTGACACGCGACGTGCCAGTCAATCCAGTATAGCCCAGTCTGCTACTGGCCTACCTCACCCCACTCCCGTGCCTCCACCAGGTTCTCATACAACGTGCGGCTGAATCCCGTAATGATGAGAAAGTGATCCAACAGTGCGCGCTCCATCTCGGCATCGCGAATCTGGAGGTAGCCACTGTAGATCAACGCTAAGTCGAGATTCAACGCTTTGTCCAGCGTGTGCATCGTGGCAGAAAGCGCGTGAGGGTGTTCCCCCAATTGTCTTTGGGCTAGCTCAAACAAACGCTTTCGCGCCAATCCCTCCAGCAGGATGACGTCCTCGAACATCAGATCAATCTCCGCCAACTTGCGTCCAAATGTGCAACGCTCCTCGACGTACTCCCCATTGAACGTTCCATCGAGCAGGCCCATCAACCATTCACTGAGCACGTCGTGCAAGCGCCGGACGAAACGCGCATTGGCCATCAGTGGCTGCGTACCTTTGAACTGCGCCAGTTGTTCGCCGAGACCATCGATCACCCCGGTGACGTCAGAATCCAACCAACGACGCATTTCGTCAATCTGTGCCCGGTCAGCCCTGTCCCACCCGACACACATCTTGACCTTGTCGAACCAGGTGGTAATCACGAAACACACCCTCCACCCGCCCTCACCACTCGTCCTCTTGTTGATCCGTCCTTGCTCCGGCTGGCGCTGGCGGTCTCTCCATCCTAGCCCAAGCGACGCAGAAGTTCTTTATTACATGTTCCCATAGGATTTCATCCGGCCAGACAACCGAGCAACTACAAGACTGACATAGCATACCACAGAAGACCGCACTTGCGGGTTGCGAAGGGGTTACGATTTGGTTACGAGAGGAGAAACTTAGTCCGCGCCCAGGTTGCCGCTCACGAACATGTAACCAACGCCGCGCACATTGAGGATGTACTGGGGATTAGAGGGATCCGCCTCCATTTTCTTACGCAGGCGGCGGATGTGTACCCGAACAATCGCGCGCGCGCCCCAGGCGTCAGTTTCGTACCCCTGGGCACGCCGCACCAAATCCTGGGGACTCAAAACCTGGTCCGGGGTCTCCATTAGACAGAACAATATCTTGAACTCAGTTGGGGTCAGGTCCAGTGGTCGTCCTTGCAGCATGACGACACGTTTCTGACAGTCCACCACGATATCGCGAACCTGGATGAAGCGGCTGGGCTGAGGAGATATCGCCTCCCCAACCGCTTCTACACCTTCCACAGCGGCCAGCTCGGAAAGCGTCTGTTTCAGTTGGCTGACCAGACGCTGGCGCTGTTGCTCCTGTTGGCGCTTCGCCAATCCTCCGCGCACACTCTCCAGAATCTCAGGGACAGAGCAAGGTTTAAGCAGATAGTCATGTGCACCACGTTTAATGGCTTGAATCGCCGTCTCCAGCGTCGCGAAAGCAGTCAGCAGGATAACAACTGTGCCAGGAGATTGTTTATGCACCGCCTCAGTCACCTCAAGCCCGTCCATTCCAGGCATCTTGAGATCAAGCACCATCAGGTCAAAGGGCTCACTCTTGCTCAACAGGCTCAGCGCCTCCTCGCCGCTGGCGGCAGTAGCAATCTGGTAGCCTTCTAGCCTCAATATCTCCGCCAGAGAGACGCGGGCCACAGCCTCATCATCCACCACCATTATGTGTGCTGCTTGACCTTGCTCCACCATCTCTATTACGTTTCACTCCTCACGTTCTACTCCTCCCGTCTCCCCCGGATGCACAGGCAATTTGACGATGAAAGTTGTCCCCTGGCCCAGTTGGCTCGATACTTCTATCACCCCGCCGTGATGCTCGACGATTCCGTAACTTATGGCCAGCCCCAGCCCAGTGCCGGTGGACTTGGTCGTATAGAAAGGCTCAAACAGGTTGGCGATTTGTTCTGGTGACATGCCCGGACCGGTGTCCCGGAAACATACCAACACCCATTCGCCACCCTCCGAAAGCAGCGTCTCCAGCCGCAAGTCGCCGCCAGATGGCAGAGCCTCAATGGCGTTGATGACGATGTTCAAGAACACCTGAGTGATCTGGTCAGAGACCATAGGCATGAAGGGCAAGTCAGAGGCCAGGTGGGTATGCACGCGGACGCCGCCATGTTGTAGCCGTTTGTGGGCCAAGGCGAGCACGTTTTCTACGATGCTGTTGACATCGGTAGGCACCACACCACCGCGCGAGGGTCTATAGAAATTCAGCATGCGCTGCACGATCTCGATCAACCGCTGCACCTCGGCTTGGGCCATGCTCAGATACTGCAGGCGTTTGTCATCGCCAAGACCCTCGTGCAGGCTCAGGTGCAGACTGTTGTGGATCGCCTGGAGGGGGTTGTTGATCTCGTGGGCAAGGGAGGCGGCCAGCCGGCCGATGGCAGCCATCTTCTCCGCCTGCACAAGTTGCGCCTGGGAACGCTCCAACACCTCTGCAAAGTCTGCCAACTCGCTATACAAATTGGCGTTATCCACTGCCACCGCAACCGAGGCCGCCATCGCTTGCAGCAATTTAAGGTCCCGCTCGGTGAATACCCCATCCAGTTTGTTGATCACCTCAATGGCCCCGACCACTTGATCGTGGATCGTCAACGGCACACAGAGGATGGTACGGGAGGTGAATCCCGTCTCCTCGTCAATCTCAGCTAAGAAATGGGGATCACGCTCGACGTTGTTCACGAGTTGAGGCTCGCCAGACCGCACTACATAGCCCACGATGCCCTCGCCTGGCTGGAGGGTCCGGCCGGCAATCCAGTCCCGCTTGGGACCCAGCGTCTTGCGGAAGACCAAGTTGCCCGTCTCCTCACTCATCAGCACCAACGAGCCAGCCTGGACGCGTAGGATTTCGCGGATACCCTGCATCGTCGCTTCCAGAACCTCATCCATATCCAGGCTAGAGGTGACCATGCGGCTGATCTCGACGAGGGCCGCCAGTTCCTGATTGCGCCGGCGTAGGGTCTGTTCGCTGCGGCGGATGCGCATGACAGCATCAATCCGCGCCAGCAGTTCCTGGGGGTCGAAAGGTTTGGTGAGGTAATCGTCGGCCCCCATCCCCAAACCCAGCGTCTTATCACTGATCGAATCGAGGGCCGTGGTCACAATGAACGCGGTATTGCAAAGCACAGGATCGGCTTTGACCCGGGCTATCACCTCATAGCCATCCATTTCCGGCATCATGATGTCCAGCAAGACTAGATCAATCTCGTGTCCTGCTGCCGCTTCCCGACGCAAAATGTCCAGCGCTTCCCCGCCAGAAGACGCCGCCAACACCTGACAGCGCGTCAGTCTCAGCATATTTCGCATCAACTCCAGCATCTCACTCTCGTCTTCGACGATCAAGACGCGAGGAGGAGTCGGTTGTTGTACTTCGCTCATCTCGCCACCACGTGTACGCCAGCCTGAGACTAGCAGTTGGCCAATCGGCAACCACTCACGGTGACATCTCTTGCAAGTCCAGCATCTCGATATTCCAAAACTCGCTCTGTGCTGTGGAATCCAGTGTGAAGTTCAGCACGCCCGGCCGGGCCAAAGCAACCCGCAGCCACATGAACAGCGGGATAGCGGGAAGTTCTTCGGAGAAGATGACCTGCGCCTGCTTGTGATATTTCTCGTATTGCCTGGTGCCAGGCAATGCCTGGAGCGCTGCCTGGCAGACCGCATCGTAGTCGGGATTGCTGTAGCCAGCGGGGTTGTCCCCGTACCAGTGCCCCTTGTCCGGGATCTCAGAAGACACGTAATGCCCACATGGGGGGATCATATCGAACCACCACGTCGTTTCGGCCAGGTCAAACCGCCGACCGAAGAGTGGCCCATCGGGCCCATCGGCAAAGAACTCCCATTGGGATAGCGCTTCTAAATCCACGCGGATACCACAGTCGGCCAGATTGGCTTTGACGATGCGGGCAGCCTGTTGTGTGGCCACGCTATCGGATGGGATCAACAGCGTGATCTCGAACGGCGTACCAACACGAACGCCCTGCACGCGGTGGGCCTCGCGCACGCCGTCCTTGTTGTCATCCAGCCACCCGATCTCCTCCAGCAGCACCCGGCCAGCCGCCGGATCGTAGTCCCAGTGCACGAGGCCGTCGCCCGCGTAGAGCGGGTGCATGGGTGGCAGGTAACTATCCGGCACGACGCTGCGGCCATAAGTGACCTCGTCTACAATAGCCTGCCGGTCAATGCACTGGACGATAGCCTGTCGCACCCGCACGTCCCCGAAGAAGTCCGCCCGCTGGTAGTCAGACACTGGGTCAATGCCAAAGTCAATGTGCTCCCACCCACTGCTGGTCGCCGAAATCACATTCAGCAGGCCATGCTGCTCAGCCTGCACCAGCAGCGGCAGGAACGGCCTGAAGCCGGCATCCTGGGCGCCGATGTCGCACTCGCCTGAGAGGAGGCTGGCGATCATTTCTGGCCCGCCGTAGGTGAACCTGAACACCACCTGATCCAGGTACGGTAGCCCCTCGGCAGCGCGGAAATAGTGGGGGTTGGGGGAGAGAGTGATGTGATCTCCCGCTACCCATTCCTCGACGACGAACGGTCCCCAACCCATTGGATAGCGCCTGGTCTCGTCGGCCTGTAACAAGTCAGCGGGAGAACGCCCCTCCAATTGATGGCGCGGCAAAGGAGCGAAGAAGTTCAGGAAATAGGTGGGGTCAGTGAAGCCGGGCAGCCCGACCCACTCTACGCGCCACCTGTCCAGGGAACAGTAACTGGCCGTGCGATCAGTGAGATAGTGGCTGCCTGGTGTAGCGGGGTCGGAGGCCACCTGGAAGGCAAAGACCGAGTCAGCCGCAGTGAGGGGCTCGCCGTCGGCCCAGACGACGTCCTCCCGCAGCGCAAACATGACCTCCATTCTCTCCATCCACAGCAGTTCGCCCTCAAACTCGACCGCGCACTCATCGGCATGGCAACCAACCGGATGTATGCGCACCCCTTCCACCAGTTCCAGGGCCTCACCCTCGGCGTCAACCACCCGGTCGCCTTCTCGCACGCGCACGGTGCGCGTGACCGCGCCCCCACCGGCGATGCTGGGAACTCCTTGCAGGATCACCGGCTGGTAGGCGTAATTCAGGTGATCAATGGGGCCATCGTAAAGCGCCTCCATCACCTGCCGTGTAGCGGCCAAGCGAGAGCCGCCATAAAGATACAGCGTATCGGGCTCACCGGCCAGGCAGACAGTGAGTACTTTAGGCCCTGGCGGCAGGGGAGTAGGTATAGATGACGGAGAAGGCGTGGCCGTGACCACAATCATCTCCGGCGGCGTCGTCACGGTGACGGTTACGAACTGGGGAGCGCAACCGGTGAGCAATAGGGTCGCTGCGGTGAAGGCAGCAAAGACATATCGCCGTTGGTGCAGCATCTAACCCTCCTCATGAGCTATCCCTCCTCATGGGTTCAAGTATAACATCACACAGGCCGGAGGGCAACTCCCACACAGATCAGCCAGAGAGCCAGATTCTCCAGAGGAATGTAGCCAACCAGTGCACCCCCGCGAACAGGCGGCGCTGGATGACAAACCTGCCCAGTGCCAGCCTTCGCAATTGGAAATCACGGGTGATCTTGTCGCCGGCGTTACTACTGACACCAGGGAGGCGGAATCCAATATTTGTGCTTGACGCTCTGCCCATCCGCCGATTCGACGATGATAGTATGCACTAGTCCACCGCACCCGTGCGCTGTGAAGACAATCGCCGGGTTAGTCTCCGAAGTGGTGAAGACGTCCAAATCGTGGTGAACGGTGTAAGGAGATGCGCCACCCGTGATATGCAGGATGATTCTGCATTTGTACTCGCCTTCTGGCAGGGGCTGCCACTGATCCAACATCGTGGGCGCGGGGAAGTCCAGCGGCCCGGTGCTGACCGGTGTAGTGATTGTGGGTGTCACCGCCAGTGGGGTTACCTCCGGTGTGGGTGTATAGGTGGATGGGAACCACTGAGTGGGGGTTGGCAGCAACGTTTCCGTCGGCGGCTTGGTTGGTGGAGGCGGCGCTGTTCCCTGCGGCGGCTCGGTCGATAGGGGCGACGCTGTCCCATGCGGCGGTAGGGTGACCAGAACATGGGGCGTCATGGTGGGGGGTGGGACCTGAGGCACGGGAGTTGCCTGTCCCGGAGCGTTACAGGCCAGGATGCCTGCCACGAGTCCTAGAAGTGCCAGATATATTAGACGACGTTCGTTCATCGCTTCCTCCTTCGAGACGAATCACGGGATGAATCATCAACGTTGCAGCGGGAATGCCTGACCCCACGGCCGTGCTACGGAGACAGTGCACCTTCCAGCCGCAACAACGCCGCCTTCACTTCCAGCCCGCCACCGTAACCGGTCAGCGAGCCGCCCGCCCCAATCACCCGGTGACAGGGGATGAGAATGGACAGGGGATTGGCACCCACCGCAGCCCCCACTGCCCGCGCGGCCCCCGGCTGTCCCATACATTGTGCGACCTCGCCATAGGTCGTCGTCGCGCCGTAGGGAATGCGCGAGATTTCGGCCCACACCGCTCTCTGAAAGGCTGTACCGCGCACGTCCAGCGATAGGCCGAACTCGCGCCGGATGCGAGAGAAGTACTCGCGCAACTGAGTCAGCGCAGGGTACAGCGCCGTAGGGTCCTCACGCGGCGGTTCCGAACCGACGTGCCGGGCCAGCCAGTCGAAGAAGGCTTCCGGCTGCCCAGTGCCCAGTCCCACAGTGCATATTCCTATCTCGGTTGTGGCTACCCACACCGGCCCGATCAGCGAGTCCATGCGGGCGTAAGCGATGTCTGTGTTCATATTACTTTCCTGCTCGCGACGGATCTGGTGATCCAGCCGGAGCGAAGTTCACAGCAGCGACGAGAGTTGTGCAGTGTGCTCTAGGATGAGGTGGGCATCGGCCCGCTCTAATTCCTCCCGTTCGCCGAGGCCGCACAACACCGCTACTGCCCACGCCCCCGCCCGCCGGGCGGCCCTCACATCCACTGTCGTATCTCCCACCATCACGCACCGTTCGACAGGCACGCCGAGCAGCCGGGCCGCGCGCCGGATAGGAGCCGGGTGGGGCTTCAGCCGCCAGGTGCTCTCGCGGGTCACCAGCGCGTCGAAGAGGCCACGCAGGTCATACTGATCCAGAAACACCTCTGCCTCAGCCAAACCTCGTGTGGTGACTACCGCCAGCCGGTAACGCCCGTTCAACTCGGCGAGCATCTCCTCCACACCAGCGATGACGCGGAAGTTATCCTGGGTGCGTAACCCACGCCAGCGGCGGAGACGGTCGGTGAGCACCATCAGCGGTGCATCCAGCCCCAGTACATCCACCAGCGTCATCAGCGCGTTGCCGGGGGTCTCGGAAGCCATGACCAGGCGACGGGCGGCCCTTTGCGGACAGGGCCAGTGCAAACGTTGCAACTGGCGCGCCAGCGTTTCCACCGCCTGATCGTCGGTGTCCATCAGCGTCCCGTCCAGGTCGAAGAGAATGGCGTCAACAGTGATTCGATCCAACATTACCCGTCATACTACTTGAGCCCCTGCACAGTGATGGCAGCCCGGCCAAGCTGCGTATACGTAGGCAGTCTCGTCCAGGCGAGTACGTTCCAGGAATGAGCTCCCAGGAATCGTTGCGACTTTGTCCACGGAACAGCATTTCGTCCAACGTGCACATTATACCATCTCCCCCAGAAGAATACCACTTCCACTTGCCCTCTCCGCCCCACTGCCTATAATCCTGGGCGGGATTCACGATGACTTTGTCCGACGTCCTGACTGCCTTCCGGCAAGACTCCGCCTTTATGCGCGGTGTGACCGCCTGGGAACGTATCTCGGCCCGGCCCGCCCGTGTCGCTCCCTGGCCAGCGGGGCTTGACCCACGCCTGGTCGCCGCCACCCGCGACCAGGGTATCGAGCAGCCCTACACCCACCAGGCCCAGGCGGTCGAGGCGGCGTTGGCGGGGGAGCACGTCGTCCTGGCCACCTCCACTGCCTCCGGCAAGACGCTGGCCTACAACCTGCCCGTCATCCACACCCTGCTCAACGATCCTGCCGCCTGCGCGCTCTACCTTTTCCCGACCAAGGCGCTGGCCCACGACCAGATCGCCGCGCTGGGGGAACTGATCGGCGCGTTGCAGGCCCCTGGTTCGACGGGGCTCACCACAAGCATCGCCGTGCGCCCCTACGACGGCGATACCCCCTCCGCACACCGGCCCGCCACCCGCCGCGAGGCCCGGCTGCTCGTCACCAACCCCGACATGCTCCACACCGGCATCCTCCCTCACCACACTCGCTGGGTACGGCTGTTCGCCAACCTGCGCTATATCGTGCTCGACGAACTCCATACCTACCGGGGCGTCTTCGGCGGGCACGTGGCAAACCTACTGCGGCGGCTGCGGCGGGTATGCCGCTTCTACGGCTCCGATCCCCGCTTCGTCTGTGCCTCCGCCACCATCGCTAACCCACGCGAACTGGCCGAGCGGCTCATCGAGACCCCCATCACGTTGGTAGATGACGACGGTGCTCCACAGGGAGAGAAGCATTTCCTCTTATACAACCCGCCATTGGTGAACCCCCAACTCGGCATCCGGCGCAGCGCGGCGCTGACGGCGAAAGACATCGCCGCGCGCTTCCTCCAGGCCGACGTACAGACCATCGTCTTCGCCCGCGCCCGCCTGACCACCGAGGTACTGCTGGGCTATCTGCGCGATGCCGTCACCGCCACTGGAGGTAACCCCCAGGCGGTGCAAGGCTACCGGGGCGGCTACCTTCCCAGCGAGCGTCGCACCATCGAGCGGGGATTGCGCGAGGGGCAGGTATGCGGCGTCGTCGCGACCAACGCGCTCGAACTGGGGGTGGACATCGGCCAACTGAGCGCCTGCATCATGGCTGGCTACCCGGGCACCATCGCGAGCACCTGGCAACAGGCCGGGCGTGCCGGGCGGCGGGCGGGGCTTTCGGCCGCGGTGCTGATCGCCAGCGCCCTGCCGCTCGACCAGTACCTCATCACCCACCCGCGCTACTTCTTCGGCCAGCCAGTCGAGCGGGCCCTGCTTGACCCAGACAACCTGGCTGTCCTGGCCAACCACCTGGCCTGCGCTGCCTTTGAGTTGCCCTTCGAACCCAGCGAGCCCTTCGGTGACTTCGGCGACGCGGGGGCGATCTTGGATGTGCTGTCCGAGGAGGGCATGCTGCACCAGCGCGGCGGTCGCTATACCTGGATTGGCGAGGGCTACCCGGCTGGGGGCTTCTCCCTGCGCACCAGCACACCCGACAACATCGCCATCCAGGATGTAAGCGGTGGCGCTTCGACAGGGCTCAGCGCAGGCCGGCCGCAGGTCATCGGCCAAATGGACCGCCCCAGTGCACCCATGTTGATCCACGAAGAGGCCGTCTACCTACACGGCGGCGTGACCTACGTCGTCGAGTCCCTGGACTGGGAGGGGGGCATGGCCCTCGTGCGGGCTGCCGAACTGGACTATTATACCCGTGCTTCGGCCACAACGGACGTGCGTATCGTTAAAGAATACTCTCCCGGTCACGAAGCCAAGGGATCAGGGAGACAAGAGGACACAGTGAGAGGATATGGCGAAATCCTGGTGACGACGCGGGCCACCGGCTATCGCAAGATCAAGCGCTACACCCACGAGGTGCTAGCCTGGGCACCCATTGACCTGCCTGAGCAGAAGTTACACACCATCGGCTACTGGCTGGTGCTTTCCGAGGAACTCACAGCGCGGTTGCAGGAAGCCGGCGTTCTTCCACCTCCGGCCGACTATGGCCCCAACTGGCCCATCCAGCGGGACGGTGCCCGCGCCCGCGACGGGTACCACTGCCGTCACTGTGGCGCGCCGGAGCGGGAGGGCCGCCAGCACGACGTCCATCACATCACACCGTTCCGCGCGTTCGGCTATGTCCCTGGTGTCAACGACCTGTACAAACTCGCCAACCGGCTGGAGAATCTGATCACCCTTTGCCCAGCCTGTCACCGTCGCGTTGAGCGGGCGCGAGGGACGCGGGGGGCGCTGAGTGGCCTGGCCTATCTGTTGCGCAACCTGGCCCCCCTGTACCTGATGTGCGACCCTGGCGACCTGGGCTCAGCCGTGCAGGCCCGTGCCCCGGAGACCGGGTTGCCCACCGTCACCCTTTACGACCGTGCACCAGGCGGTGCTGGCCTGAGCGTGCGTCTCTACGAACTCCACGACGAACTGCTGGCGGCCGCGCTGGACATAGTGCGCCGCTGCTCCTGCTCCGACGGTTGCCCCGGCTGTGTGGGGCCAGTCAGCGACGCCGGGCCTGGCACCAAAGCCCTCGCCCGTCAATTGCTCGAGGCTATTGTGGACGAGTAGAAAACCCCGCCTCTCGGAGAGGCGGGGTTCTGACGAGTACGGGGTGGTAGGCTAGAAAGGCCAGGTGGGGACAGGAATGCCGAGGTCACTCAACGTCTGCCAGAATGACGCTGGTGCGTACCACACGAACAAGGCTACCGCAACACAGGCCAGTATGAGCACTAAGCACCCGCACCCGACCCACAGCCAGGTCTTGCTTTTCTTCTCCTCGACCAGTGGCGTGGCAGATGGAGGTGCAGCAGTGTAGGCCGGCGGAGGCGGTGGGGCAGGAGCGTAGGCTGGCGGCGGCGCAGGCTCAGGAGCCGGAGGAGGTGGTGTGTAACTCAGTGGCGGCGGCGTGGCAGCGGGCCGCTCAATGACAGTCTCGGTCGCGGCTATACCCATTCCGTAGTAGGTCAACATCACTACGTCTCCCAGGCCGATTACGTCGCCGCTGGCCAGCGCGTGCGGCCCTGTCAGCAGCATCCCATTGATGAACGTGCCATTGGTGCTCCCCAGGTCCTCGATCACCATCAGCCCACCCCGGCGTGTGACGCGCGCGTGGTGCCGCGAAACCTGCGGATCGTCAATCACAATGTCGTTGCCCGGATCTCGCCCCAGGCTCGTAGAGTCTTTGTCCAGGGAAAACGTTTGCCCTGGCTGAGGGCCTTGACTCATCACCAGCCGGAAACTATCCGTCATCGCCTTCCTCCTCGTCGATTTTACGTTGTTACACCTCATACCCTATGTTTAGTATATGACGGTTGCCCTCTCTTGTCAAACCTGCTCTGTGTGGTACACTTACTACTGCTGGCGTTTGCCCATTGTCTCATTGCCCATTGTCTCATTGTTCATTGTCTCATTGCCCATTGTCTCATTGCCCATTGTCTCATTGTTCATTGTCTCATTGTTCATTGAAACGGAGTGCCCCATGTACATTGTAGATGCTCACGAGGACATCGCCTGGAACGCGCTCGTTCTAGGCCGTGACGTGCGTCACAGCGCGCTCAAGACCCGCCACCTGGAGCAAGATACCGACGTCCCTCAGCGCAACGGCCTTTGCATGGTAGGTCTGCCCGAGTGGCTAGCCGGTGGCATAGCGGTCGTCTGCGGTAGCCTCTTTGTCGCGCCGGCCAGCCGGGCCTCACCGGAGCCACACACCTATACCACCGCCGAAGAAGCCCACGCACTGGGCCAGGCACAACTCGATTACTACCACCGCCTGGCCGATGAGTGCGACCAGATCGCGTTGATCGGAACCCGCGCCGACCTTGACAGTGTGCTGACCAGTTGGGAGAGCGAGATTCCCCAAGTGGGCATCGTCCCGCTGATGGAGGGGGCGGACCCCATTCGCGAGCCCGCCGAGGCCGAGATGTGGTTCGAGCGCGGCGTGCGGCTGGTGGGCCTCTCGTGGAGAACCGGCTCCCGTTACGCGGGTGGCGATGCCGCCCCTGGCCCGCTCACCGACGCTGGACGTGAACTCCTTGGGGTGATGGCCGACCTGGGCCTGATCCTGGACGTCAGCCACCTGGCCGAAGGATCGTTCTTCGAGGCGGTGGACCGCTTCGAGGGCCGGGTCGTCGCCACGCACGCCAACCCCCGCGCCCGTGTGCCCGGCCCGCGCCAACTCTCCGACGAGATGATCCGTCGCCTGGCCGAGCGGGATGGCGTCATCGGCATCGTGCCCTTCAATCGTTTCCTGCGTCCTGGCTGGGCGAAGGGCGATCCCAAGGGTACAGTCACCGTAGCCGACGTGGCCGCTGCCATAGACCACGTGTGCCAGGTAGTGGGGGATGCGGCCCACGTAGGACTCGGCTCCGACTTCGACGGTGGCTTCGGGGCCGAGAGCGCCCCAGCCGAGATAGACACCGTCGCCGACCTGGCTCGTATTGGCCCGGCGCTGGGCGAACTGGGATACGGCGAGGAGGACATCGCCGCTGTCCTGGGGAGCAATTGGCTGCGCGTGTTGCGTGCTGACTTGCCGGAGTGACAACAACGGACTGAGAAATAAACAGAGGCACAAGCGTGTACAGACCGCGACTTTGACATCCTTCTGAAACTATGCTATATTAGACCACAAACAAGTAATCTACATTTCCCAAGCCACCCTATCCGCTTTGAGATTTGTCACTTGCTCATTTGTCATTGTTAATTGTTCATTGAATATGCGCTTTGACATCCTCACCCTCTTCCCTACGATGTTTCGTGGCCCTTTGGAGGAAAGCATCCTCAAACGGGCCCAGGAGAGCGGCCGTCTCTCTGTCATACTCCATGACATCCGCGACTATGCCACCGATAAACATCACGTCACCGACGATGCTCCCTACGGCGGGGGGGGTGGGATGGTGATGAAGCCG